>JAABUS010001515.1_pt1 | contig 50152 bp, 37 predicted proteins | sample 5560161 | NCBI WGS metagenome assembly JAABUS01 (sample SAMN10711885, study PRJNA513376) | rock metagenome | isolation source: Antarctica rocks | place: Antarctica: Victoria Land, Trio Nunatak nord | collected 2016-01-04 | reverse complement strand
GTGACGCACATCGCGACCATGCTGCTGTTCGGCCTGATGAGCCCGGTCATGCTGGCCGGCAGCTACCTGAGCGACCGCAGAGCCGGCCGGGCCGGCAACGCCGCCGCTCGGGCGGCCTACCGCTTCGCCATGGAACGCACGAGCGCAGCGATCGCGGCGGCCCTGGTCCGCGAGGCCGGGCGCCGCCACCAGGAGCTGCCGGACCGAGCCGAGCTGCTGCTCTCGGTGGAGGGGCCGACGGCTCGGCTGTGGGAACGGCGTCGGCGCGACGAGGACCGGCTGGTACTCAGGGTCGGCACCGGACGGCTGAACTCGCGCGTCATCGTGCTCGACCCTCTCGGTGGGAGCAGTTCCCCCGACGTGGCGGACGTCCCCGTGCCACTCCGGCTGGCCGAGCTCGGTGTCGTGGGCGTGTCCGGTCCGCGCGAGCAGTCGCTCGGCCTGATGCGCGGGCTGATCGCCGACATCTGCGGCTGGCACTCACCGGTCGACGTCTCCCTCGTCGTCCTCGCCGCTTCCGAACCGGCTGGCGACGACTGGACCTGGACGGCGCACCTGCCGCACACGAGGCCGCGCCGGGGGGAGCAGTGCCGAAACCTGGTCGGCATCGGCTGGGACCACCCGCAACTGCTCCGCCGGGTCGCCGAGCTCAGCTCGCTGGTGGACCAGCGCAGCACACACCTCGCCGGTCTCGGCACCCGACGTTGGGACGGTCCCTGCACCGTGGTGCTCCTGGACGGTGCGCAGCGGCTGCGAACGGTCCCCGGTCTGGCGCAGCTGCTCGCCACAGGGCCGGGGGTGGGGATCTACTTCCTCTGCATGGACGACGCAGCAGCGCAGCTGCCGGTCGAGACGCAGGGCGCTGTCCATCTTGGCTCACCGACGCCGGCCGAGTCGACGCTGCAGGTCACCGGGGAACCGCCCGTTCACGCGATGACCGCGGACCGGGTCTCGGCTCGCTGGGCCGAACGTTTCGCGCGGGCTCTGGCTCCGCTGCGCGACGCCACCCCGTCCGGTGAGAACGGCGGGCTACCCGACTCCGCTCGCCTACTCGACATCCTCGACGCCGATCGGTCGGACCCCACGTCGCTGGCCGACCGGTGGCAGCGGCAGCCCCGGAGCACTCGCGCCGTGCTCGGAGTTAGCGCAGCAGGCGCGTACGCCGTCGACCTGGCCCGGGACGGGCCGCACGTCCTGGTCGGCGGCACCACCGGCGCGGGCAAGTCGGAGTTGCTGCAGACCCTCATCGCCTCGCTCGCCATCGCCAACCGCCCCGACCAGCTGAGCTTCGTCTTGGTCGACTACAAGGGCGGCGCGGCGTTCCGGGAATGCGCCCAACTACCGCACACGGTCGGCCTGGTCACCGACCTCGACCCGCACCTGACCGAGCGGGCCCTGACCTCCCTGACCGCCGAACTCCAGCGGCGTGAGCGGTTGTTGCAGGCCGGCGGCGCGAAGGACCTTGACGAGTACCAGGTGCGCGCCGGTCCCGGCGACCCCGTCATCCCCCGGCTCGTCCTCGTCATCGACGAGTTCCGGATGCTCGCCGAGGAGCTGCCCGCATTCCTCGGTGGCATGGTCCGGATCGCCGCGCTCGGCCGCTCCCTCGGCGTGCACCTGGTGCTGGCGACGCAGCGGCCGGCGGGGATCGTGTCGGCAGACATCAAGGCCAACGTCAACCTGCGCATCGCGCTGCGGGTGAGGGACAGCAACGACTCGCAGGACGTGGTGGATGCACTGGACACTGCATCCATCTCGGAGCGCACGCCCGGACGGGCGGTGGCCCGCAGCGGCTCCAATCCGCTGACGGCTTTCCAAACCGCCCGCGTCGGCGGACCGCCGCCACCGCCTCCGACGGCAGGTGAACAGCTGAGCTGGCAGCGGCTGACCTGGCAGCGGCTCGGCGACCCTTACGAAGCCGGCGCTGCAGCGGAACGCGACGGCCCCGACGGAACGGCTTCGACCACGACAGGCCCGAGCGACCTGTCGCAGATCGTCCGTTCCTGCCGCGGGGCCGCCGAGCTGGCCGGCGTCGCTTCGACGCCCAGCCCCTGGTTGGCCCCTCTGCCGGATCTGGTCACCGCACACGAACTCGAGCCCGACCGGCAGGACCCTTGGCAGATCCCCCTGGGACGGGTCGACCTCCCGGCGCAACAGGCGCAGCCGGTGCTCGGCTGGGACCTCGAACGAGGCGGGCACCTCGCTGTCGCCGGCATGGCCCGGACCGGACGCACCACGCTGCTGCGCAGCGTCGCCGGGGCGCTCGCAGGACGACTGCCGGCCTCCGCCGTCCACGTCTACGTCTTGGACGGCGGATCCGGCGCTATGGCATGCCTCACGGCGTTGCCGCACACCGGAGCCGTGGTCCCGCGGTCCGATCCCGAGCGTCTGGACCGGCTGATTCGACGCCTCGGGCAGGAGGTGCAGAGTCGCCAGGAGCAGCTGGGCCGGCTGGGGCACAGCTCGCTGGCCGAACAGCGGGCACATGCCGCCTCCACCGGCACCCAGCCGCTCCCCTACCTCGTCCTTCTGGTCGACGGTTGGGACGGGGTGATGCACGCGCTGGAGGACGTCGACCACGGCCGGCCGGTCGACGCCATGCTGCGGCTGTTGCGCGACGGCGTGAGCGTCGGGCTTCGGGCGATGGTCGCCGGCGACCGGAGCGTGCTCTTGTCCAGGGTCACGGCGGTCATCCCGGACACGCTGGTGCTGCAGATGTCGGACCCCACCGACCTGGTGCTGGCCGGTATTCCGCCCCGTCAGGTTCCCGCACACATGCCGCCCGGGCGGGCGCTACGCGTCAGCGACGCCGCAGAGGTCCAACTTGCGGTGCTGACCGCGGAGCTGTCCGGCCCGGCGCAGGTAACGGCGCTGGTCGATGCCGGAGCCGAGGCCTGGCGGCTTCAGTCACAGTCGGCGGCAAGGCCCACGCCATTCAAGGTGGAGCGGCTCCCCACCCACCTGCGCGTAGGGCAGCTGCGCGCCACGCCACCCGCCGGCGCGAGCGCCTGGGCCCTGGTCGGCGCAGGCGGCGACGATCTGACCGCGCTCGGCATCGATCTGTCCGCGCCCGGCAGCGCGGCGCTGGTCGCGGGGCCCCCCGGGAGCGGTCGGACAACAACCCTTTCCACCATGGCGATGTCGCTCGCGGCGTACGGCACACCGGTCGCCCTGGCAGCGACAAGCCGCTCCTGGTTGCCGGACATCTCGGGCCGCCCGGGTGTCCTCGGCGTCCTCGCTCCGGAAGAGGGGGAGCGGCTGCGGGAGTGGGCGGGAAGCACCACTGGGCTCGTGGTCCTCGTCGACGATGCCGACCAGATGCTCGACGCGCCCCTCGAGCAGGTGCTCGTGGAACTCCTGCGTCGCGTCGACGGCCCACGGGTGTCGATCGTCTGCTCGGGTGCCTCAGGAGATCTTTCGGCGATGTTTCGCGGCCTTACCGTCGAGGCGCGGAAGCAACGGGTCGGCGTCCTGCTCAACCCCTCCAGCTTCTCCGACGGCGACCTGTTCGGGTTGCGGCTGGCCCACCGGCACAATCCAGGGGATGCTCTGCCTGGGCGCGGACTTCTTATCGCGCGCGGCGCTGTGCTGCCGGTGCAGGTGGCGCAGACCACCTAGGGCGACGTGCGCGGCAGCGCCCGGCGCCGTGGTGTCAGAGCGTGTGCAGCTTGCTCGATGGTGTCGGGATGCGCCGCACACCGGAACCGAAGTCGACGTAGACGGCAGCATCGCCCTCACAACCGGTGACCAGGCCGACCCCGTGCCGGTCGTGGCTCACCCTGTCGCCTTTGGCGAAACGGGTCGCCGGCTCCTCGGCGAGTCGGGAGCTGTTGAACGGGCTCGTACGCAGGAACGGTCGTGCTGCTGGAGAGGCCATGACTTTAGTATCGCCTCCAAATGCTTTGGCGTCCCGTTGGGACGACAGATAGATCCCGGGCGATTCACAGGACCGGCGCAGGTGGCAGCCATATCTGCGGCATACCGTAGGGGAAAATGCGCGATCCCCGTAGGAAGAAGTCCGGGCGGTCCGGCCCCTGACGCCGCTGACGACGGCGCGCCGTGGGCAACCCTTCGGGGCGGCCCGGGCCATTCAGGTGCTGGGCTGCAACAGCGCTCCGGCGATACCGGTGAGGCTGAGCGCAAGCACGAGGGCGCCGAGGTCCGCCCGACCGGACTGGAACATCCCGATCGACACCGGAGTGAGCAGCGCCTGCCACACGACGGTCGGCGTGCGCGCCCAGCCACGCCCGGCGGCCACACCTTTTGCAAGCAGGCCCAGCAACACGGCGACGACGAGCAGGAGGACGACGGACATGATCACGCGGGTCGGGTTGGCGACGTCGTGGCCCAGGAGCCGCACCAGGTAGTAGCCGCAGAAGCCGAGGAGGGCCACCACTTCGATGGCCAGCACTCCTGCACCGATCATGCTGGCGACGCCTCCACGCCTCGGAGCAGGCCTGCCGCCGCCGGTGACTCCCGAGTCGGAAACGACGGAACGAGCCTGGCGTTCAGGCACGAGAACTCACCTCACCTGCCGGGTGAACTGTGACCCATCACTCACCAGCGCGAAGCGGTTCTTGGCGCGAGCCTCTGGGCAAAGGGGAATAGGTATGCCACGCTGGAACACAACGCTGCAGCTTCTCGTTACATGAGGGAGCACAAACGCGACAAGGATGTCGTGCCGTCATGAAGTCTACGACGACATGGACGACAGCGATGACGCACCCAGCCGGGGCCGGACGCAAACCCCTGGGTACGGCAGAACCAGCGGCCGAGCAGCAGGCCCGCTGGACGACGATGACGAGGAGCACGATCCTGATGGACTGGCGCAATCGCGCTGCCTGCTTGGACGAGGACCCCGAACTGTTCTTCCCGATCGGGAACACCGGCCCGGCCTTGCAGCAGATCGACGAGGCGAAGGCGGTGTGCCGCCGTTGCTCCGTCATGGACACCTGCCTGAAGTGGGCCATCGACACCGGGCAGGATGCCGGTGTGTGGGGCGGCCTCTCCGAGGACGAACGACGGGCGCTGAAGCGACGCAACGCCAGGGCGCGTCGAGCCGGCTGAGTCCGACCAGACCTGAGCGCAGGCGACGGCTGTCCCCTCTGGGGGGCAGCCGTCATTCCTGTCTCCTCAGGGGTCCGTCCCCTCAGAAGTCTGTGGAGCGCCTGAGCCGGGCGACCAGCTGGACGGTGGTGCCACGAGGCGAACGCCGTTGCCAGGTGATGGTGCCCCGCATGTCCTGCACCAGGGACGTCACGATCTGAGTCCCGAGGCCCCCGGGGTGAGGTCTGTCCAGCCGTCCCATACTGGCCGGGGCCAACTCGGGGGGCAGACCCCGGCCGTCGTCCTCGATCGTTATCGTGAGCAGGTCTTCCCCGTCCAGCCGTGACCGCATCGCATCGAGTGTCACCGTCCCACCGTCGGCGGCGAGCCCGTGCTCGACGGCGTTCTGGACCAACTCCGAGACCGACATCGCCAACGTCGTCGCGTCGTCGGCCAGGAGCCTGCCGAAGCTGCCGGTCCGGGCAGTCCGAACCTCCACCTCCCAGGTGGTGGCCACCTCCACCACGGCGGTCAGGAGCCGGTCGGCGATCTCGTCGAAGTCGACGCTCTCGTCGGCCCCCTGGCTGAGGGTGTCGTGCACAAGCGCGATGGTGGCCACCCGCCGTACCGCCTCCTCGAGCGCCTGGCGAGCCGGGGCCTCGGGGAGCCGGCGAGCCTGCAGCCGCAGCAAGGCGGCCACCGTCTGCAGGTTGTTCTTGACGCGGTGATGTATCTCTCGGATCGTCGCGTCCTTGGTCAGCAGCTCCAGCTCGCGTCGGCGCAACTCACTCACGTCGCGCAGGAGCAGGAGTGCCCCGACCCGCTGCCCCTGCTCGATCAGCGGTATGGCGCGCAGCGACACGCAGGCCCCACGCGACTCGATCTCTGTACGCCATGGCGCCCGGCCGGTCACGACCAAACCCAGGCCCTCGTCCACCGGGGCGCCCGGCCGGACCAGGGTGGTCGTGATCGCCGGCAGCGAGGCACCGGTGACATCGCCGGCGTGACCGAGGCGGTGGATCGCGGAGGTGGCATTGGGGCTCGCGTAGGTGACCCGCGCCTCCGCGTCCAGCCGGATGACGCCGTCGCCGGCCCTCGGTGCGCCCCGGCGCTGGCCCGTCGGAGCCCCCCCGGCCGGGAAGTCGCCGCTCGCGATCATCCTGGCCAGGGCATCGGCCGTGGCCAGGTAGGTCAGCTCGAGCCGGCTCGGGGTGCGCATCTGGGCCAGGTTCGTGTGCCGGGTGACCACCGCCAGCACCTGGCCACGGTGGACCACCGGTATGGCCTCCTCGCGGACCGGTCGGTCCTCCCGCCATTCCGGGCCGGGCTCCTTGGCGATGGCACGGGTGCGACGGGACTGCTCGACCAGCGGTCGCAGCCCGCTGCGCAGGCGACGCCCCACCAGGTCGTCGAAGAACACCATCGGGCCGGTCGTCGGCCGCACATGCGCGGCGGCGAACCATCCGTTAGACCGGTCGGCAACCCAGAGCACGAGATCGGCGAAAGACAGGTCGGAAACCAGCTGCCAGTCGCCGACCAGCAGGTGCAGCCACTCGACCTGGTCGGGCGCGAGAGCCGTCTCGGCCCGCAGCGACTCCGTCATCGTGGGCACCTGTCGAGGGTAATCGCCGGGAACCGGCCGCCGGCCAACGCCCGGTGAGTCAGCTGCCTCAGACGGACGCGCTCCCGCTCTTGATCACCCCGCGCAACGTGCGCAAGGCGACCGACAGGGCGGAGATGCCCGGGTTGTCCAGCCGCTCGATACCGGACAGCGCCGTCGTGGCCCGCGCGAGCGAGTCGGCGTTGGCCTGGGCCCACTCGGCGACCCGCTGCTCGGGAGTGCCGGACGCGGATGTCGACTGGAGCACCGCGGTGGTGAGCGACTCGAGGACCGCATACAGGTCGTCGCGGAGCGCGGCACGAGCCAACGCGTCCCAGCGGTCGTCACGAGGGAGTCGAGTGACCCGGGTGAGCATCGCGTCGATCCCGAACCGGTCCGACAGGGCGAAGTACGTCGGAGCCACCTCGCCGGCGTCCCGCTCCGTGTCGGTGCAGATCTCCACGACGTCCAGCAGCGAGAACTGGTCGAGCAGGCCCGCCGCCCGTAGGGCGACGTCCGCGGGCGCTCCGGCCTTATGGAGCTCGCCAGCGCGGCGTTCGAGGCGCGCGCGCTCGCCGCCCTGCAGCAGAGCCGGTACCTGCGGTGCCAGTTCCGCGACCACGGCGCTGAACCGCCGGACCTCGCCGGCGACATCGAGGACGGGTGGCCGGTTCTGCAGGAACCAGCGCACCGAACGGTCGAGCAGGCGCCGGAACTCGAGGTAAAGCATGGTCTGCACGCTCGTGTCCACGGTTCGGTCCAGGGCTTCGACCGCGGCGACGTACGACTGCAGGTCGAAGATCTCGCGGCACACCACGAAGGCGCGTGCGACCTGCTCGGACGTGGCTCCGGTCTCCTCGGACGCGCGGAAGGCGAAGGTGATGCCGCCACGATTGACCATGGAGTTGACCACGGAGTTGGTGATGATCTCGCGGCGCAGGGGGTGCGCGCTCAGCTGCGCGGCGTACGCCGTGCGGATCTGCTCGGGGAAGTAGGCGGTCAGGGTCGCCTGGAACCACGGCTCGTCGGGAAGGCCGGTCGGCAGCAGGTCCTGCTTCAGGGCCAGTTTCGCGTAGGCGACCAGCACGGCGAACTCCGGCGACTTCAGTCCCAGTCCGGCCTCCTGCCGGCGGCGCAGGTCACTGTCGGGTGGCAGGAACTCCAGCGCCCGGTCGAAGTCGCCGCGCCCCTCCAGCCAGGCCATGAACCGGCGGTGCACGGGCAGCATGGAATGGTCCTGCGCGCGGGCATTGCCCAGCAGAACGTTCTGCTCGTAGTTGTCGCGCAGGACCTGGGCGGCCACCTCGTCGGTCATCGCGTGCAGCAGCACGTTGCGCTGCTTGAGCGTCAAGTCCCCGGCCCGCGTCATAACGTTCAGCAGGATCTTGATGTTGACCTCGTGGTCTGAGGTGTCCACACCGGCGGAGTTGTCGATCGCGTCGGTATTGACGCGCACACCGGCGAACGCTGCTTCGATGCGGCCCGGCTGGCTCAGGCCGAGGTTCCCGCCCTCGCCCACCACCCGGCAGCGCAGCTGGTTGCCGTTGACCCGGATGGAGTCGTTGGCCCGGTCCCCGACGTCCACGTTGCTCTGCGTCGAGGCCTTGACGTAGGTGCCGATCCCGCCGTTCCACAGCAGGTCGACCGGCGCCAACAGGATCGCCTGCATCAGCGCGGCGGGGGTGACCGTCAGGACGTCGTCGCCGGCCGAGTCGCCCGAGTCCCCCGAGTCCCCCGAGCCCCCCGAGTCGCGGGACGCGTCTGCGGCATCCCCACCGGGGCCGGCCGAATCGGCCGAGCCGACCAGGCCGAGCGCCGCTGCCGCCTGGGCGCTGACCGGCACGGACTTGGCCGTCCGCGCGTACACACCCCCTCCCTTGCTGAGCAACCCGGTGTCGTAGTCGGCCCACGAGGACCTCGGCAGTGCGAACAGCCGCGCCCGCTCGGTGAAGGAGGCGGCCGGGTCCGGATCCGGGTCGACGAAGATGTGGCGGTGGTCGAAGGCAGCCACCAGGGCGATGTGCGGCGACAGCAGCATGCCGTTGCCGAAGACGTCACCGCTCATGTCGCCGATGCCGGCGACGGTGAAGTCGTGCGCCTGGGTGTCGATCCCCATCTCGCGGAAGTGGCGCTGGACCGACTCCCATGCGCCGCGCGCGGTAATACCCATCGCCTTGTGGTCGTAGCCGGCCGACCCACCGGAGGCGAAGGCGTCGTCGAGCCAGAAGCCGTAGGACTGAGATACGTCGTTGGCGATGTCGCTGAACCTGGCAGTGCCCTTGTCGGCCGCGACGACCAGGTACGGGTCTTCACCGTCGTGCCGTACGACTCGGTCCGGCGCGGTCACGGTCCCACCCTGGCGGTTGTCGGTCAGGTCCAGCATCCCGCTGACGAACAGCTGGTACGCCGCCACCCCTTCGGCCAGCCACGCCTCACGGTCGGCGGCGGGATCGGGCAGCTGCTTGGCGAAGAAGCCGCCCTTGGATCCGGTGGGCACGATCACCGCGTTCTTGACCGTCTGAGCTTTGGCCAGTCCGAGGACCTCGGTGCGGAAGTCCTCGCGACGGTCGCTCCACCGCAGGCCGCCCCGGGCCACCCGGCCGAATCGCAGATGTACGCCCTCGACGCGCGGGCTGTAGACCCAGATCTCGAACATCGGCCGCGGCGCGGGCAGATCGGGTACGTGCGTGGGGTCGAGCTTGAGGCTGACGTAGCTCTTCGGCCGGCCCTGGTCGTCGAACTGGTAGTAGTTGGTGCGCAGTGCGGCCCGGATGACGCCGAGGAATGCCCGGATGATGCGGTCCTGGTCGAGGCTCGCGACGTCCTGCAGGGCGGAGCGCACCGCGTCGACAAGCTGGGTCTGCGCCCCGTCGCGGCCCTGTTCGGCGAAGCGGTCGGGATCGAACCGGGTCTCGAACAGCGACACCAGCCTCCCCGCGATCGCGACATTCGACAGCAACGCGTCCTCCAGGTAGTTCTGGCTGAAGGTCGACCCCGTCTGGCGCAGGTACTTCGCCACGGTGCGCAGGATGACGACCTGCCGCCAGGTCAACCCCGCCCGCAGGACCAGCGCGTTGAAGCCGTCGCTCTCGGCCTGCCCGTCCCAAACGGCCGCGAAGGCGTCCTGGAAACCCTGCCTCGACCACAGCTGCCGACGCTGCGCCGGCGACGACCGGGCGTCGACACTCGCCAGCCGCAGACCGAAGTCGTAGACGAAGACATGAGTCCCGTCCGACCTGGCGATCTCGTACGGTCGCTCGTCCACGACCTCCACCCCGAGGTCGGTGAACAGCGGGAGGATCGAGGTCAGCGTCAGTCGGCCGCGTCGGTACACCTTGAACCGCCGCTCCCGCTCCGGAGCCCCCGGCTCGTGGTAGAGGTTGAGCCGGATGACGCGGTCGCCCTCCTCACCGGCAACCGCCTCGACGTGGCGCAGATCGACGACGCCGACCCTCGGGGCGAAGTCCTCCTTGTAGCCCTCGGGGAAGCCTCGGCCGTAGCGGCCGACCAGCCGCGCGCCGGCCTCCTCGCCGTACTCCGAGCGCGCGACCTCCGCGAGGTCCTCGTCCCAGGTCCGGGTGGCGTCGACCAGCTGTTGTTCCAGGACCGCCGCGTCGACCTCGCTGATCTGCTCGCCGCGTGGCGCGCGCACCACGAAGTGCAGCCGGGCGAGCACCGACTCCGACACCCGCGTGGTGTGGTCGACCGTGTCGCTGCCGAAGGCCGAGCGCAGCAAAGCCTCCATCTTCAGCCGCACGGACGTCGTATAGCGGTCGCGCGGGATGTAGACCAGGCAGGACATGAACCGGCCGAACTCGTCCCGGCGCAGGAACAGACGGGTCTTGCGCCGTTCCTGCAGGTGCAGCACGGCGGTAGCGGTCTCGTAGAGCTCGTCCGCGCCGATCTGGAACAGCTCGTCCCGGGGATAGGTCTCCAACACCTCGAGCAGGTCCTTGCCCGAGTGGCTGTCCGCCGTGAAACCGGCGCGCGCCAGGACCGCCGCGACCTTGTCATCGATGATCGGGACGCGCAGGACCGACTCGGTATAGGCGCTCGAGGTGAACAGGCCGAGGAACCGCCGCTCGCCGGTGACCGCTCCGCTGTCGTCGAAGACCTTGACGCCGATGTAGTCCAAGTAGCTTGAGCGGTGGACGGTGGATCGCGAGTTCGCCTTGGTGATCACCAGCAGGTGGTTGTCCCTGGCCTTGGCCCTGGCCTGGCTGGTGAGCCGGCTGAAGCTCGCGGACCGGTCCCGGTGGCGGCGCAGCAGGCCCCGACCGGTCTGCGCGACCGGCTGCAGCACGTCCCCGTCCCGGCTGCCCTCCTCGTGCAGGAGGGAGTATTCGCGGTAGCCGAGGAAGGTGAAGTGGCCGTCGGCGAGCCAGGTCAGCAACCGGCGGGCGCCGGCGACCTCGGCTTCGTCCACGCCGTGGGGCGGGCGGGCGGCCAGCTCATCGGCCAGCGTGCGGCACACGCTCCGCATACCGGACCAGTCCCGGACGGCATCGCGAACATCGGCGAGCACGGTGCGCAACCCCTCGGCGATCGACTCGCGTTCGGCCGGGGAGCTCTGCCGATCGATCTCCACGTGCATCCAAGACTCGGCCGACTCCCCCGACCTCCCCGAATCGACTGGGGCTGGAATACCAGTCGGCGCCGGAGTCTGCGTAGGAGCTGGACACTCACCCGGCGCTGGGACCTCACTCGCGCCCGCAGTCTCGCCCGCAGTCTCACCCGGAACCGTGCCCGGCGCCACCTCGTGGTCCATCAGCTCCACCAGCCGGCCGGCCCCATCACGGCGCACGGCGACCTGCGGGTGGACGACCAGATGGACGCCGCGTCCCTGCCGGCCCAGTTCGCCGGTGACCGAGTCGACCAGGAACGGCATGTCGTCGGTCACGACCTCGACCACCGAGTGGCCGCACGACCATCCCTGCTCCTCGACGGTGGGGGTGAAGACCCGGACCTTGGCCGTCCCCGGATCGCGTTCGGCGGCGAAGTCGCGATGGCTGAGAGCGGCGCCCAACAGGTCCTCTGGAGCCCGCGCCAGCAGATCTTCGGTCGCTACGTGCCGGTAGTAGCGGCGCAGGAAAGGCTCGTAGCTGCGGCCGCCGGGTCGCTGCGCCAGCTGCGCGGCCGAGTGCAGCAGCTGGGCACGGGACTCTTCGAGCGACGCAGACATCGTGGTGGCTTCCTGGTGTACGGGCGGGCGCACCTCCTCGTGCACCTCCAGCGAGGCTACCCCGCAGCCCCGGCGTGGACCCTGGACCTCGATGGACGCGCCACACTGGCCGCGGACCGGCAAAAGCAACGAAGACGGCCCGCGCCCGCACGGCCCTGGCTCCGGGCCGGGCGGTGAGGCGTGACCCGCCGCTCGCGTGGCAGCCGGCTACCGCACAATCGGGAGGTGAGCGAGCTCTGGGACGTCATCGTGGTCGGCGCGGGACCGGCCGGCAGTTCGGCGGCGCTCTCGGCGTTGCGGGTGCGACCGGGGGCCTCGGTGCTGCTGCTCGACCGGTCGGACTTCCCGCGGGACAAGTCCTGCGGGGACGGGGTAGCACCGCACGTGCTCGCGCTCCTGCGCGACCTGGGCCTGCCCGGCGTCGCCGACGACTACCGTCCGGTCCACCGGTTGGCGCTGGGGTACCTGCCGGGAATCGGCGCCCGGACCGTCGGCCGGATGTCGCGCCCGACCCGCGTCATACCTCGTGCGGTGTTCGACGCCCGGCTGGTGGCCGGAGCGGTGCGGGCCGGCGCACACCTGGCCCGGCGCACCGTCCGGACGGTCGAGCGGTTGCCGGACCGAGTCGTTCTCGACGGCACGCTGAGCGCCCGGGTCGTGGTCGCGGCCGACGGAGCCGACTCAGGCATCCGGCGTCGGATGGGGTTCTCCCGCAACGGACCCGGGCATGTCGCAGTCGCCATCCGCGGCTATGCGCCGGTGCTCCCCGCGCTCGCGGACGAGCAGAGCATCGTGCTTGACCGGGGGGACTGGCCCGCCTACGCTTGGTCGTTCCCGATCGGCGACGGCCGGGCAAACGTGGGGTACGGAGAGGTCCTCCGGCGGGGTCGCCCGCTGACGCGCGCTCACCTGCTGGACCGGCTCGAGGTACTGCTCCCGGGGGTGTCCGAGGATGCCACCGGGTGGCGCGCCCACCGCCTGCCGCTGTCCTCCCAGCGCCCTCGCCAGCCGCCAGGCCGTCTGCTGCTGGCCGGGGACGCGCTGTCCCTGATCAACCCGATGACCGGAGAGGGCATCTACTACGCGGTGCTGTCGGGTGCCTGCGCCGGTGCCGCGGCCGTCGGCGGCGGTGATGCGGGAGCGGCGTACCGCGAGGCCCTGCGCCGCCGGCTCGGCCGGCACCTGCGCCACACCACCGCGGCGACGTGGCTGGCCATGCACCCCATGGTGGTCGACGGCGCGCTGCGCGGCACCCGCCGCGACCCTGCCGCGTTCGACGCGCTGGTGGAGCTCGGTCTCGGCCAGGGCCTGCTGACCGCCCGCTCGCTGGCGGCGACGGGCGCCGGGATGCTGAGGCACTGAGGCGTGCACACTTGCTCTACCCGGTACGCCCGCTGCACTGAACCCCCGCCCGATGAACAGGAGCACCACTTATGTCCACCGACGCCATCGTCCTGCTCAAGGACGACCACAAGCAGATCCGAGCGGCGTTCAAGGCGTTCCTGGGGGCGAGCGAAGGCGCCCACGCCGAGAAGGACCGGCTGATGAAGCGGATCATCGAGCTGCTCACGATGCACACCTACATCGAGAACGAGGCCATGTATCCCCGCGTGCGCGAGCTGCTCCCCGAGCTGGAGGACGACGTCCTGGAGTCCTACGAGGAGCACCACGTGGCCGACGTGCTGGTCATGGAGCTGTTCTCCATGGACGCCTCGCACGAGCGCTTCACGGCGAAGGCGACCGTCCTGATCGAGAACGTCACACACCACATCGAAGAGGAGGAGCAGGACTGGTTTCCGAAGGTGCGCACCGGGCTCGGCCGTAAGCAACTCCAGGAGCTCGGAGCTGAGCTGCTGGAGCTGAAGAGGAAGGCGCCCCGTTCCCCTGCTCAGCCCTCGGCACTGAAGAAGGTCGTCGACGCTGTCATCGCCTGACCCCGCTTCAATCCCGGCGAGCGTCGGGGTGGGGTCGGGGCTGGGGCTGGGGCTGGGGCTTGTGGGCGGTGCGAGCCCGGACGTCACCGCGGCACATAGGCTCTGGGCATGGCGGCTGCGCCCGAGGTGGACCCTGCCGTACTGGCTGCCGCTGCAGCACGGATTGCGCTCGCCCGCGACGACGTGCATGCGGCCGCCGAGACCCTGATCGACCAGCTCCCCGATACTGGTGACCGGCACACGCAGGAGCTGCTCGACGCCCTGGTCGATCACGCCGCGGACGCACTGCGCCTGCTCAGCGAGGAGCTGACCGGCACGACCAGAGGCCTACGCACCGCGGCGGCGCGCTATGCCGAAGCCGAGCGGGCCGTGATCCTGAACGTCGACCGGGTGGCCCGCACCGCTTCGGTCGGACCCACGGCAGGGGCTAGCCAGGTTGCTGCGGCCGAGCCCGGGGCGCCATGAGCGTTTCCGACGAGGTCGTCGTGGCCGGTGACCCCGCGTCGTGTTCACGGCTCGGTGCGGTGCTCCGCCACCACGGCTCCCGCCTGGGCGAACGGCGTAACGAGTTGGCCGGCGCCCAGCACGACCTGTCCGCGTGGAGCGGCGAGGCGGGGGACGCGGCTCGCGGTCGTCTGAGCCGCCAGCTCGTTGTCCTGGCCGCGTGCGCCGACGCCCTCGACCGCGCCGGAGCGGAGGTGCAGCGATACGCGACCGATCTCGCCGAGGCCAAGGCGCTCGGACACAGGGCCGAGCAGTCCGCGCGGGCTGGTGGCCTGCGCATCGCGGACGGGCGGGTGGTCGAGCCGTGGGGAGTGGCCAGCTCCGCCGACGCCGAGCGTCGGCTGGCACTTGCCCCGCAGGTACAGGCCGTCGTCGAGGCCGCGGAGGCCGCCGCGGAGCGAGCCAGGACCGCGGTGCAGCGGGCCTCGCTGGAGCTGAGCGAGATTTTCGCCGCACAATCCCGGCAGCTGCGCGCCATACCGCCGCAGTGACTCGTGGCGGCGCGGCCGCAGTGACTCGTGGCGGCGCGGCCGGGACGTACCTTGTGCAAATGAGGATCACCGACGAGATCGACTACGCCGCCTCCCCCGAGCAGGTCTTCGCGATGCTGAGCGACGAGGACTTCCAGCGACGCAAATGCCAGGCCACTGGAGCCCTGTCCAGCCAGGTGTCGGTGACGGTCAACGGGGAACGCACCGTCATCCGAACCCGACGGACGATGCCGACGGCGACGTTTCCCGACTTCGTCAAGAGCATGGTCGGGGACACCCTGCCGCTCATCCAGACCGACGACTGGGGACCGCCGGCTGCGGACGGCTCCCGTCAGGGGACGCTCACGGTCGAGGTGTCCGGCGCGCCGCTGGGCGTCACCGGCACCCTGGCGCTCAAGCCGCGGGGAGCCGGCACGGTGGAGCACATCGAGTGCGACCTCAAGGCACGTGTGCCGCTGTTCGGATCCCGGATCGAGAGCGCAGCAGTACCAGCCATCCGGGCGGGCATCACGGTCGAGCAGCACACCGGTCAGGTGTGGCTCCGGGGGACCTAGGACCCACTCACATGCCTGCATACAAACACAAACATGACGGTCTGGACGTAGTTAAACGCTGCTAAACAGCCTAGCCTGACGCATGGTGGGACTCGCCCGCCACCATGATCCTGGAGTCCCCATGCGCCCTTCTGCCCTCTGTCTCGCCGCCTCCCTCACCCTTGGCCTGGCCGCCTCGTCGCTGGGCTCGGCAGGAGCGGCGGTGGCGTCCGGGACCTCACCGGCGAGCGCTGCGCATCGCGCCACACCTCACGTCAAGAAGTCCGCGCATGACCGCACGCGAACGTCGGCCAAACGCTCACCGCAGTTGCAGCCGTATGCGTGCGGGACGCCCACCCTGGTCAGTTCCACCGGCGGCACCGTCAAGGTTGGCGTCGTGGACGAGCACACGCTCACCTACGGCGTCACCCTCGATGACAGCTGCCTGGGGCCAGACGTGGGCAACGTGGTGATCTACATCTACCAAGACAGCGGGTCGTACTACAGCGAGGACGCCACCTACATGGGCAACGACCGCGCCGGAAACCAGATCTGGCAGTCGACGTTCACCTTCGACCCGTCCTTGAGAGACCCTGCCGCGTACTGGCTGGACAGCATCTCCTACGCGGGCACCTGGCACACGGGCGTCCAGGTGCCCGGCACCACCCGGCTCTACAACTTCGCCGCGGCAGACTCCTTCGTGCAGCGGTGGTCCACGCTGAGCGTCAACGCCTCCGAGCCGACGCCGGCAGGGGCCACCGAGACAGTGACCGGGTCGCTCAAGCGGGCCAACTGGGACGACGGGATCTACCACGGCTACACCGTCCAGCCGGCGCAGCTGCAGTTCCGGACGCTGACCGGCAGCTACGGCACCCTCAAGACGGCCACCACCGACCTGTACGGCAACCTCAAGACGACGACCACCGCCACCGTGGACGGGTGCTATCGCTGGACCTTCGCCGGCACGACCACGACCCCTCCGGCGACGGCGGTCGGCGACTGCGTCGACGTGACCTGACCTGACCTGAGCTGAGGAAGTCAGGCGCCCGCGTCCGGCTCCATGTGGGGATAGGTGTGCGCGGTCGCAGGCACGAACGACTCCTTGATCGCCCGTGGGCTGGTCCATCGGAGCAAGTTCAGCGCCGAGCCGGCCTTGTCGTTGGTGCCTGATGCCCTGCCGCCGCCGAACGGCTGCTGCCCGACCACCGCGCCGGTCGACTTGTCGTTGATGTAGAAGTTGCCCGCGGCGAAGCGCAGCCGCGCCGACGCATCGGCGATGGCGCCCCGGTCCTGGGCGATGATCGAGCCGGTGAGCCCGTACGCCGTGCTGGACTCCATCTGGTCGAGCATCGAGTCGTAGGTGCTGTCGGGATAGACGTGGACCGCGAGAATCGGGCCGAAATACTCGGTCGTGAGCGACTCGTCGCCCGGGTCGTCCACCTGCAGGACGGTCGGGCGAACGAAGTACCCCTCCGAGTCGTCGTACGTCCCACCGGCGAGGACGCGCACTCCCGGCGTCGCGTGCGCACGGTCGATGGCGTCCTTGTGGCGGGCGAACGCGCGCTCGTCGATGACGGCACCCATGAAGTTGCCGTAGTCGGTCACCGGGCCCTGGGTGAGCTCGTCGGTCGCACTCGTCAGGTCCTCGCCCATGCGCCGCCACAGGCTCTGCGGCAGGTATGCCCGCGAGGTGGCGGAGCACTTCTGGCCCTGATACTCGAACGCCCCCCGGATCAGGGCTGTCCGGAGGACGTCGGGATTGGCAGACGGGTGCGCGACGACGAAGTCCTTGCCGCCGGTTTCGCCGACCAGGCGCGGGTAGGAGCGGTAGTCCGGCAGGTTGACCGCGACTCCCTGCCAGAGGCTCCGGAACACCGCCGTCGAGCCGGTGAAGTGGATGCCCGCGAGGCCGGGATCGGCCAGGGCGACGGCGGACACGTCGAGCCCGTCGCCGGTGACCAGGTTCAGGACACCGGGCGGCATACCGGCCTCTTCGAGCAACTTCATGGTCAGGTGGGCGGCCAGGGTCTGCGTCGGGGACGGCTTCCACACCACGGTGTTGCCCATCAGCGCGGGCGCGGTCGGGAGGTTTCCGGCGATCGCGGTGAAGTTGAACGGCGTGATCGCGTAGACGAAGCCCTCGAGCGGGCGGTGGTCGAGCCGGTTCCACACGCCGGGGGCGTTGGCGGGCGGCTGCTCGGCCAGGATCTGCCGGGCGAAGTGGACATTGAAGCGCCAGAAGTCGATCAGCTCGCACGCCGCGTCGATCTCCGCCTGGAACGCGGTCTTGGACTGGCCGAGCATCGTCGCGGCGTTGAGCCGCGCACGCCACGGGCCGCTGAGCAGGTCGGCGGCCTTGAGCAGGATGGCGGACCGGTCGTCGAAGCTCAGCGCGCGCCAGGCGGGCGCAGCTTCCTTCGCAGCGGCGATTGCCGCCTCTGCGTCGGCCGTCGTGGCCCCGCGCATGGTACCGAGGATGCTGTGATGGGCGTGCGGCTGGCGGACGTCGATGGCAGCGCCATTGCCCATCACCTCCTTGCCGCCGATCGTGTGCGGAAGCTCGATCCGGCCGCCCTCCAGCTCGGCAAGGGCGCCCTGGAGTGCCGCCCGCTCGGGGCTGCCGGTCGCGTAGTCGCGCACCGGCTCGTTGATCGGGGCCGGCACCTGGGTGACGGCATCGGCGGCGCTCATTACGTGCATGACTCGGCACCTTCCCGTGGGCGGAACTGCGGGCGCAGCGAGCGGCATCGCCCAACCCCGCAGGTATGCCGCTGCCCACGACCCTAACCATCGGAGAGCCCGCCGGCCGCCGCCGCGGAGCAGGCGGCCGGAGCCGTCAGTGGGTCAGCGCAGCAATGCCAGGACGACAGCGAGCTCGCTCACGTCGTACCAGGACAGCTCCTGGTCCTGGGCCGCTCCCGGCTCGGCGACGTGGAACGACGCCACCTCGGCCAGCGCCAACGGGGCGGTCAGGTCGATCGAGGACTCGACCGAGGACTGGATCGGCGAGTCGGCCGGCGGGGCCGGCAACTCGACCAGCGGGGCCGGCGTGACCACGTCGGCTGCAGCGACGAGCCGCCAGCTGCCCGGCCCGAATCCGGGCGGCGCGTCCGCCGCGTCGCACAGGGCGGCGTACTCCAGGTCCTCCTGGTCGGCTCCCGGCATCGCCATGCGCAGCTCGGAGGTGACGGAGAACGCCGCCAGCGGCGATGGCACGGCACCATCGGTGTCGAGGAGGCGGAGCAGCTCCGGCGTGAGCGGCACGAAGACCCGAGTTCGAGCCGGTGCCGGGCTCATGGGGCGGCCTCGGCCGGACCGCTGTGTGCTTCGACCAGCTCGGCCAGCGCATCCACCAGGCACTGGCCGAGGACCTCGAGATCGGGCATTGCCTCGCGGTCGGCGTTGAGCCCGAAATAGACACCGCCGTCGTACGACGTCAACCCCACCGCCAGCGCCTGGCCGCGGGCAAGGGGCATCACGGGAAAGGTCGAGAGCATCCGGGCGTCGGCGACGTACCGGGGATGCTGAGGCCCTGGCACGTTGGTAATCACCAGGTTGAACAGGCGCCGGGACATGACGCTGCCCAGCCGGGCGCCAAGGGCGTGCAGGGTCGGGGGCGCGAATCCCGCGACATTGGCGATCGCCTCGGCGCCCACCATGCGCCCGGCGTCCATCTGCTGCCGCATCGAGAAGGCGACCCGGTGCAGTCGCATTGAGGCGCTGGGCTCCCCTACCGGCAGGTCGACGAACGTCGCGGTGACCCGGCTCGAGAGCCGTGCCGGGTCGGCGCTGCCGGCGTCGAGCGGGTCTGCGACGCGGCTGTCCTCGTAGACGCTGATGGGCACCATCGCGCGGACGCTGCTGCCGTCCCGGAAAGCCTCACCACGGGTCAGCAGCCAGGTGCGCAGACCGCCGGCCACGGTGGCCAGGACGACGTCGTTGATGGTCACGTCCTCTACGTACGGCGACCGGGTCGACTCGCTGAGGCGCAGGCGGACCGTGCGGTAGTCCTCGAGGTCGGTGCGGACCATCACCCAGCGACGCGCGGTACCGATCTGCGCGTTCAACGGGCTGGAGGGGGCGGGCCGTGCGGCGGTACGGGCGAGGGTGGAAGCGAAGCCGCCCAAACCGGACAGGACGCGGCCCCCGACGGCCTGTACGTCGGCGAGGCCGCCCCTGACGGTGTCGACGACCTGGCTGGGGCGACGGACGGCGTCGAGCAGCGCGCCAGCAACGAGCTCGAGGTCCCCCGGTGCGCTCGCCGGATGCCAGGGTTCGCCGTCGTCCCCCGGTCCGCTAGCAAGCGGCAGCTCGTCCAGCAGCAGGTGGGCGATGTCGAGTGTGCCCTCACCGTCCACCAACGCCTGATGGACCTTGGTGACAAGCGCGAAACGGCCGTCCGAGAGCCCCTCGACCAGGTACACCTCCCACAACGGGCGGCGCCGGTCCAGTACACGGGGTTGGATACGGGCGACGAACTCTTGCAGTTGATCGTTGTTGCCGGGACGCGGCAGAGCCGACCGGCGGACATGGTAGGTGAGGTCGAACTGCTCGTCGTCCACCCAGACCGGGTTGCCGAGATGGCCCGGCACGTCCCGCACCCTTTGGCGGTAACGCGGTGCGAACGCGATCCGCTGGGAGACCAGCGCCAGCAACTGGTCGTAGTCGAACCGCTCGCCGTCCAGGGTGCGGTCCTGGCTCGTCGGCGCCGGCGCCGGCGCCGGCGCCGGCGGGCCGGTCGGTGCGAAGATCATCACCGATCCGACGTGCATCGCCGTCGTGCCCTCCTCCAGGTAGAGGAAGGACGCATCCAGCGAACTCAACCGGTCGGGCACGTCGTCATCGTGTCAGAGCTCGGGTCAGAACTCGGGTCAGGGAACAGGCAGCGGAGCCGCGGGAAGCAGCCTGGCCGCGAGCGGAGCCGTCACCGGACCTTCGGCGCAGGTCAGTGCCGCCGCCTCGCGCGGAACCTCCGAAGTGACCCGCCGGCTTCCTCGCCATCCGGTGCGCAGACCTCCCGCGCCAGGCGGCTGAAGGCGTGGCGCAGGGTGGATTGCGGCGCACCCTCGGCCAGTGTCCGGCCGGCCAGTACCACGGCGTCCAAGGTGCCCGGGTCTGCCGGCAGGAACCGTAGCCGTTCCACCCCGGCGAATCGTGCGAGAGCTTCGGCGATGCGCCGCTCCGGGTCCTTGCCGACCGCTCCGGCACGCACCTTGTTGACGACGACCATCGGCCGCGGTGACGGCACGGTGCCGAGCTCCTGCAGCCCGCGGACCAGCCGCTGCAGCCCGATCGGGTCCGCGGCGCCGACGGCGATCAGGTGGTCTGCGCAGGACAGGGCCGTCAGGGTGGCGGCGTTGCGGCGCGGAGCCAGGGTGTCGTAGCTCAGCTCCTCGTCGTCCTCGAGGTTGAACCCGCAGTCGACCACAGTCCACCGGGCCAGCCGGCGCGTCATGGCCAGCACCTGCTCCAGTGGTGCCGAGCGCACCTCGGTCCAGCGCTCCGCCTTGGGGATGCCGGTGAGCACCCGCAGACGGGGAGCGGCCTCGGGAGCCAGCCTGGCCAGTGTCGCCAGCTCCAAGGTGCCATGTTCGGCCGCTCGGGTGGCTGCCGCGATGCCCGGTGCCTCGTCCAGCAGCGAGAGCACCTGGGCGACGCAGCCGCCATAGGTGTCGGCGTCGACGAGGACGACGGTCGAACCCTGAGCGGCGAGCTCGGCGGCAAGGTTGACCGCGACGGTCGTCCGCCCGGGTGCGCCGGCCGGCCCCCAGACCGCGAGGACGGAGCCAGGCTCGTGGCCCACGGCATCCGCCGGGAGGGCGTCCGCACCAGTGGTGTCAGCGGCGTGAGCGACATCAGCGGCAGCGGTGCGCTCGGGCTGGCGAAGGACCCGTCCGGCACGATCTCGCTCCCCGGCTCCGGTCGCACCCAGGACGTCGACGCCGGCGAGCGCCTCCTCGATCTCGGCCTGCGAGCGTACGTCGACAGCCCTCGCGTCGGCTCCGGGCGGGGCCGGTCCGGTCGGGGCAGCTCCCGGCGCTGCCGCTGCGGCGGACGTAGACCCGGGCGGGGCCGGTCCGATCGGTGCAGCGGAACGACCGTCCTGTCCGCTGCGTCCCCGCTGTCCTCCCGCGTTGCCTAAGCTCTCTAGCCGCTCTGCCAGCGTCTCGGCGGGCACGTCTGTGGACAGCACGGAGCTGATCCCGAGCTGGTGCAGTCGTCGCTCGCCCGCCTCGTCTCCGGGCGCGTGGACGCCGACCACGACGACGTCGAAGGCGCCCAGCTGATCGAGCGCAGACCGATCGAGCAGCCGCAGGTCCGCCGAGACGACGGCAACCGGTGCCAACCCGGCCGCTGCGGCAGCGAGCAGGTCCGCGAGGTCGGCACAGCGGCGTACGACGCTCAGGCCCGGGGAGCGATCCAGAGCGGTCACTATCGCGCTCTCCCACCGGTCGCTCATGGCGACCAGCACACCCAGCGTCACGGCGACGCTTTGAGCTGGGAGCCGGCCACCGGCACCAGTGTGACCTTCGCTCCCTGGTCGACTGCGGCGATGACCTGCTGCACCTTGTCCGAGCCGACCATGATCTGCACGCTTGCCGTGCCGGTCGCGCCCGACAGCGCGCTCTTGGCGTCCGGCACTCGGGCAACGGCCGCGGCCTGGAGCGCCAGCTGCGGCTTGCGGTAACGCGGGGCGGCGGACGCCGGATCACGCTCGTTGACCCAGACGTCCACGACGGAACCCGGAACCAGCGCGGCGGCGGCACCGGAGTCGATCGGGACGGTGACCGGCTTGACCTCGATCATGGAACGGCTGCCGAGTGCGGAACGCGGGAGCAATTCGCCGGCCCGCACCTCACGCAGCGCGAAGGTGTCTGCTGCGAGGGTGTGGTCCGCCCGGACATAGGAACCGAGGTCGGCGCCGAGCTGCACGTCCACCCGCCGCACCTCGTCCGGAGTGACGGGCTCACCGGGCACGAGGGTGGTGGAGGCGGCATACATCGGCACCGTGTCGTCGGCAGACGAGATCACCCTGGCACCGAGCGCCGTGGCAAGGAGCACGAGCAGGACTCCGATGATCAGGCGGCCGTCTCTCCAGGACGGCCGTTGGAGTCGCGCGGCCACGGGCGTCGGCAATATGGCCATGAGTCCCCCTCGTCGCTGGCTGCCCGACCGACCGCCTCCCCGAGCGGACAGTCTGGCATCACTCCCCCTAGCCCGGGACCTTATCCACAACGACGCGCGTACCGACGCCACGTAGCCAGTCTCAGGCAAACGGCACAAGCAGCCCTTTCCGGCCAACACTAGGAAGATGACACAAGGTTGTGGTAAACAGATGGTCAAGGAATGGCCATCCACTGTCCTCACCCTAGGAGCCCACCGTTATGTCGCAGCGATTCATCCAGCTTGCCGACGTGTCCGAGGTCCTCGACATCTCGTCGGCCCAGGCCTATGCCCTCGTCCGTTCAGGTGAGTTACCTGCGATCAAGGTGGGCGGGCGAGGTCAGTGGCGTGTCGAGGCCGCCGAACTCGAAAACTACATCCAGCGGATGTACTCCGAGACCAAAACGTTCGTGGCGGCGCACCCATTCGGGCAGAACCTCGACTGAGCTGGCCTGAGCTCGCCTGGTCTGGACTGATCGAACGCAACCGGATCAGAGCGGGCGGTGCCTCGTCGGACCCCCCTGGCCTACCTAAACGTGGCGAATCACGGCAATCGCGGCGTACAGCACGATCCTGCGGGCGCTGACGTTCTCTCGTCGCGGAGGCAGGTCGCTGGGATGTTCGGCCAGGTCCAGCGCGTCGGCGCCCACGGCGTCGATCGTCCCGGTGTACGTGAGGCCGGTGATGTCCGTCACGGCAACCGTTGCGCGGTCCCTGGACAGGGCGCGCAACGCATAGCCGAAACCAAAGCGCCTGACGACGCCGCTGCCGGGCGGACCCTCGATCCGCGATCGCGGTCCCTGGCCAGGCCCTCCCACGCCGACGGTCAGCACAGCCGCGAGAGGCACCAGGGTGGGTATTTGGACACCTCCCGCGTCTCCTGCGGATTCATGCACCAGCAGCCAGTCCACACCCACGTCAACCAGGTCGCCGTGAACGACCGCATCCCCTAGGGTGCGGATGTCGAGCACGGTTCCTACCGCACCGGCCAGTCGCTGGTGCAGCCGCACGGTGGCCCGCTCTCGGCGAGTTCGGTCCGCCACCTCGGCGTCAAGGTCGCGGCGGGAGCCAGCCTCCAGCTGGGCCTCGAGGTCGTCGAACAGCTCCTCCCATCGCACCGTTGCATTGTCTAGTACGTGCCTCAGTACGTCGGCTTGCCCAGTACGTCGGCTTGTCCAGTACGTCGGTTTGTCGCCCCGAGCAGCAGCCGTGGGTACCGGCTACCCGACGTCGCTCACCCCGCTTCTCACCTGACTCGCGCTAAGGCGGTCCCGGATGCAGCAGACCCGACCCGGCAACGAGCCGAGCCTCACCGGCGCAGGGCGGCGCTCCGCGCCGGTGATATCGCCGATGACAAAGGCCGCCCGGACGCCCCAGACGCCCGCCGCCGGACGGCTCCGGTCCGTGAGCGTGGCCAGCGTCGCGCTGCTGACCGGCGTGGCGTCGACTGCTGCCCTGCTGGTCGTCGCGCGCGACGCCTGGCGAGCGATTGCACGCCCCGGACCGGCGTCTGCGGCGGACGGCATCCTGCTCGCCGCCGGCGCCGCGGGGGCAGCCCTGGCTCTGTGGTTCGGGGTATCGCTGTTGTTGGCCGCGTTGGCGGCACTGCCAGGCCGGGCCGGCGCGATCTGCCACACCTGGGCCGACCGCATCGCTCCTGCCTTCGTCCGGCGAGCCGTCGCTCTCGTCCTGGGCTCGACCCTCACCGCAGGAGCGCTTCCGGGGATGGGGGCCAGTGCAGCGACCGCCGGCGCGCCGCTCCAGGCCCCGCTCAGCGCCCCCGCCGCCGCTGCGGCTTCCGTTGCAGCGTCCGGGCAATATCCTGACCCGGCTCTGCACCCGACCGGGGTGCCCGATCCCCGCCCGGAGTTCCGGGCGACAGGGTCTGCGGAGGCCAGCACCGAGCGGGGCGAGGGGATCACCGAGGGGCCCGCCCCCTCCGAGCCGGACCCGGCGTGGCTCCCCGCTCGGCCGGGGACGCCCCTGCGAACCGCCGTGGCCCCGTCACTTGGAGTGCTCCGACCCGCCGCGACCGGCCACCGCGCGGAGGAGCAGGTGGTCGTCCGCCGTGGAGACACCCTGTGGGACATCGCCGCCCGTCACCTGGGAGCCGAGTCGAGCGCCGCCGAGATCGCCCAGGAGTGGCCACGGTGGTACGCCGCCAACCGGTCCCTCATCGGCGACAACCCCGACCTGATCCTGCCCGGCCAGCGGCTGGTGCCGCCCGACATACAGAAGGCGAGTCGATGACCCCGCAGACGCCGCGAGCCCTGGACCCTGCGCAGCCGGTGACCAGGATGCGCGTACTTCCTATCCCGCAGACCGCACCGGAGGTCGTACCGTCGCCGTCTTTCGACCGTGAGCCGGCACTGCAATTCGTGCAGGGCACCCTGGCCGTGGACTTTGCCGGCGAGCACAGCGCCGCCTATTTCGGACCCCAGCCGACCAGGAGTTCGGACCTGCCGAACGCCCGCGAGTGGGCCGGGCACATGGCCCAGGCGCTGGTCGAGGTGATGACGGCTGCCCGGCCCGCACCTCAGGTCATCCGGTGGACCTCACCGGAGGTGTATGCCGCGATCAGCCGGCGGGCGGCCGCCTCCAGCAGGCGGGGACTCGGCAGCCAGCGACGGGCCGTGGTCCGCACCGTCCGGATCTGCGAGCCGGCGGACGGCGTCATCGAGGCCTGCGCAGTGGTCGTCCAGAACGGCCGGGTGCGGGCTCTCGCCCTGCGGATGATCGGGCTCGACCGCCGCTGGGTGGTCACCGAGCTGCAGGTCGGCTGAGCAACGCCCGCCGGACGACGTCAGCGGCGGCGCTTCTTGCCGCGCGGGCGCTGTTGCCGCTGCGGCCGAGGGGTCCCGGTGCTCCCCGACCCTGCCGCCGCCTCGACCACATCCCGCTCCTGGATCGACCCGTCGTCACTGGGCGCGGAGTAGTGCAGCCGGGCCGGCGGCTTGGGCGTCTCCAGTCCCTTCGCGCGGATGACCTGCTCGTGAACTGCCGCCGCCCCATTCTCGGACGTCACCTTCTGGGAGGTGCCCTGCTCGGCCGTGACCTTCTCGGCCAAGCCGTTCTCGGGCAAACCGTTCTCGGGCAAACCGTTGGCGGGCACGCCGTTCGAGGCTGCCCCGGAGCCGACCCCGTTCGAAGACCCGTCATCTGGCGCGGCTGCGTACCTCTGCATCGCGGGGTCGTCGCCGCCGGTCAGCTCGGCCACCTCGGGTCCGGAGGCTGAGCCGTCCGCCGCGCCGTCCGCGGCAAGCGCGTCGACCTCGACCTCGACGTTGAACAGGAAGCCGACCGACTCCTCCTTGATCGACTCGTTCATGGCCTCGAAGAGCAGGAAACCCTCGCGTTGGTACTCCACCAGCGGGTCACGCTGAGCCATCGCCCGGAGCCCGATGCCCTCTTGGAGGTAGTCCATTTCGTAAAGGTGCTCGCGCCACTTGCGGTCCAGCACCGAGAGCACGACGCGACGCTCCACCTCGCGCATGACCTCCTCGCCGACCGCGGCCTCCCGGGCGTCGTAGGAGTGCTGTGCGTCGGACATCAGCTCCTCGCGCAAGGTCTGCGCAGTCAGGCCGGCGCGACCGCCGGCCTCCTCTTCGAGCTCCGCGGCGGTGACCGACACCGGATACAGCGTCTTGAGCGCGGTCCAGAGCTGGTCGACATCCCAGTCCTCGGGGAAGCCGCCGGCAGTCGCCGAGTCGACATACCCCGCTACGACGTCGTTGATGAAGTGACGGATCTGCTCGTGCAGGTCCTCACCGGCCAGGACCCGGCGGCGCTCGGTGTAGATCACCTCACGCTGACGGTTCAGGACGTCGTCGTACTTCAGGACGTTCTTGCGGATCTCGTAGTTCTGCGCCTCGACCTGGCTCTGCGCGCTGGCGATCGAGCGGGAGACCATCTTGGACTCGATGGGGACGCTGTCCTCCATCTTCGCGGTCAGCATGAACCGGTCGACCATGGCGGCGTTGAACAGCCGCATCAGGTCGTCCTGGAGCGAGAGGTAGAAGCGGCTCTCGCCCGGGTCGCCCTGGCGTCCCGACCGGCCGCGCAGCTGGTTGTCGATGCGACGGGACTCGTGCCGCTCGGTGCCAAGGACGTAGAGGCCGCCGAGCTCGGTTACTTGGTCGTGCTCGGCCGCCACGGATGACTCGGCGCCGTCCAGGGCGTTCGGCCAGGCCGCTTCGTACTCCTCGGGCGTGTCGACGGGGTCCAGGCCCCGCCGCTTCAAGGAGGCGACCGCGGTGAACTCGGGGTTGCCGCCGAGCATGATGTCCGTGCCGCGGCCGGCCATGTTGGTCGCGACCGTCACCGCGCCCTTGCGCCCCGCCTGGGCGATGATCGCCGCCTCGCGCTCGTGCTGCTTGGCGTTGAGCACCTCGTGCGGCACGCCCTGGCGCCGCAGCTGCTCGGAGAGGTACTCGCTCTTCTCCACGCTGACCGTGCCGACCAGCACCGGCTGGCCCTTGTCGTGCCGCTCCACCAGGTCCTCGACCACGGAGGCGAACTTGGCCTCCTCGGTCCGGTAGACCAGGTCGGACTGGTCACCGCGGATCATCGGCATGTTGGTCGGGATCGAGACCACGCCGAGCTTGTAGATCTGGTGCAGCTCGGCGGCCTCGGTCTGGGCCGTGCCCGTCATACCGGAGAGCTTGTCGTACATCCGGAAGTAGTTCTGCAGCGTGATCGTGGCCAGCGTCTGATTCTCGTTCTGGATCTCGACGCCTTCCTTGGCCTCGATCGCCTGGTGCATTCCCTCGTTGTAGCGGCGACCGGGGAGCATGCGGCCGGTGTGCTCGTCGACGATCAGGATCTCGCCGCTCATGTTGACGTAGTCCTTGTCGCGCTTGAACAGCTCCTTGGCCTTCAGCGCGTTGTTCAGGTATCCGATCAGCGGGGTGTTGACCGATTCGTAGAGGTTGTCGATGCCGAGATAGTCCTCGACCTTGGCGATGCCTGCTTCAAGCACGCCGACGGTCCGCTTCTTCTCGTCGACGTCGTAGTCGCCGTCCCCACCCTCGCCATCGCTGGATCGCTCGAGTCGCTTGACCACGCGGGCGAACTCGACGTACCACTTGGTCGGCTGGTCGGCCGGGCCGCTGATGATCAGCGGGGTGCGGGCCTCGTCGATCAGGATGGAGTCCACCTCGTCCACGATGGCGAAGTGGTGGCCGCGCTGCACCAGCTCCTCGGTCGACCAGGCCATGTTGTCGCGCAGATAGTCGAAGCCGAACTCGTTGTTGGTGCCGTAGGTGACGTCCTTGGCGTACTCGACCCGGCGCTCGGCCGGCGTCATGGAGGCCAGGATGCAGCCGGTCTCAAGTCCCAGGGCGCGGTGAATCCGGCCCATCATCTCGGACTGGTACTCGGCCAGGTAATCATTGACGGTGATGACGTGGACGCCGTCGCCGGTCAGGGCATTGAGGTATGACGGCAGGGTCGCCACCAGCGTCTTGCCCTCGCCGGTCTTCATCTCGGCGATGTTGCCCAGGTGCAGCGCCGCCCCGCCCATGATCTGGACGTCGAAGTGGCGCTTGCCGAGGGTGCGGCGGCTAGCCTCGCGCACCGCCGCGAACGCCTCGGGGAGGAGCTGGTCGAGGGTCTCGCCGTCGGCCAGCCGCTTGCGGAAGGCGTCGGTCTCGCCGCGCAGCTCGGCGTCGCTGAGCGCGGCGAAGTCGTCCTCCACGGCGTTCACCTGGTCGGCGATCCCGGCGAGCCGCTTCAGGACACGGCCCTCACCGGCACGCAGCAGACGTTCGACGATCTTCGGCACGCGGGACTCCTGCAACTAGTCTGAGCACGGCTTTGCGGTCCGGACGAAGCGAGGGGACCCGCTCAGGCTAGTCGGGACCGCCCCTCCGGCCCAACGGGTCGCGGGCGGGCGGGGTTCCGGGGGGCGCGTCCGGCCGGTCATCTCCGCCGCGCCCCGGGCCTTCGACCGTCCGTCGGCCGGCGCCCAGCGGGTGGCAGCGTGAGGTCCCATGAGCGCTGACCGTGAGCCGCCGGTGGTCCACCGCCACGCCGTCCGTATCGCGTGCCTGGACTCCGGCGGCCGGCTGCTGATGATGAACTGGCGCGACCCTGACAGCGGTGAGCTGCTCTGGGAACCTCCCGGCGGCGGCGTCGAGCCGGGCGAGAGTGATATCGAGGCCGCTCGGCGGGAGTGGTTCGAGGAGACCGGTCTGCCGGACGTCGTGGACGGAGCAGATCGGCCGTACGTCGTGGTGAACCGCCGCGAGTACTGGGCCGGTCGGGTGGTGGTGGCCGAGGAACCCGTCTTCCTCGGGCACTGGCCGGGCGTCGGACCCGAGCTGAGCCGGGCACATCTGACGCCGAACGAGCAGGTGAACCTGGTGCAGACCCGCTGGCTCGCTCGCGCCGAACTGGCGGCCCTGCCGGAGCGGGTTACGCCGGACATGGTGGCGACCCTGCGACGGCTGGACGCTGGTGGCGACTGGATCTGAAGCCAGCCGACCGGTGTCGGCCACGGCAAGAGCGGCGGCAGCAATGGCTTTGCCCTCAGGTCGCAGCATGGGCAACAGTGAAGCCGTGACCGACCCGGCCAAGCTCCCCGTCCTCAGCGACGGCGTCGTCACGCTGCGGGCGCACCGCCGTACCGACGCCCCCGCCATCGTCGAGCTGGCCACCGATCCGCTGACGGTGCGCCTTACTACCGTGCCCGTGCCGTATCCGGGCCAGGAAGCTGAGGCCTTCCTCGACCGGATCGCGGCCAGTTGGGACGAGCCGGAGGGCAACCGCTCCTGGGCCATCGAGGTCACCGACGTCTCGGGCGTACCCCGCTTCGCCGGGACGATCGGCTACAGCCCCGAAGGGGCCGGGTTGGCCGAGGTCGCCTTCGCGCTGCACCCATGGGCCCGCGGCCAGGGGCACATGACCAGGGCCGTGCGCCTGGTCGTCGGGTATGCGTTCGACCACGGTGGCGTCGAGGTCGTGCGCTGGCGGGCTCAGGTGCCCAACTGGGCGTCCAGGCGGATCGCGTGGGCCGTCGGCTTCCGGGTCGAGGGAACGGTCACTGGCCTGCTCAAGGCGCGCGGGGAGCGCCACGACGGCTGGATCGGCTCACTCCGCAAGGGCGACCCGATGACGCCGGCGCACAGGTGGCACGTCGCAGTGGTGCTGCCCGGCGACACCGTGCGGCTGCGTCCGTGGCGGGGGGAGGACCGCCCTCGCCCGGATCAGGTGCCCGACGCGGCAAGCCTGCGGTTCATGCCGCCCGGTTCTCAGCCCACGCCGGAGGACTTCGACCCATGGCTGACTCAGCGGCGGTCCAAGATGGCGTCCGGGGAGTCGATCACGTGGTGCATCGCCGACGCGGGCAGCGACGAGCCGCTGGGCATGCTGACCTGCTTCCGGCTGGACAACCCGCTGACCAGGGGAAGCGCGGAGGTCGGCTACTGGCTGCACGAGGGCGCCCGTGGGCGGGGCGGGATGCGGGAGGCGCTCGAACTGCTGATCGAGCACGCCTTCGCGCAGGTCCAGGATGGCGGGCTCGGCCTGCACCGGCTGGCGGCCGGGACCGACATCGACAACCGCGCCTCTGAGCTCGTCCTGCGGCGGGCCGGCTTCGCCCGCCTCGGAATCGAGCGCGAGGCCATCGCCCACGTCGACGAAGCGCCGACCGACGGCCCGCTGTGGGAGCTCCTGGCGAGCACCGACCGGGACGCCGTACGGGCGGCTCACCTCGCCCCGGTGGTCCTCAACGGCGCCCAGGTGCGGCTGCGGCCGTGGCGTGACAGCGACGCCCCACGGGTGGTTCACGCCTGTACGGACGCCGGGACCCGGCACTACCTGCGCGCGCTGCCCTCGCCGTACACGCAGGCGGACGCCAGCGCGTACCTGCGGCGGACCTGGGACGCCCAGTGGGACGGCTCCACCATGTACTGGTGCATCGCCGACATCGACAGCGACGAGTGCGTCGGCTCGATCGCCGTCATGGGGATGACCGGCATGAACCCGTTGTCCGCGGAAATCGGCTACTGGTTGCACCCGCAGGGGCGTGGTCGGGGCGTCATGACCGAGGCGGTGCGGCTTGCCGCCGGACACGCATTCACAGCCAAGCCGGAGGGGGGATTGGGTCGGGAACGGCTGGCTCTGCTAGCTGCTGCGACCAATTCGGCCTCTCAGGCAGTAGCCCGGCGATGCGGGTTCGTCGAGGTCGGGCGCGACCGCAGGGGCGAAATACTGGGGGACGGCACCGTCGTGGATCTGGTCCGGTTCGACCTGCTGCGTTCGGACTGGCTCGACTCCGAGGGGGGCTAGCGACTCAGCGCTCTTTCACCGGCGCGAGTGCCATGCCAGGCGTCCGGTCGACGCGATACAGACCGAGCCACCCCGCCAGGCTCGCCAGCTCATCCTCCAGCGCCGGGTGGGCAGCGAGCGGCGCCCCCACCTCCCAGTGCACGGCGTGGACCAGCAGCCGTCCGGACAGCCGATCGGCCTTGAGGTCGGCGCGCGCCACGAGCCGGTCGCCAAACAGGAACGGCAGGACGTAGTAGCCGTGCACCCTCTGCGCCGCCGGCACGTAGATTTCGAGCCGATAGTCGAAGCCGAAGAGCGCACGGGTCCGGTCCCGTTGCCAGATCAGCGAGTCGAACGGGCTGAGCAGGGCTTGGACATCCACGCGTCGGGGCATCCGGGCTTCGACGTGCAGGTATGCCAGCCGCCGCCACCCTTCGACTGTCACGGGTAGCAACTCGCCGCTCTCGACGAGGGCCGCGACCGCGGGTCTGGCCTGCTCCGGCTTCAGCCGGAAGTAGTCGCGCAGGCACTGCTCGGTGCCGACGCCGTGAGCGCGCGCGGCAATACCGATCAGCTCGCGGAACGCGGCCGCGTCCAGAGCGTCCACCTCGGGGGTACGGGCGTCCCTGTCCCGGCGCTGGCGGGCCCGGATGTCGGGCGGCAGGACGCGGTCGAGTGCGGCGTATCGGCGTTCGAACTGCGTCGTGCGGCCGGCGCTGGTGATCTCACCGGACCAAAACAGGTGCTCGAGCGCGGCCTTGACGAGCGACCAGTTCCAGCCCCAGTCGCTCCGGTCGCGCGGTAGGTCGTGCTCAAGGGCGACCTCGACCTGCCGGGCGGTGAGCGGACCGGCGGCGTCCACCTCGGCGAGGACCGCCGACACGATGCCGGGGTGTTCCCGGGCGACCCGCTGCATGCCTCCCCAGGATTCGCTGGTCGCCCGCCGCATTCGGAAGCCCAGCAGAGGCCAGGTTGCGGGCGGGATCAGGCTCGCCTCGTGGGCCCAGTACTCCACCAGTCGCCGGGGAGCACGGTCACGGGCCTGGTCGAGCAGCGAAGTGTCGTACGGCCCCAGCCGGGAGAAGAAGGGGAGGTACTGGCTCCGGGTGACGACGTTGACGCTGTCGATCTGCACGATGCCGACCCGATCGACGACGCGCCGGAGATGCCTGGCGGTTGCCATGCCGGGGATGGGGCGCGGGTCGAGGAACCCCTGAGCGGCGAGCGCGATACGCCGGGCCTGCGCGACGCTCAGCCGTTCGTGTCGCGCCGCCATGGAGCCAGTCTGTCGGGGGCGACTGACGGGCCTCGGTCGGGTCGCCGTCGGGTCGCCGTCGCGTTGCCGTCGCGTCGCCGTCAGGTCGACGTCGCGTTGCCGTCGGGTCGCCGTCAGGGTCCGGTCCGCCGCTGGTCAGAACGAGGCTCGTTCTGACCAGCGGCGGAGAGGATCAGCGCCGCGGACCCTCGGGCAGGTCGAGGATCTTTTCCCGGACGGCGTACATCGCCGCCTCCATCCGCGAGTGCAGCTGGAGCTTCTCCAGGATGTTCCGCACGTGGTTCTTGACCGTGTTCTCCGAGATGAACAACGCCTTGGCGATGTCCTTGTTAGCCATCCCCCTCGCCACGAGCTTGAGCACCTCCAGCTCGCGCTCGGTCAGCCTCGGCACGAGCAGGGCGGGGCGCTCTTCGTGTTTCTTGATCATCACCGCGAACTCCGACAGCAGCTTGGAGGCCATCGACGGGGAGATCAGCGATTGACCCGCGTAGACCGCCCGGAGACCGTCGGCAATCTGCTCTCCGGGCACGTCCTTGAGCAGGTATCCGTTGGCCCCGGCGCGTACCGCCTCGTACAGGTCCGACTCCTCGTCGGAGATGGTGAGCATCACGATCTTCGTCGACGGCACGATCTCCTTGATCGCCGTACACGCCTCGATGCCCGAGTGCTTAGGCATGCGTACATCCATCAGCACCACATCCGGGAGCAGCTCCTCGGTGCGTCGGATCGCCTCCGAACCGTCGCTCGCCTCTCCGACGATGTCGATGTCAAGCTCCTGGCCGAGCACCAGCTCCAGCCCCCGGCGGTAGAGGACGTGATCGTCCACCACCAGTACGCGGATGGCCTCGCGACCACGAGGGGCCGCGAGGCCGCCCGCCGCGAAGCCGTTGGCCGGTATCACCGATGTCACCTTTGTCATACTGTCACGCTAGGACATACCTGGATGCACACATGTCAACTATAGCAAGCGCAAGCAAACAGCAGCTAAACCTTCAGCCAGCTCCGCTGCCGACCCGCTCGCCCATCCGGTGGCCGATCCGCTCCCCTGCCGCGCCGTCGAGTTCGGCGGGCTTCTCGGGCTCCGGGGCTAGGTGAATGACCCCGTAGGACCACCCTCGGCGCCGGTAGACCACGCTCGGCCGGTGGGTTCCGCTGTCGTGGAACAGGTAGAAGTCGTGCCCCACCAGTTCCATCTCGTAGAGCGCCTGGTCCAGCGTCATCGGTGAGGCGGCATGCACCTTCTCCCGCACCTCGATCGGCGAGTCGACGGCCCCGAGCGAATCGAGCAGGGCACCGTCACCGCCGGACTCGCCGCCGTCCACGGACCCGGACGCGTTCGAGGGGAAGGTTGCGGTGCGGGCGGTGGCGCGGGCCACCGATTCCGGCGCGTGCCTGCCCCGGTGCACCCGCTTGCGGTCATGCGCGCGCCGCAGGCGCTCGAACAGCTTGTCGATCGCGACATCGAGAGCGGCGTACTTGTCCTCCGCGCACGCTTCAGCGCGGATCACCGGCCCCTTGACGTGACAGGTGATCTCGACCTTGTCGGACTCCTTGGCCTGTCGCGGGTTGACCTCGTGCGTGACGACGATGTCGAGCCGCTGGACGCGCGGCGCCAGCTGCGGCACCTTCGCCAGCTTGTCGTCGAGATGCTCACGGAACCGATCCGAGACTTGAACGTGCCGTCCGGTGACCACGATCTCCACGGATGTCCTCCTGCGCTTGGGGCGATGCGCCGTCGGTCCGACGGCGCACGGATCCGGGCCTGCGCGACCCTGTGCTGGGCGGCCTCACCTCCGTGAGTGAACTGCGTGAAACGACTGAGCCGACTGAGCCGACTGAGACGGGGACGACGTACCTCTTGTCGCCCGACGCTAACCCCTACGCGGGAGGAGCGAAACCGGGAAGGCCAAGCTCATACCGAACACCGCGGAACCCGGCAGCAGCTGACCCACCCGGTATGCCGTGCCGCTAGCGGCGGCCGGTCGTGACGCGACGACCTGCGCCATGGCGCGCCGTCGCCGCGATAGTCGCGCCGAGGACGTGCCCGGCACCGGCGGCACGAAGAGCCCGTGCGGCTTCGTCCAGGGTCGCCCCCGTGGTGAGCACGTCGTCGGCGAGCAGGCAGCAGGTGCCTGAGACGCTCGCCCGCCACGGCGCCCGCACCTCGAGTGCGTGGTCGAGGTTGGCGGCTCTGTCTTGGTGGCTGAGGCCCGCCTGGTCCGCCACCCTGCGCCGGACCCGGAGCGCGGGCGCGAACACCGCCTCGTGCGGGGCGAAGGCGGCACAGACGAGCGCCCGGGACAGCAAGGTATGCAGCACGGCGTCCCCGCGCCGCCGCACCGACGACCCGGAGGACGGGACGGGCACGACGAAGACCGGACCGTTCCCGGCGGACAGCAGGGCGCGGGCGCCCGTGTCCGCATCGATGGCGGCGACGAGCGCATCGGCGAGCAGCGGCGCCAATACCGCGAGCAGGTCGCGGCGGTCGGCGTCCTTGCTCTGGACGACTGCGGAGCGGACCGCTCCGGCGTACGGCCGGGTCGACCACACCGGCGGCAACCGCGGCGGACACGGAACCGGCCGGACGAGCCGCGGACCGCCGGCAAATCCCTCTGTCGCCACCTCATGTTCGCAGGAGGAGCACCAGCCGGTCCCGGGACGGCGACACCCGCCGCACTCGAGCGGGAGCGCCAACTCCAGTAGTGCTGTGACGGCCTCGCGCACCTGAGCCGGCGCGCGGACCCAAGCTGCAGCATGGCCGCCAGGGCTGGCAGAGCGCGCAGCATCGCCCATGACGAGAGTCTCTCGCGGGTCTCACTGACGCCGCCCGGTCGTCGCCGGCCCTGTGGGCAACCTCGGCGTGGCAGCGGGCCGGGCTCAGCCGCCGGGGTCAGCCACCGGCCACCGCCACATCGCTGCCCCGGCTCTGGACTGCCCAGCCGGCACCGGCCCGTTCGAAGATCTGCCCACCGTCGGTCGCGACCAGGATCCCGCGGAGGTCACCGGTGCTCGTAATCCACCGAGCGCCCTTGACCGGGGCCAGCGGCGTCGTCGCCGCCCCCAGGCCGATCAGGTAGGGCCGCACCGCCGCCGTGCGGGAGGCCTGCCCCAGGACGGCGACGGTCCGGTCGTCGACCCACGACGCGTCCGTCGCCGCGGTGAGCGGCACCCCCACCCGAAGCGGAGTGGTCAGCGCCCGGGGCCGGCCGTCGCCGCCTCGCAGGATGCCGGTGACCTGCACCCGGGTGTCGCCGCCGTCAGGCCGGCGGGTGATCAGCACGGCGCGCTGGTCGTCCGTGGCGACCCGCAGCGCGACGACGACACGCCCGGCCAGCCAGGGCGCCATGACGGTCACCGGCGTCAGCGAGCCGTTCTTGGCGCTGGCATCGAGGGCGAAGACACTGCTGGTCGCCGATCTCCCAGTCCGCGGCAGGGCTCTGCTCTTGCCGTCCTTGGCCTTCGAGGCCTTCGAGGCCTTCGAGGCCTTCGGCAGAGGTGAGCCGCACGTCCATACCCAGCCTCTGGTGTCGAAGGACGGCCGGGTCAACCGCGTGGCGAACCGGGGGGCGAGGCTCTGTTGCGTGCCGCGCCATACCGAGAGATCGGCATGGTCCCCGCCGATCGCGGCGAGCTTGCCGCCGTCACCGGACAGCGCCAGCCCGATCCACCCGGTCGGGACCTGGGGCAGCGTCGGCGCCGCTCCCTTGGCGGCGTTCGCGCTTCCGTCCCGGGCGACCCCGTCGCCGTTGATCCGCTGCAGCCGGGAGCCGTCGCGCACGACGGCTCCCGGGCCGTCGTTGGGCGCAGCCCCCGTGGGGTAACCGACGTCATCGGGCAGCGACGGGTAGCCCCGCATGTCGGGCAGCTCGACCGTGCTCCCGCCGACCTCCAGCGATACCTCGCTGACGTTCGGCGCCTGGGTCATCGTGGCGACGAACTGCGCCCAGAGAGCCTGGCGCAAGCGGGGATCCGCCGACAGTCCCGGAGTGGCGAGGTCGACGGTCGCCAGGCCGGACTGCACCGGAACCGCTTCCAGCGCCAGGCGCGTCCCGGTGGCTACGCCGGTGACGACGGCTCCCTTGAGGTAGCCCGGCACGGGCGCAAGCTGAGCCCGCGCAAGGCTCGTGGCCAGGCCGGAGCCCAGCGGCAGCCAGCGGATGTCGGGGACGAGGATCCGGGCCGCCGGAGCGGTGTAGTAGACGGCGTACGCGCGGTACAACCGCTGCAGGTCCGAGGTGCTGAGCCACAGGCCCAGCTGCGTGGGCGCGCTGGCGATCCGCCACTGGCCGGCGACGCGTTGCACCCCGAACGTCGCGGACAGGGGGCGGGCGACGTGCAACTCGCGGTATTGGCCGCCCGCGTCGATGCTCGCCACGATGCTGGCCTTGACGTGGACGGAGCTCCCGGACGTGGTAGTGCGCAGCGTGGAGTCACGCAGGACGGTCACCTCTGCTGCCGGTCGCCACGCCTTGGCGAAGCGCGGTGACAGGAAGGAGCGGGCCACGACATGCTCGTCGTCGAATCCGGCACCAGCCCTGAGGAAGCCTCGCACCACCCGGCTGGGGTCGTCGCCGGGGAAGGGGCCGTCGGGCAGCATCCGCACCGGATCGAGGTCCTGGCCGTCGACGCCCAGCCCCTGCTGCACCGGGCCGGTGCCGGGAAGGCCACCGCATGCGGCGACGGCCGGACCGCCCAGCACTGCGAGCAGGAGCAGCCCAGTACTCGCGCGGCGCAGCCGGCTCGCGCGCAGCCTGGACGTCCGGCGGCGGACCCAGCTCACGACGGAGACCGACGCGATGCCGACGTGGGCAGCGTCAACAGCGGCGGCGTGGCGGCCCCGGACCTCGACGCGGCGCCGGCCGGGATGACCGGCTCGCTCTCGGGTGCTGACGAGGGCTCGTCGGTGGGGGCGAGCGGCAGCGGGGATCGGGTGATCCGCTGGCCCGGCCGGCGCGGGATGGTCAGCCGGAAGCAGGACCCGTTGCCCGGCTCACCCCAGGCCTGCAGCCAGCCCTGGTGCAGCAGCGCGTCCTCGAGGGCGATCGCCAGGCCGAGTCCGGTGCCCCCGGTCGTCCTGGCACGCGCGGGGTCAGCACGCCAGAACCGGTTGAACACCAGTCCCGCCTCGCCCGGGCGGAGGCCGACGCCGTGGTCCCGGATGGAGACGGCGGCTGCGCGGGTGTTGACCGCGATGGAGATCTCGATCGGCCGTCCCTCGCCGTGCTCGATGGCGTTGATGACCAGGTTGCGCAGCACGCGCTCGATCCGGCGTGGGTCGATCTCGGCGACGCACCGCTCCGATGGCGCCAACACGGTGATGACGCTTCCCCGGCGCTCGGCCAGCGTCGTGGTGGACTCGACCACCCGGCTCACGGTGTCGCGCAGGTCGGTCGTCTCGGCGTCCAGCGCCGTCGCTCCCGCGTCGAAGCGGCTGATCTCCAGCAGGTCGCCCAACAGGCCCTCGAAGCGGTCCAGCTCCCCGCGGAGCAGCTCCGCCGACCGCGCCGCCGCGGGGTCGAAGCTGTGCCGTGAGTCGTGCAGCAACTCCCCCGCCATGCGGATGGTCGTCAACGGGGTGCGCAGCTCGTGCGAGACGTCGGAGACGAAGCGCTGTTGGACCCTGGACAGGTCCTCCAGCTGGCGGATCTGATGTTGCAGGCTGTCCGCCATGGCGTTGAAGGACTTGGCCAGGCGCGCCAGGTCGTCCTGCCCGCGTACCCGCATCCGCTCGGTCAGGAACCCGGACGAGAGGCGTTCGGCGACCTCGGCGGCACGGCGTACCGGCGACACCACCAGCCGGGTCACGACGTAGGCGACCGCCCCGACCAGGAGCACCAGAGCGAACCCGCCCAGCCCGAAGGTGCGCGCGACCACGGCGAGAGTGGCCTGCTCGCGCTGCATGGGGAACACGAAATACAGGTCGTAGGGGCCTGCGACCGACAGCACGACCTGGGACCCGACCGCCACGGCAGGGACGTCGACGTCGGTCTGCGGATCGCGGACGGTGATCATCTGGTAGCGCTGGTGGCTGGCGTCCGCCGAGACCGCACGCCGCAGGTCCACCGGTATGGCGGAGAGGCCCACCGCTCCGGACAACACCGTCGGGACCACGGTGCTGTGCTTGTTGGACAACGACCGGGTCAGCACGACCGCTCGGGTCTGGCCCGCGGCGGGGACGGCCAGCGAGCGAACCACGTCGCCGGCCAGGATCGCCAGGCCGTCAGCGTCGGAGCGGTTGGTCGCGTCGAAGTTGGCCTGCGCCGAGCGGCGAGCTGCGTCGGCCTCGGTCTTGGCGGAGTTGACCCGGTCGCTCACCAGGCCGTTGGCGATCCGCTGGTAGAGCGACGAGCCCAGCAGCAGCACCACCACGAGACCGAGCAGCATGGTGACCCCGACGACGCGGAGCTGCAACGACGCCAGCCACTGGTGCCCCGTCCAGCGGACCGCGCGCAGACTCGCCAGCCGGAGCCGGCGCCACACCCGCCGGGCATCTTTTGACATGGCGCGCCGCCGCGGAGAGCCCGACCCGACGCCGCCCACACCGCCCGCACCCCGCGGCTGACCGGGACCGGTGACGCCGCCCGGGCGAGGTCTACCGACCTGGCCGAGCCGGCCGACCTGGCCGAGCCGACCGGCCGCGCCGCGAGGGCGGTCCGCCTTGGCCTGCTGCTGCGTCATCGCCGCCGGTCGCCACCCATCGTCAGCCCGGACCGGCCTTGTAGCCGACGCCGCGCACCGTCACCACGATCTCCGGGTGCTCGGGGTCCTGCTCGATCTTGCTCCGCAACCGCTGGACGTGGACGTTGACCAGGCGCGTGTCGCCCGCGTGGCGGTAACCCCATACCTGCTCCAGGAGCACCTCACGGGTGAACACCTGCCACGGCTTGCGGGCCAACGCGACCAGCAGGTCGAACTCCAGGGGGGTGAGCGACAGGGCGGTGTCGCCGCGCTTGACCGCGTGACCGGCCACGTCGATGGTGAGGTCGCCGATGTCCAGCCGCTCCGGCTCCGGATCGTCGGTACGGCGCAGCCGGGCGCGGACGCGGGCGATCAGCTCCTGCGGCTTGAACGGCTTGACGACGTAGTCGTCCGCTCCGGACTCGAGGCCCACGACCACGTCCACCGTGTCGGTACGGGCGGTGAGCATGACGATGGGGGTACCGGACTCGGCGCGGATGCGGCGGCATACCTCGATCCCGTCGATGCCGGGGAGCATCACGTCCAGGAGCACCAGATCTGGACGGGATTCGCGGAACATCGCCACGGCCGAGGACCCGTCCGCACAGTGCACGAACTCCAGGCCCTCTCCCCGCAGCACGATGCCGAGCATCTCGGACAGTGCCAGGTCATCGTCAACGACCAGGATGCGCCCCTTCACGAACCCTCCTTCGTCATACACCTGCAGCTGAGGGCATCTTCGCATCCTTCAGGGGGTGCGTGAGGCAGCACGGCGCACCCCGGCCGCCGCGGTAGGAGGGTGGGGCATACCGCAGCGTGCCGGTATGCCGCACCCTCCCGCCCCCGCGGCGCGCATCGGCCGGCAGGTCCAGCCGCCGGCAGGGCCGGCAAAGCCGGTCGGTGGCGGCGGTTGGTCGGTAGCGGTCAGTAGCGGTAGTGGTCGGGCTTGTACGGGCCCGAGATGTCCACGTCGAGGTACTCCGCCTGCGCCTTGGTCAGCTCGGTGAGCTGTACGCCGAGCGCGTCCAAGTGCAACCGGGCCACCATTTCGTCGAGGCGCTTGGGCAGGACGTAGACCTGCCTCTGGTAGTCGCCGGGCTTGGTGAACAGCTCGATCTGGGCGATCGTCTGGTTGGCGAAGCTGTTGCTCATCACGAAGCTCGGGTGACCGGTCGCATTGCCGAGGTTGAGCAGCCGGCCTTCGGACAGCACGATGACGGAATGCTCCTTGCGCCCCGACGAGGCGTCGACGGGGAAGCTCCACTCGTGCACCTGCGCCTTGATCTCGGTCTTGACGATTCCCGGGGTCCGCGCCAGGCCGGCCATGTCGATCTCGTTGTCGAAGTGGCCGATGTTGCCGACGATGGCCTTGTCCTTCATCTGCGCCATGTGCTCGGCGGTGATCACGTCGAAGCAGCCGGTGCAGGTGATGAAGATGTCGCCGTAGCCGACGACGTCGTCGAGGCGGGCGACCTGGTAGCCGTCCATCGCCGCCTGCAGCGCGCAGATCGGGTCGACCTCGGTCACGATGACCCGGCCGCCCTGCCCGCGCAGCGCCTCGGCGCAGCCCTTGCCCACGTCGCCGTATCCGGCGACGACCGTCACCTTGCCGCCGATCAGGACGTCGGTGGCCCGGTTGATGCCGTCCAGCAGGCTGTGCCGACAGCCGTAGGTGTTGTCGAACTTGGACTTGGTGACCGAGTCGTTGACGTTGATCGCCGGGAACAGCAGCTCGCCGGCGGCAGCCAGCTGGTAGAGCCGGTGCACTCCGGTGGTGGTCTCCTCGGTGACGCCCACGATGCCGTCCGCGACGGTCGTCCACTTCTGCGGGTCGGCCGCCATCGTGGTGCGGACGGTGTCGAGGATGACGCCCCACTCCTCCGGGTCGTCCGCACCGGCGGTGGGCACGACACCGGCCGCCTCCCACTGCTTGCCCTTGTGCACCAGGAGCGTGGCGTCGCCGCCGTCGTCCAGGATCATGTTCGCGCCCTGCTCGCCGGGCCAGGTGAGGATCTGCTCGGTGCACCACCAGTACTCCTGCAGGCTCTCGCCCTTCCAGGCGAAGACCGGCACGCCCTGGAGCGCATCCGGGGTCCCGTCCCGCCCGACGACGACGGCAGCGGCGGCCTCGTCCTGGGTCGAGAAGATGTTGCAGCTGGCCCAGCGGACCTGCGCGCCGAGCGAGGTCAGCGTCTCGATCAGGACCGCGGTCTGCACGGTCATGTGCAACGATCCGGCGATGCGGGCTCCGACGAGCGGCTGCTGCTCGGCGTACTGCTCGCGAAGCGCCATCAGTCCGGGCATCTCGTGCTCGGCGAGGCGGATCTGGTGCCGACCGGCCTCGGCGAGGGCCAGGTCCGCCACCTTGTAGTCGAAGCTCTGACGGCCGGTCTCGAGTGTTGTGCCGGTTGCGGTGTCAGCGGTGGTGAGAGAGGTCATGCGGGGTCTCCTCTTGCGATCGGGGAACCCGGCGCCGCCCATCTGGACTGCCGCGGGTCATCGCCCACGCCGGCCCGACGATCCTACCAAGCGGGGCCGCGCTCGGGCCGTGCTAGCTGGCCGGCAGCTGCCAGGCGGCCGGGTCGGTGGCTCCCCGGTCGATGTCCGGCTCGAGGTAGATCACCAGACGAAGCTCGGGCACGGCGGCTCGGGCCCGGGCCTCGGCGGCATCGATCGCCGCAGCGATCTCGTGCCCGTAGTCCTTGCCACCGACCGCCAGCTTCGCCGCGACGAGCAGCTCATCCGGCCCGAGGTGCAGGGTGCGCAGGTGGATCACCCGGTCGACGTCGCGTTCCTGCAGGGCAGCGACGATCCGCTTCACCTGATCCGGCCTGGCGGCCTCGCCGATCAGCAGCGACTTCATCTCGATCGCCAGCACCACCGCCACGGCCACGAGCAGCAGCCCGATCGTCAGCGTGCCAATGCCGTCCCAGACCCCGTTGTCGGTCAGCAGGGTCAGCGCGACGCCGAACAGGGCGAGCACCAGCCCGATCAGCGCGGCGAAGTCCTCCAGCAACACCACCGGCAGCTCCGGCGCCTTGGCCGACCGGACGAACTGGACCAGCGAGCGCTCGCCGCGGGAGTGGTTGCTCTCGGTGATCGCGGTCCGGAACGAGAAACCCTCGAGCCCGATCGCCACGACCAGCACCGCCAGCGGCACCCACCACCAACGGCCCTCGATCGCCTCAGGGTGCTGCACCTTGTGCCATCCCTCGTACAGCGCGAAGAGACCGCCGATGCTGAACAGCACGATGGAGACGATGAACGCGTAGACGTAGCGCTCACGCCCGTATCCGAACGGGTGCTCGGCCGTCGCCGCCCGTCGGCTGCGCCTGCCGCCGAGCAGCAGGAGGAGCTGGTTACCCGAGTCGGCGAGGGAGTGCACGCTCTCGGCCAGCATCGAGCTGGAGCCGGTCAGCACGAACGCGAGGAACTTGGTGACGGCAATACCGACGTTGGCGGTGAGGGCTGCGACGATCGCCTTGCTTCCGCCCTCGGTCGACATGGCGGCGAGTGTAAGGGCGCGAGAGGCCTCCCCGGCGCCGTGGCTCGTGTGCCGGATCAGTCCACGTCGAGGGCCAGCAACACGTTCTCGACCACTTCGGCGAGCGCGGGGTGGATCCAGTACTGCCCCTTGGCCACGTCGTGTGCCCGCTGGCCGAACGACATCGCCTGGATCAGCGGCTGGATCAGGTTCGAAGACTGCGGCCCGATCAGGTGGGCGCCGAGCAGTTCGCCGGTGGCCGGGTCCGCGAGCACCTTGGCGAAGCCGGTCGTGTCCTCCATCGCCCAGCCGTATGCCGTGTCGCCGAACCTTTGCCGCGCGGTCACGAAGCGCCGGCCCTGGCTTCGGGCCGCCTGCTCGGTGAGCCCGACGCTGGCGATCTGCGGTGAGGTGAAGATCGCCGAGGGCACGTAGCGGTGGTCGAAGGCGCGCAGGTCGCCGGGATGGACCAGGTTGTGCGCCACCATCCGGGCCTCGTGGTTGGCGACGTGCTTGAGCTGGTAGTCGGAGCTGACGTCACCGAGGGACCACACCCCGGGAGCCGAGGTCCGGCCGAACGCGTCGACCAGCACCCGGCCGTCGTCGCGCAACTCCACACCGCCCGCGGCTGCGTCGAGGTCGGCGGTGTTCGGACCCCGTCCGGTCGCCACGAGCAGCAGGTCCCCGGCTGCGGTGCTGCCGTCCGAGAGATCGAGGCGAACCTCGGACCCGCCGGAGCCGTCGCCGAGAACCGAGGTCACCTTGACACCCAGCCGAACGTCCCACCGGCGTCTCGCCAGCTCGGTGAAGCGGTCGGCGATGTCGGCGTCCAGGTGCGACAGGAGCTTCGAGCCGCGGGCGACGACGGTGACCGCGACCCCGAGCGCCGAGTAGACGTGGGCGGCTTCGGCGGCGATGTAGCCGCCGCCGATGATCACCAGCCGCTCCGGCAGCCGCTCCAGCCGAAGGGCGGTGTCGGAGGTGTGGAAGGCCACGCCCGACTCCGCGACGACCGGGGGGATCGTCGGCGACGAACCGGTGGCGATCACCACCTGGTCGGCGGTGATCCGGCTGATCCCGGTATCCGACTTGCCGGTCGAGATCGACAGGCACCGCGGCCCGGTGAAGCGGGCGCGGCCGAAGTATGCCGTCGTGTTCGGTCCGTCGACCCGCCAGGCGCGACCGGCGTCGGAGATCGGGTCGATCCGCCCGTAGATCCGATCGCGTATGTCGGGCCAGCGCACGCCGTCGACCGACGCGTCCACGCCGTACCGCGACGCGTGCCTGGCCGATTCGGCGACGTCGGCGGCGTAGACGTACATCTTGGTCGGGATGCACCCGACGTTCAGGCAGGTGCCGCCGAACCGGCCGGACTCGATCACGGCCACCCGCTTGCCGTCGAAGTCCGGTGTCACCAGCGAATTTCCGGACCCGCTGCCGATGACGGCGAGGTCGAAGTGGGTGTCACGGTCGGGGGCGCTCATCCCATCAGCGTGACCCATCGACTCCACTGCCGGGTCGGCAGGCCACCCGAAGGTGATGCGGGCCGCAGGGCCGACTCCGAGATGCGCCGTGCGGGGCGGGTGGCCGCCTCTGAGATACTGGGGAAACGACATAGTGCAGCAAGCGTGCTCCGGGGTCGGTGTAATTCCGAACCGGCGGTGACAGTCCGCGACCCGCCCGCAGCCAGCGGACGGCTGACCTGGTGGAATTCCGGGACCGACGGTGAAAGTCCGGATGGGAGGAGCACTCGGCGGCGACCCCTTGTCGGGGATCGGCGTCGTGCGCGTGTCCGTGCCCTGCCGCCGCTCGGGCGGTACGAGGGTGCGGCCTCGGGCGTACCCCGGATCCCGCCTGCCCGAACCGGCAGGAGTCAGGATGACGCTCAGCGCGTCGGGGCACCCCTCCCTCGAGGAGCTGGTATTCCGCCGCGCCCTGGAGCTGGCCGCACTGGGCCCCGAGGGCGAGAACCCGCGGGTCGGGTGCGTCCTGCTCGACGCCGACGGCTCCGCGGTAGGTGAGGGCTGGCACCGCGGCCCGGGGACACCGCACGCCGAGGTGGACGCCCTGGCCGCGGCGGGCGGACAGGCCCGTGGCGGAACCGCCGTGGTCACGCTGGAGCCGTGTTCGCACACCGGCCGGACCGGACCGTGCACCAAAGCGCTGCTGGACGCCGGGGTGGCCCGCGTGGTCTACGGCTGCGCCGACCCCAACCCGGAAGCGGCCGGCGGCGCGGCCGTACTGATCGCGGCCGGCCTCCCCGCCTCGCTGGCCCAGAATGCCGACTCGCGGACCGAGGCCGAGGAGCTGATCCGGCCCTGGGCCACGGCATACCGGCACCGGCGCCCGCTGGTGACCTGGAAATGGGCAGCGACCCTGGACGGGCGCACGGCGGCGGCAGACGGCAGCAGCCGTTGGGTCACCGGGAAGTCCGCCAGACGCGACGTACACCGGCTCCGGGCCGCGCACGACACCGTCCTGGTGGGCACCGGGACGCTGCTGGCCGACGACCCGGCGCTGACCGTGCGGGACGCCCCGCTTGCCGGGCCGCCACCACGGCCGGCGGTGATGGGCCTGCGCCCGGTGCCTCCCTCCGCCCGCCTGCTGAACGGGCCCGTGTCCGCCGTGCACCTGAAGACCAGGGACCCGCATCGGGCTCTGGCCGACCTGTGGCACGCCGGCGCCCGGCGGGTCCTGCTCGAGGGCGGCGCCCACCTGGCGGGAGCGTTCGTCCGCGAGGGGCTGGTGGACGACGTGGTCGCCTACCTCGCGCCGCTCCTGCTCGGGGCCGGGCTGCCCGCGGTGGCCGACCTCGGGATCAGCTCGCTGTCCGAGGCGGTCCGGCTTGACCTGCACGACATCTGCGTGCTCGGAGGCGACGTGCGCCTCACCTACCGGACCAGGCCGGCGACCCCCCCGCCACCTTCGCCGCCCCCGCCGCCTTCGCCGCCATCGGCGGCCACGCCGCCCGGCCACGATGGTGAGGCCGCCACAGACAACGTCCGACCACAGATGGAGCAGTGATGTTCACCGGAATCATCGAGGAGCTCGGCACGGTCCAGTCCCTGGACTCCGGCGCCGGGTCAGCCCGACTCACGGTCCAGGCGGCCCGCGTCCTGGAAGGGGTCACCCACGGCGCGTCGATCGCGGTCAACGGGGTGTGCCTGACCGTCGTCGAGCACCGACCCGACCGGTTCACCGTCGACGTGATGCCGGAGACGTTGTCCCGCAGCAGTCTGGCCGCGCTCGAGCCAGGTGCTGCAGTCAACCTGGAGCGGGCGGTGCGCGCCGGCGGGCGGCTCGACGGTCACGTCGTCCAGGGCCACGTCGACGGGGTGGGCACCGTCCGCGCCCGCGAGCCGGGGCCGCGCTGGGACGTCGTCACCATCGAGTTGCCCCGCGCGCTCGCCCGGTACGTCGTGGAGAAGGGATCGATCGCCGTCGACGGGATCTCGCTGACCGTCAGCGCGGTGGACGACCAGGTCGGCACGTTCTCGGTGTCGTTGATCCCCACGACCCTGGAGCTCACCACCTTGGGAGCAGCCGCTCCCGGCACGCCGGTCAACCTGGAAGTCGACATCCTTGCCAAGTACGTCGAGCGACTGCTCCACGGGCAGGTGCCGGCATGAGCGACGATCGGCCGGGCACGAGCGAGCCGGATACGAAGGTGGCCGAGGCGAGCGTGGGCGAGGCGATCGGGGCGCTACGACAGGGCCGACCCGTCCTGGTCCTGGACGACGAGGCCCGCGAGGACGAGGCCGACGTCGTGCTGGCCGCCGCGACGGCGTCGCAGTCGTGGGTCGCCTGGACCGTGCGGCACACCTCGGGCCTGCTCTGCGCGCCGATGCCGGACGACATCGCCGACCGGCTCCAGCTGCCGCCGATGGTCGCTCGCAACCAGGACCCGCGCGGCACGGCGTACACGGTCTCGGTCGATGCCCGGCTGGGGGTAGGCACCGGCATCAGCGCAGGTGATCGGGCGCGGACCGCCCGGACCCTGGCCGATCCGCTCGCCGGACCGGACGACCTGGTGCGGCCGGGGCACGTGTTCCCTCTGCGCGCGCGACCCGGAGGGGTCAGGCAGCGCGCGGGACATACCGAGGCGGCCGTCGACCTGTGCCGCCTTGCCGGGCTCCCACCGGTGGGGCTGATCGCCGAACTCGTCCACGACGACGGAGCAATGATGCGCCAGGACGGCGCGTTCGCCCTTGGGGCTGCCCACGACCTGCCGGTGCTGCGGATCGGCACCCTCGCCGCGCACCTGGAGGCCATGGACGCCGAAGGCTCAGAAGGCTCAGAAGGCTCAGAAGACACCGGAGACGCCGGGAGAACGGCCTTTGCTCCCACGCCGGCACGGGTGGCCCGGGGCGCGCGCACGGTCCTGCCGACCCGGCACGGTGAGCTGGTTGCCACCGGCTACCGCGACACCAGGACCGGGGAGGCGCATCTGGCGCTGAGCCGGCCCTGGGGCGGCGCGACCCCGTTGGTACGGGTGCATTCCGAGTGCCTGACCGGGGACGCGCTCGGCTCGCTGCGCTGCGACTGCGGCCCGCAGCTCGAAGCCGCGCTGGCGATGATCGGCAGGGAGGGCGGGGTGCTGGTCTACCTGCGGGGACACGAAGGCCGCGGGATCGGGCTCCTGGCCAAACTGCGGGCATACGCGCTCCAGGACGCCGGAGCCGACACGGTCGAGGCGAACCTCGCCCAGGACCTGCCGGTCGACGCCCGCGAGTACGGCGCGGCCGCGGCAATCCTGGCCGACCTGGACGTGAGCGCGGTCCGGCTGCTCAGCAACAACCCCGCCAAAGCGGACGGCCTGCGTGACCACGGGGTCGACGTCCAGCAGATGGTGCCGCTGATCACGCCGCCAGGACCGCACAACGAGCGGTATCTGGCCGTCAAGCGCGACCGGCTGGGTCACCGGCTCACGGCTACCTCGGGGAGCCGTCGATGAGCGGCAAGGGCGCGCCGACGATACATCCCGACGGGCGGGGACTGCGGGTGGTCGTCGTGGCGGCGTTATGGCACGAAGAGGTCATGGACGCCCTGGTGGCCGGTGCCCTGCGGGGGCTGGCCCAGAGCCGGGTGCACCTGCCGGAGGTGATCCGTGTCCCCGGGGCGTTCGAGCTGCCGGTGGCGGCCGCCCGCGTGGCAGCGTCAGGCGCCGACGCCGTCGTCGCTCTCGGCGTCGTGATCCGGGGCGGAACGCCGCACTTCGACTACGTCTGCCACGCCGCGACGAGCGGCCTGACCGAGGTGAGCGTGCGCACGGGTGTGCCCGTCGGCTTCGGCGTACTCACCTGTGACGACCAGCAACAGGCACGTGACCGGGCCGGCCTGGCCGGCTCGCGGGAGGACAAGGGCCACGAGGCCGCGCTGGCCGCGGTGGCCACTGCCGTAGCGCTGCGCAGGCTGGAGCCGGCGAAGCCGGTAACGCTCAGCTAGCCGCGGGTACGGCGTACGTCGTGGTCCGCTGGCGGACCGGGCGACCGATCCCGTCGGCGATCTCGATCAGTTCCGCGACGGTCTTGGCCGAGCCGTGTTCGGAGCCGGCCATGCGGCTGATCGTCTCCTCCATCAGGGTGCCGCCGACGTCGTTGGCGCCGCTTCGCAGCATGATGCGCGTTCCGTCGACCCCGAGCTTGACCCAGGACGTCTGGACGTTGCGGATCCGCCCGTGCAGCATGAGCCGGGCGACCGCGTGGACGGCCCGGTTGTCGCGCAGGGTAGGCCCTGGCCGGGCCAGCCCGGCGAGGTAGACCGGGGCGTTGGTGTGCACGAACGGCAACGGGACGAATTCGGTGAACCCACCGGTCCGGTCCTGCAGCGCCGTGAGCGTGCGCAGGTGGGCGACCCAGTGGCGCGGGTGGTCGACGTGGCCGTACATCATCGTCGAGCTGCTCGGGATGCCCAGCTCGTGGGCGGTGGCGACCACCTCGATCCATTGCGCCGCCGGCAACTTGCCCTTGGTCAACACCCAGCGGACGTCGTCGTCGAGGATCTCCGCGGCCGTGCCGGGGATGGACCCCAGCCCTGCGTCCTTGACCTCCAGCAGCCAATCACGCACGGAGACACCGGATTTCGCGGACGCGGTGGCGATCTCCATCGGCGAGAAGGCATGGACGTGTATGCCGGGGGCAGCCGCGGTCACCGCCCGCACGATGTCGACGTAGGCGGTGCGACCCAGGGCCGGGTCGATCCCGCCCTGGAGGCAGACCTCGGTGGCGCCGAGCGCCTGGGCCTCAGCGGCCCGCTGGCCCACCTGCTCCAGCGACAGGGTGAACGCGTCGGCGTCGGTCCGGCGCTGGGCGAACGCACAGAACCGGCAGCCGACGTAGCAGATGTTGGTGAAGTTGATGTTGCGGTTGACGACGTACGTGACGTCGTCGCCGACCGCCTCCCGGCGTACGTCGTCGGCCAGGGACGCGACGGCGTCGAGGTCGGCGCCGTCAGAGGTGATCAGTGCCAGGTAGTCCCGGTCGCTCAGGTCCGCCGGGTCGTCCTGCGCGCGCCGCAGCGCCGATCGGACGTCGGCGTCCAGCCGCTCCGGCGCCCCCCGGTCGATCCGGACGGCCACCTCCTGCCAGTCTCCGTAGACCTCGTCGAAGTCGCTGCGCCGGTCCGTGGTGCGGCCCTGCTCGTCGACGCCGCGATGCAGGTCGACCCGTCCGGTGCCGGCACCGGTAGCGGCCATGCCGCCGTCCGGTTCCTGCCACGGCCGGCCTTCGGCATAGGTCTCCTGTCGGGCCAGACCGGTCGCCAGGTCGGTCAGAGCGCGCACGTGCCCGTGCAGGCGCGGGTCGATCCACGCCTCGTCCCGCACCAGCGAGCCGAGCACGAAGCGCGGGTGGGCCGTGAGCCGCTCGCGCAGAGCCAGCCCCGACTCGCCGGTCCAGCGGGCCAGGTCGGCAACCTCCGGCCAGGGCCGTTCGGGGTTGACGTGGTCCGGCGTCACCGGCGAGACGCCGCCCCAGTCGTCGACACCGGCGGCGAGCAGCCGCGGGATCTGGTCCGGCTCGGAGAGGTTCGGCGGAGCCTGGATCGTGACCGACGGGCCGAGCAGCAGGCGGGCCACGGCGATGGTGGCAAGGTATTCCTGCTCGCCCAGGTCGGGGGCTGAGCGCATCGCGGTGTCCGCCTTCGCGCGGAAGTTCTGAACGATGCACTCCTGCACCGAGCCGTACTCCCGGGCCACCCTGCGGATCGCCAGGATCGAGTCGAGCCGCTCGGCCACCGTCTCTCCGATGCCCACCAGGATCCCGGTCGTGAAGGGCACGCCCACCCGTCCGGCGTCCTCCAGGACTCGCAGCCGGATCGCGGGATCCTTGTCGGGCGAGCCGAAGTGCGCCAGCCCGGGCTCGTTGAACAGCCGGGTCGAGGTCGTCTCGAGCATCATCCCCATCGACGGGGCAACCGGTTTGAGCCGCTGCAGGTCCGACCAGCTCAGCACTCCGGGGTTGAGGTGCGGGAGCAGTCCGGTCTCCTCCAGCACCCGGATCGCCATCGCCCGCACGTAGGCCAGGGTGTCGTCGTACCCGTGTGCGTCGAGCCACGCGCGGGCGGCCGGCCAGCGGTCCTCCGGCCGGTCGCCCAGGGTGAACAGCGCCTCCTTGCAGCCCTGCGCGGCGCCCTGCCGAGCAATCTGCAGCACCTCGTCGGCGGACAGGTACGCCGCGGGCAGGAGGTGCGGCACGGTCACGAAGGTGCAGTAGTGGCAGCGATCTCGGCACAAGCGCGTCAACGGGATGAACACCTTGCGCGAGTAGGTCACCATGCCAGGGCGACCGGCCCTCGCCATCGCCGCGTCCCGGACGGTGGCCGAGGACGCGAACAGCGCCTCCAGGTCGGCGTTTCGGGCGCCGAGCAGGACCATCGCCTCGGCCTCGTCCAGCGCCTTGCCGTCCCTGGCCCGGGCCAGGGCACGCCGCATCGCCGAGTCGGTCACCGCTGCAATGTACGCGTCATAGCGGCCACGACTCCAACCTCCAGGCG
>JAABUS010001514.1_pt1 | contig 50166 bp, 40 predicted proteins | sample 5560161 | NCBI WGS metagenome assembly JAABUS01 (sample SAMN10711885, study PRJNA513376) | rock metagenome | isolation source: Antarctica rocks | place: Antarctica: Victoria Land, Trio Nunatak nord | collected 2016-01-04 | reverse complement strand
GCCGGCGCTGGCGACCGACCGGTACCGCTCGCTGGGCCACGTCGTCGGGGGCGGCTACCTCGTGACCCGGTTCGGTTCGCTGGTCCGCCGCCGGAGCATCGTGGCGACCGACGGCATCATTGGCTGGAACATCGACGCGACCTTCTTCCAGCGGCGGGCCGGTCTGGTGACCCTGGCCGCCACGACTGCAGCCGGTGACCAGGCGTATTGCGTCTGGGATGTTCCTGCCGCAGAGGCGCTCGCCATGGCCGAGCGCGCCATACCCGGTCTGCTCGAGCAGTTCCTGGCCCCCTGGCCCGGGCTGAGCCCGTGACTCTCGCGGCCGGCTAGATCCAGCTGGGCAGCCACATTCGCGCGAGCCACTGCGGGTACGGGATGACCTGCGCGGTGTAGATGGGCCAGAAGTAGGCGAAGAGGCCGACCGAGCAGACCACAAACGCGCACGCGAGGATCCAGCCCACGCCACGGCGCATCAGGGACGCGTCGGGCCGCCCGATCACCAGCCCGAGGCAGAACGTCACCGCGAGCACCATCCACGGCACGAACGCGACCTCGTAGAACGTGAAGATGGTGCGGTGCTGGTAGTGGAACCACGGCAGGTAGCCGGCGGCAATCCCGGCCAGGATGGCTCCTGCACGCCAGTCGCGACGCAGCGCCCAGAGGAACAGCAGTACGGCGATCGCCACCGTGCCGCCCCACCAGATCGTGGGCGTGCCAATCGTCGCGATCACCTTGCTGCACTGGGCGACTGCGCAGCCGCCGTGGCCCTTCTTGGGGCCTTCGTAGAAGAACGACGTGGGGCGGCCCATGAGCAGCCAGGACCACGGATTCGACTGGTAATCGTGCGGGCTGTCCAGGGTCACGTGGAAGTGGTAGACCTCGCGGTGGTATGCCGCGAGCGAGCGCAGCACTGCCGGAACGAAGGAGAAGTGGGCCGACGGGTGGGTCGCAGCCCAATTGCGGTCATACCCGTCCGTCGAGCGGAACCAGCCCACCCATGACGCCAGGTAGGTGCCGAAGCTCACCAGCACCAGGACCGCCGCGCCGTATACGCCGTCGCGGACGAGCCCTCCACGCCACCACGAACGCACACCCGCCGCGCGCCGGGCGCCCATGTCCCAGAGCACGCTCATCACCGTGAACGCCGCGAGGAAGAACACGCCGGACCATTTGGTGCCGGTCGACAGGCCGAGACAGACCGCGGCCACCCAGCGCCACGGGCGCCAGCCGAGCCACGGCCCGCACCGCAGGGTGCGGGCGGTCGCGGACCCCGCGGCCGGCGACGCCACGTCGTACGCGCGGCCCATCCGCTGGGCCAGGATCTCGCGTGAGCGGTCGCGGTCCACCAGGAGCGCAGCGAAACCGGCGAACGCCCAGAACATGACGATCAGGTCGAGCACGCTGGTGCGGGAGTGGACGAAGTGCACCCCCTCGAAGCACAGCAGTATCGCCGCGACCGTCCCCAGCACCGTGGACCGGAAGAGCCGGCGGCCGGCCCGGCCGATCATCAAGATCGACAGCGTCCCGAGGACCGCCACCGAGAAGCGCCACCCGAACGAGCTCGTGACACCGAAGAGCTGCTCGCCGACCGCGATGATCCACTTGCCCACCGGGGGATGCACCACCAGGTCCGGCGCCGTGCCGAAGACATCGGGAGTGTTGGCAGTGAACATCGCGTCGGGGGTCTTGATCGAGTCGGGGACCCGCAGCTCGTAGCCCACCTTCAGCAGCGAGTAGGCCTCTTTGACGTAGTACGTCTCGTCGAAGACCAGCTGGTGCGGCCGATCGAGGTGCCAGAAGCGCAGGAACCCGCCCACCGCCGCGACCACCGCGGGCAGCAGCCACCCGAGCACCCGCTGACGCCGCGACACTCCGAGCGGCCGGCCGAGCAGGTGGACCCGCAGCCGCTCGGTGTGGGTCATGGCGGTCATCGTAGGCAGAGCGCCCCGACTGCTCTGGTAGGCGAACGCTCCCCGCCGCGCGCAAGGCTTCGTCGGTCGCTACCTGCGAGGATCGCCAGGTGAGCTCAGGAACCGGCGTCCTCGTCCTCGCGGCGACGCCGATCGGCGACGTGCGCGACGCGTCCCCCCGGCTGGCACAGGAGCTGCGGGACGCCGACCTGGTCGCCGCGGAGGACACCCGCCGGCTGCACCGCCTCTGCGGCGAACTGGAGGTCATCCCGTCGGGCCAGGTGCTGAGCTACCACGAGCACAACGAGGCGTCGCGCACCGCCGACATCGTGACCCGGCTGGTCGCCGGCGCCCGCGTCGTCCTGGTCACCGACGCCGGCATGCCGTCCGTCTCCGACCCGGGCTACCGGCTGGTCAGGGCGGCAGCCGACGCCGGAGTCCCGGTGACCTGCGTGCCCGGACCGAGCGCGGTCCTGATGGCGCTCGCAGTCTCGGGACTGCCCGTGGACCGGTTCTGCTTCGAGGGCTTCCTGGCGCGCAAGTCGGGGGAGCGGACCCGGCAGCTGTCGTCCCTTGTCGGCGAGCGACGGACCATGGTCTTCTTCGAGGCGCCGCACCGGCTGGCGTCCTCGTTGTCGGCGATGGCGGCGGCCTTCGGGGCGGACCGTGCGGCGGCGGTGTGCCGCGAGTTGACCAAGACCTACGAGGAGGTCCGGCGCGGGATGCTGGCCGATCTGGCGCAGTGGGCCGAACAGGGCGTCCGGGGCGAGGTCACCGTCGTGGTCGGTGGTGCGCGGGTCGTGGCCAGCGATCCGGGCGTGGCGCTGCGCGAAATACACGACCGGGTTGCGGCGGGTGAGCGGCTCAAGGACGTGACGGCGGACGTCGCCTCGGGCACGGGGCTGTCCCGCAGGTCGCTGTATGACGCGGCGCTCGCCGCGCGGCGCGACGGCTCCACCGACGCCGCGCGGCGCGACGGCTCCACCGATCCTGCCTGACCGCGTGGCCCCTCTGACCCAGGGCGGGCCTGGCCCGGCCTCGCGCCCGCCGGGCGTCCGGGGGAGGATGGCCCCATGGTGAACAGACTGGGCATCGTCGCGGGAGCGGCCGTCGGATACGTCCTCGGGGCGCGCGCCGGGCGGCGCCGTTACGAGCAGATCAGCGCACTGGCCGGCAAGGCCCTCGCCTCGCCGCCGGCCCAGAAGGCCAAGGGCGTCGCCCGCGACCAGATGGGTCAGTTGACGGAACAGGCCAAGGGCAAGGCCACCGGGCTCGCCTCGGATGCCCGCAGCAGCGTGGGGGTGAGGGTGAGTTCCGCGGTGTCGGGAGGCAAGGCCCGGGTCTCCGGACAAAGGACCGGTAGCCAGCAGGGTGCACAGAGCAACGGAACCGGCGATCTGCCGCCGACCGGTGAGAGCGGCGAGCAGGGGTTCGCCGGCCGTCCCGGCAGCGGCTACTCGATCTGATCAGGCCGCGGGCCCGCAGGCGCTCGCCTACCGGCTGATAAGCGCTTCGGCGCCTCGACCCGCCACCCGTAGGATCGTGCGCCATGAGCAAGGTGCTGTCCGCGGTCGCGTGGCCGTATGCCAACGGTCCCCGGCACATCGGCCACGTGGCCGGATTCGGCGTTCCCGCCGACGTGTTCAGCAGGTACATGCGGATGGCCGGGCACGACGTCCTGATGGTGAGCGGCACCGACGAGCACGGGACGCCGATCCTGGTGGCCGCCGACGCCGAGGGACTCTCACCGCGTGAATTGGCCGACAAGAACAATCGGGTGATCGTGGAGGACCTGGCCGCGCTCGGCCTGTCGTACGACCTGTTCACCCGCACGACCACCCCCAACCACTACGCCGTGGCGCAGGAGTTGTTCACCACCGTCCACCGCAACGGCTACCTCGTCGAGCAGACCACGTTCGGCGCGATCTCGCCGTCCACGGGGCGCACCCTGCCCGACCGGTATATCGAGGGCACGTGTCCCATCTGCGGGTTCGGGTCAGCGCGCGGCGACCAGTGCGACAACTGCGGCAACCAGCTCGACCCCACCGACCTGATCGAGCCGCGCAGCAAGATCAACGGCGAGACACCGACGTTCGTCTCCACCCAGCACTTCTTCCTCGACCTTCCCGCCCTCGCCGAGGCACTTAAGCAGTGGCTCGACGGACGGGAGGCATCAGGCCGCTGGCGCCCCAACGTGATTCGCTTCAGCCAGAACATCCTGACCGACATCAGGCCGCGGGCGATGACCCGCGACATCGACTGGGGCATCCCGGTGCCGATCGAGGGCTGGCGCGACCAGCCGACAAAGCGGCTCTATGTCTGGTTCGACGCCGTCATCGGCTACCTGTCCGCATCAATCGAGTGGGCCCGGCGATCCGGGGACCCCGAGGCGTGGCGGCAGTGGTGGAACGATCCCGAGGCGCTGTCCTACTACTTCATGGGCAAGGACAACATCACCTTCCACGCCCAGATCTGGCCGGCCGAGCTGCTCGCCTACGACGGGCGCGGCTCGCGCGGCGGCACGCCGGGACCGTACGGCGACCTCCAGCTGCCCACCGACGTGGTCAGCTCGGAGTTCCTCACCATGGAGGGCAAGCAGTTCTCGTCCAGTCGCGGCGTCGTCATCTACGTCCGGGACGTGCTCTCCCGCTACCAGCCCGACGCGCTGCGCTACTTCCTCAGCGCCGCCGGTCCGGAGAACCAGGACAGCGACTTCACCTGGGCCGAGTTCGTCCGGCGTACCAACGACGAGCTCGTGGCCGGGTGGGGCAACCTGGTCAACCGCACGGCGAGCATGATTCACAAGGGTTTCGGGGCCGTCCCGGAGCCGGGCGAGCTCACGTCGCTCGACGAGGAGCTCCTGGCTGCCGTGAGCGCGGGTTTCGGGACCGTCGGCAACCTGATCGAGCAGCACCGGCAGAAGCAGGCCCTCGGCGAGGCCATGCGTATCGTCGGAGAGGTCAACAAGTACCTCTCCGACCAGGCGCCCTGGCAGCTCAAGGGCGACGGCCAGCGCCCGCGGTTGGCGACCGTCCTGCACGTCACCGCTCAGGCGGTCAGCGACGCCAATCTGCTGCTGGCGCCGTTCCTGCCGTTCTCCGCCAACGCGGTCTCGCTCGCGCTCGGCGGTGACGGTGCGGTGGCGCCGCTGCCGCGGATCGACGAGGTCACCGATCTCGATGGCGGGCCGGGCTATCCCATCATCACCGGCGACTACGACCTGGCCCCCGCCTGGAGACCGCAGCCGGTCACCGTCGGAGCCGTCGTCGGCCAGCCGTCGCACGTCTTCGCCAAGCTCGACCCGTCCCTGGTCGACGAGGAGCTGCAGCGTCTGCGCGGCGGGGCCTAGCACCGTGTACTCCCCGTTGCCATCCGCGGAACCCGCGCCCGTTTTGCGGGTCGACCCCTCGCCCCCCCGGGCGGTCGACCATGCGCAGCGGCCCCGTCCGCCCGCTCCCGACCCGCTGCCCATCCCCGTCGTGGACAACCACTGTCACCTCGACCTCAGCCGCGACGACGACGAACCGCCGCCCGACCTGGTTCGCGTGCTGGCCGAGGCGGCGGCGGTTGGCGTGCCCCGGATGGTCCAGATCGGCTGCGACCTGGCGGGGGCGCGGTTCACCGTCGATGCCGTCGACCGCTATGCCGCGCTGCTCGGTGGCGTCGCGATCCACCCGAACGAGGCGCCGCGGCTGGCGGCCCGCGGTGAGCTGGTGGAGGCGCTGGGCGAGATCGAGCGATTCGCCAGTCACGAGCGCATCCGGGTCGTCGGGGAGACCGGGCTCGACTACTTCCGCACCGGGGCCGACGGTATTGCGGCGCAACAGGATTCGTTTCGCTGGCACATCGACGTCGCCAAGCGGCTGGGTCTGGCTTTGCAGATCCACGACCGCGACGCGCACGCCGACGTGCTCCGGATCCTTGCCGAGGAGGGCGCACCCGAGCGCACGGTCCTGCACTGCTATTCCGGGGACCTAGGCATGGCCCGCGAGTGCGTCGAGCGCGGCTACTTCCTCTCCTTCGCCGGCACCGTGACGTTCAAGAACGCCCGCGGCCTGCGCGATGCCCTGGCGGTGACGCCGCTCGATCACCTGCTGGTGGAGACCGACGCGCCGTACCTGGCTCCCACCCCCCACCGCGGGGCGACCAATGCGCCGTATCTCGTGCCGCTCACCGTCCGGTTCATGGCCGGCGTCCTCGCGGTGGCGGTGCCGACGCTGTGTGCGGCGCTGGCCGGCAATACCGAGCGGGTCTACGGGTCCTGGGAGCGCTCCGGTTGAGCGGCGAGTCGGGGCCACCCTCACCAGCGGCCACCACGACCCTGACACTTGATCTCGACGACCCCACGGAGAGAGGAAGCGGTATGGCGCTCGAAGGACAAGCGGCGGCGCGCACCCCGGTGCGCGCGGCAGCCGGACTGGTCGGCATCACGTTTTTGGCGGTCGGCGTCCTGGGGTTCGTCCCGGGCATCACCGCGCATTACTCGCAACTGCGGTTCGCCGGGCACATGTCCGGCGCCACGCTGCTCGGGTTGTTCCAGGTGTCGGTGCTGCACAACCTGGTCCACCTGCTGTTCGGCGTGGCTGGCGTGGCCGCCAGCCACAGATCGGCCGCCACCGCACGCTCGTACCTCGTCGGCGGCGGCCTCGTCTATCTCGTCCTGTGGATCTACGGCCTGGTGTTCAGCGGTGACAGCGGCGCCAACTTCGTGCCCCTGAACACCGCCGACAACTGGCTGCACCTCGTGCTCGGAGTCGGCATGGTCGGCCTCGGTCTCGGCCTGTCCCGCACGGCACCGGTCCGTGCCCAGGCCGCCACCGGGCAGAGCGCCGCAACCGGGTCGTCCGGTCGGCCTCACCCGGGCAGCGCGGCGGGAACGAGATTGTCCCACGACGCGCCACCGACCGGCTCGAACGACCCTACGGACCGCGGCGTCAATGTCCGCGGTGAGGCACCCGGCACCGGGATGGAACTGACCCAGGGCGGCTCGCCCATCACCGGTGCCCACGGCGGTGAACGGGTCGACACAGCGGATGCAGTCGACACAGCGGATGCGGCGGACGCCGGCTCACACCCGGGTTACGGCGACCCAGCCGGTCCGCTCTCCTCGTCTCCGCCGTCGCCAACGCAGCCGACCGACTGATTGAGGCTGCCGCCGCTGCGGTCGGCCTCAGATTGGCCTTGCTGGGATGGGTGTGCCCACGCCCTTACGGTGTAAGGTGAAGGGACATGGGCGGGATCCGCTCATGTCCGTGAGCCCGGAGTTCCCCAGCTCACCGGCCGGCGCCCCAACGGGCGCGTCATCCGAGGCCGAACCCACGACCTCTTGCGCGAGGAGCCATCATGAGCACCAGCTACCCACCGGACAACGGTCCGGACAACGGACGGGTCACCGACCGTGCCGACGAGCGGCTCGCGGACCGCGACGACGCACGTCTGGCCGACCGCAATGACGCGCGGCACACCGCCCCGGTGGCCGGCGCGACCGCTCCTACCCGCTCCGCATCGGACCTGGGCCTGGACCGGGGCAGCGTCCTCGCCCGCGAAGAGGACCGGTACGGCGGGATCAAGATCGGCTCGGCCTTCTTCGGCTGGCTTACCGCGACCGGCATGGCGTCGATCCTTATCGCGCTGCTCAGCGCTGGAGGTGCCGCCGTCGGCTTGGCCAAGAACGTCGACGTCAGCACCGCTGCGGGCCAGGCGAGTGCGGGCACGGCCACCGCCAAGACCGTCGGGCTGGTCAGCGGTATCGCCTTGCTCGTCATTCTGTTCGTCGCCTACTACTGCGGCGGCTACGTCGCCGGCCGGATGGCCCGGTTCAACGGAACCAAGCAGGGCCTGGCCGTGTGGTTGTGGGCCGTGCTCATCGCGATCGTCGTTGCGGTGCTCGCCGCCGTCGCGGGAAGCAAGTTCAACGTATTGGCGCAGCTCAACCTGCCGCGCATACCGATCAACGAAGGGACGTTGAGCACGGGCGGCATCATCGCCGCGCTCGCCATCGTCCTGGTGACGCTGATCGGCGCCCTGCTCGGTGGCAAGGCCGGCATGCACTTCCACCGCAAGGTCGACAAGGCCGGCCTGGGCCGCTGATCGTCTTTTGCTGAAGCGCCCTTCGCCCGCTGCACGTGGGCGAAGGGAACGATAGGGACGCCGCTGCGGCGTCCCTATCGCTGTGCTCGCTCCGAGCTTGCGTCCGCTCTTGCTGCGGCACCAGCACAGGAGAGCCCGAAGGTCGAGCTCGGTATGGATTCGGGACCGGCCACCGTCCTCCGTTACCGGGTGAGCGTGATGCTTGCCTAGTAAGGTGGTGAGCATCGACGACCTGGAATCCCTGGAGGAGACCCTAGACGTCCTGGCCAAGCCCAGACTCCTGTCACGGGTGCGCGAAACCTGGAGGATCTCGAGAAAGGCCAGGTGGAGGTCTCGAGCAAGGACCAGGCGCTCGAGCTTCTTGCCCAGTGACGGAAACGCCACACGTTATCGCATGGTCGTCCACCTCTCGACGCGCACTGATCGAGCTCCCAGACAAGGTCGCCAGCGCCGCCATTGAGTTCATCCTCGAGGTACTGGCGGAGAACCCTCGCCGTGCCGGCAAGGTCCTACGCGTCGAACTGAAGGGGCTTCACAGCGCACGACGCGGTGACTTCAGGATCATCCACCGCCTATCAGATCGCGTCACCATCGTTGCCATCGAGCACCGCGCCGACGTGTACCGGAAACGGTAGGCAACACCGGCTCTTCGTGCCCGAGGTGGGCGGGCTCGGGACCAGGACCACCGCCGTTGGTTTGCGGCGCTCTCGGTCCGCATCGTCAAACGAGACCCTTTCGTGATGACGTAAAGAGGACTCTGCGCTTGCTCACCGCCCCCCGCCCGAGTGAACCTGAGCCTAGCGGGCGCGCTACGGGCGTCCCTTTGGCGAGCCAGGAGGCCCTTGATGCACGATCTCGACCCGAAAACCGTTGCGGCTAGCGCCCTCAGCCGGCGCACCCTCCTGCAGGCCATCGCCGCAGGCGCCGTCACGATGCCCATGCTGGCCGCCTGCACCGGCGCTTCGCCGAGCAGCACCAGCAGCAGCACCGCCAGCGGCAGCGCGAGCGGCAGCGGGTCGGCGGGTGGCACCAAGACGGTCACGTTGGGGTCCAACTCCTCCGACGCCGTCCCGAAGGCGGCGATCGCCTCGATGATGGCCGGCGCCAAGTCATCGGGCGTGGACGTGAAGATCAACACCGTCCCGCACAACGACTTCCAGAACAACATCAACAATTACCTCAAGGGCAGCCCCGACGACGTCTTCACGTGGTTCGCCGGGTACCGGATGAAGGTCTACGCGAGGCAGGGACTGGCCGCCCCGATCGACGACGTCTGGGATGGCATCGGCTCCAACTTCTCCGATGCGTTCGTCAAGGCATCGACGGCAGACGACGGCAAGAAGTATTTCGTCCCGCTGCTCAACTACCCGTGGGCGGTGTTCTACCGGCCCAGCGTGTTCAAGAAGTTCGGCTACTCGACGCCGAAGACCATGGACGAGTTCACTGCGCTGTGCAAGCAGATGCAGAAGGACAAGATGACGCCGATCGCGTTTGCGGACAAGGACGGCTGGCCTGCGTTCGGGACCTTCGACTACCTCAACATGCGGATGAACGGCTACGACTTCCACATCCAGTTGATGGGCCACAAGCAGAGCTGGACCGACCCCAAGGTGCTTGCCGTCTTCGACATGTGGAAGTCACTGCTGCCCTACCACGCGACCGGTTCACTGGGGCGCACCTGGCAGGAGGCCGCCAACACGTTGATCAAGAAGACTTCGGGCATGTATGTGCTCGGGTCCTTCGTCGGCCAGCAGTTCCCCAAGGGTGACACCGACCTGGACTTCTTCCCCTTCCCGGAGATCAACTCCAGCTTCGGGCAGGACGCGGTCGAGGCCCCGATCGACGGCTTCATGCTGAGCACCAAGGGTGCCAAGAACCCCGCGGCCAAAGAGCTGCTCAAGTACCTCGGCACCGGCAAGGCCGAGGACCTCTATCTGGCGACGGATTCCAATGACGTCGCCGCTGCCAAGGACGCCGACACGAGCAAGTACACCAAGCTGCAGAAGAAGTCGGCCACCTTGATCTCCGGATCCAAGCAGATCTCGCAGTTCCTCGATCGCGACGCCGAGCCGGCGTTCGCCAGCAACGCGGCCATACCGGCTTTCCAGAGCTTCATCAAGAACGGCGATGTCGCGGGCACCTGCAAGAGCCTCGAGGCGCAGGCCAAGCAGGCGTACCCGAGCTGATGACCGTCCTTCGCGAGACAGCGGGGACGGCCGCCACTGCCGCACCTAAGCGGCGGCGCCGAGGCCGGCTGCAGCATCTCAGCGGGCGCGACAAGCTGACGCTGGGGCTGATGGTGGGCATACCGGCCCTGATCGAGGCGTGCATGGTGTGGATACCGGCCCTGCTCTCCGTCGGTCTCTCGTTCAGCAACGCGCGGCTGGACGTCAGCCAGCAGGGTGGGCTCAAGGCCGTCGGATCGCAGAACTACAGCTTCGTCGTGCACGACTACCCGCCCTTTTGGCCAGCCGTCCAGCACAACATCATCTGGCTGGTATTCCTTGCAGTGCTGGCCACGCCCCTCGGCCTGTTCGTCGCGGTGCTGCTGGACTTCAATCTGCGCGGATCCCGCATCTACCAAAGCGTCTTCTTCATCCCGGTCATGTTGTCGCTGGCCCTGGTCGGCATCATCTGGCAGCTCATCTACAGCAGCGACAGCGGACTCATCAACAGCCTGCTCGGCACGGCCGGCAAGGCCAGCGCGGTCGACTGGTTCGGCAATTCGAAGGTCAACATCTGGGCGGCCCTCATCGCGGCCTCGTGGAAGCACGTGGGCTACATCATGATCTTGTATCTCGCCGGCCTGAAGGGTGTCGACCCCTCCTTGAAGGAGGCCGCCGCCATCGACGGCGCCACGGCCGGGCAGACATTCTTCAAGGTGGTATTCCCGGCCATGCGACCGATCAACATCATCGTCGTGGTGATTACCGTGATCGAGTCGCTGCGAGCCTTCGACATCGTCTACATCATCAACCGGGGCACCAACGGCCTCGAGCTGCTCTCTGCCCTGGTCGTCCAGAACCTGGTCGGTGAGGGGACCAATATCGGCGTCGGGGCATCGATCGCCACGATTCTGTTGCTGATCTCCCTAGGCCCGATCGTGGCGTACCTCACGCAGACGTTCAAGAAGGAGAACCTGTGACCCTGATCCAGGAGTCCGCGGAGGATCAGAGCGTCGTCGCCGAGCGGCCGAGGAGCGACGGGACCGGCACGAGCCGGATCATCTCTCCCGGGACCCGGCTGTTCAGCTACATCTTCCTCACCATCACCGCCGCCATTTGGCTGATCCCCCTTCTCTGGACGCTGTTCACCTCGCTTCGTCCTGCGGCGGACACTCAGAAGTACGGCTATCTCAGCCTCGGGGGGTCGTTCAACCTCAACAACTTCTCCGCCGCATGGACCCAGGGCGGCTTCGCCCAGTACTTCTTGAACTCGGCGATCATCACCATCCCCGCGGTCCTGCTGACCCTGGCGCTCGCGTCGATGGTGGCCTTCGCGGTGTCCCGCTTCCAGTGGCGGTTCAACATTGCCTTGCTGATCCTGTTCACCGCGGGCAACCTCCTGCCGGCCCAGATCCTGGCCGCGCCGCTGTTCCAGATCTACAAGCACGCGGTCCTCCCGCTGTCGGTCAGCGACTCAGGGTCCTTGCTGAACACCTACTACGGCGTCATCCTGGCGAACGTCGCGTTCCAGATCGGCTTCTGCACCTTCGTCCTCAGCAACTACATGCGTGCGCTGCCGCAGGAACTGACCGAGGCCGCACTCGTTGACGGCGCCAGCGTGTGGCGCCAGTACTGGCAGATCATCCTTCCGCTCACCCGCCCGGCGCTGGCGGCTCTGGGGACGCTGCTGTTCATCTGGATCTACAACGACTTCTTCTGGGCGCTGCTGTTCATCCAGACCGGGAGCCGGCTGCCGATCACCACCGGCATCAACAACCTGTACGGCGTGTTCTCGCAGAACTACAACCTGATCGCCGCAGGCGCCATCATGACGGCGGTGCCGACCCTGGTCGTCTACGTCGTGCTCCAGCGTCAGTTCGTGGCCGGGCTCACGTTGGGCTCCAGCAAGGGCTGAGCGCACCGGCCCTAGCCTGGTCACCATGACCTCGGGCAGCCACGCGGAATGGGCGAGCTGAGCGAGCCAGCCGAGCTGCTGGGTGCCGCTCGGCTCCGCGAGCTGGCGACCGCGCTCGGCATCCGGCCCACCAAGGCGTGGGGGCAGAACTTCGTCGTCGACGCCAATACGGTCCGCCGGATCGTGCGCGTCGCCGGCGTCGGACCGCAGGACGTCGTGATCGAGGTCGGACCCGGGCTCGGCTCGCTGACCCTTGCGCTGCTCCCGCGGGTTTCCCGCGTCGTCGCCATCGAGGTGGATCCGATCCTCGCTGGCGCATTGATGTCCACGGTCGGGCGGCTGGCGCCGGCATACGCCGAGCGGCTACAGGTGATCCAGGGCGATGCGATGACCCTGCGCTCACTCCCCGACCCGCAGCCCACGGCGATGGTGGCGAACCTGCCGTACAACGTGTCCGTCCCCGTGGTGCTGGGCCTGCTCCAGGCGTTCCCGACCCTGCAGCGGGTGCTGGTCATGGTCCAGCTGGAGGTGGCGGAGCGACTCGCGGCAGGCCCTGGCAGCAAGGTCTACGGCGTCCCCAGCGTCAAGGCCGCCTGGTACGCCGAGGTCCGTCTCGCCGGCAACGTCTCGCGGTCGGTGTTCTGGCCCGCTCCCAACGTGGATTCCGGTCTGGTCCAGATGACGCGGAGGCCGCCGCCGACCACTACCGCCCGGCGCGAGGACGTGTTCGCTCTCGTCGATGCGGCCTTCGCCCAGCGGCGCAAGACGCTGCGGGCGGCCCTCGCCGGCTGGGCCGGGTCCGCCGCGACGGCGGAGCGGTTGCTGATGCAGGCGGGGATCGACCCCACGGCTCGCGGGGAGCAGCTCGACGTCACCGCTTTCGCGGCGCTTGCCGCGACAAGAGCAGGCACAGGGCTCGCCTAGGGTGACCCGTATGACCTCGGGTGTTCCGCAGGGCCGCTCAGTCACGGTCCGCGTCCCCGCCAAGATCAACCTCGAACTCACGGTGGGACCGCTTCGGGCCGACGGGTACCACGACCTCGCCACGGTCTTCCACGCGGTTAGCCTTTACGACGAGCTGATCGTCGAGCCCGCTCAGGACTGGACCGTGCACGCGACCGGCGACTTCGGGGCGCTGGTCCCGCGGGGCAGCGACAACCTCGCCGTCCGCGCGATGCAGGACCTCGCCCATGCGGCCGGTGTCGACCAGGCAGCACGAATCGAGATCCGCAAGCAGATCCCCGTCGCCGGCGGAATGGCAGGCGGGTCCGCGGATGCAGCGGCCGCCCTCGTCGCGGCTGACGCCCTCTGGGGACTGGCCACCCCCCGGCGGGTCCTCGACGAGCTGGCCGCGGGACTCGGCAGCGACGTGCCGTTCGCGCTCACCGGCGGCACCGCGATGGGATCGGGGCGCGGCGAGCGGCTTGCCCCGGTGCTCACCCACGGGACGTTCTCGTGGGTCCTGGCCCTGAGCGAGACGGGGTTGTCCACCCCCGAGGTCTACGCCGAGTGCGACCGGCTACGCGAAGGGTCCCTTGTCGCCGACCCCCGCCCCTCTCCGGGCATGATGGCGGCCCTGCGCTCGGGGAGCGCGGCGGCGTTGGGCCGAGCGCTGGCCAACGACCTGCAGCCGGCCGCGCTGCGGCTGCGACCGGAGTTGGGCGACGTGGTCGACTTCGGTATGGCGCGGGGCGCCCTGGGTGCCGTCGTCTCCGGCTCCGGCCCCACCGTCGCCTTCCTGACAGGCGGCGTCGAGCCGGCGCTCGACCTCGCGGCCGCTCTCCAGGAATCCCCGCTCGCCTCCTCGGTACGCCGGGCGTCCGGCCCCGTTCACGGCGCACGGGTCGTCATTCCCTCTGCGGAGCGGCGCGAGCACCCGGCCGGACGGCGCAGCTGAGCTGTGGCCAATCTCGTCTCGGTCGAGAAGGCGTCGCTCGCGCTTGGCACCACGTTGATCCTCGACGTCGTCTCCCTCGGCGTCGGCAGCCATGACCGGATCGGGGTGGTTGGCCGCAACGGCGGCGGGAAGACCACGCTGCTCCGGGTCCTGGCCGGCGTACAGGAGGTCGGGCAGGGCCGAGTGACCCGCCTGGGCGGCCAGTCGGTCGGCCTGCTCAGCCAGAGCGACCAGCTCGACCCGGAGGCGACGGTCCGGGCGGCGGTCCTCGGCGACCGGCCGGAGCACGAGTGGGCCGGGGACGCCCGAATCCGGGACGTGCTGGAGGGCCTGCTGGGCGGCCTCGACGCCCCGGACGTCGGCGGCCTGGACGCTGTGGTCGGGCCGCTCTCGGGCGGCGAGCGCCGCCGGCTGGCCCTGGCGGCGTTGCTCAGCGCCGATCCGGATCTCCTGCTGCTGGACGAGCCGACCAACCACCTCGACGTGGACGGCGTGGCGTGGCTGGCGGCCCATCTGAGCACCCGCCGGAGACGACCACGCAGCGCGGTCGTGCTCGTCAGCCACGACCGGTGGTTCCTGGACGCGGTGGCCACAGCGACGTGGGAGGTGGTGGACGGTCAGGTGCACTCCTACGACGGGGGGTACGCGGCGTACGTCCTGGCCAGGGCCGAGCGCGAACGGGTCGCGGCGGTCACGGCGGACCGGCGCGACAACCTGCTGCGCAAGGAGCTGGCCTGGCTGCGGCGCGGACCGCCGGCGCGCACGAGCAAGCCCAAGTTCCGTATCGACGCGGCATCGGCATTGATCGCGGACGAGCCGCCCGCCCGCGACGAGAGCTCGCTCGTGCGTTTCGCGACCACCCGGCTCGGCAAGGACGTCGTCGACCTGCTCGATGCCACCGTTCTGCTGGGCGGGCGTCGGATCCTCGACGACGTCACCTGGCGGCTCGCGCCCGGCGACCGCGTGGGCATCGTGGGCGTCAACGGGTCGGGCAAGTCGACGTTGCTGCGCGCCGTCTCCGGTGACGTGGCCCTGGCGCAGGGCCGGCGCAAGGTCGGAACTACGGTCACCATGGCCTTCCTGACCCAGGAGGTGCGTGAGCTGGAGCGGTACTCCCAGTGGCGGGTGATCGAGGCGGTCGAGGACGTCAAGGCCGTCACCCGGCTCGGCGACAAAGAGGTCAGTGCCAGTCAGCTGGCGACCCGGCTGGGCTTTCCCGGGCCCCGCCAGCAGGCGCGGGTGGGCGACCTTTCGGGCGGGGAGCGCCGGCGGCTGCAGCTGCTGCGGCTGCTGATGGCCGAGCCCAACGTCATCCTGCTCGACGAGCCCACCAACGACCTGGACATCGAGACGCTCACCTCCCTCGAGGACGTGCTCGACGGATGGGCGGGCACGTTGCTGGTGGTTTCGCACGACCGCTACCTGCTGGAGCGCGTCTGCGACCGTCAGGTGGCGTTGCTCGGCGACGGCGGCATCCGCGACCTGCCGCGGGGGGTGGAGGAGTACCTCGAGCTGCGCGCCGCCGCTCGCTCGAACAACGCTCAGGCCGACGTGGCCGCGCAGCAAACCGGCCGCCCGGCCGGGGCGGCCGGTGATGCCGGAGGCCCCTCGGTGAGCGGTGATACCGGAGGCCCCGAGGCGGCCGGTGATACAGCATCTTCCGAGGAAGCGGCGCGGCCGGCGGCCGAGGTCCGCCAGGCGCGCAAGGAGATGACCCGGATCGAGCGCCGGCTGTCCAGGCTCGAGACGCAGGAGCGCTCGCTCCACGATGAAATGGCCGCGAAAGCGACCGATCACGTGGCCGTGACGGAGCTGCAACGGCGCCTGCGGCAGACCAGGAGCGAGCGCGACGAGCTGGAGGCCGGCTGGCTGAGCGCGGCCGAGGTGGTCGGCTGAGCGGTTCAGCTCTCGAACGAGGCGAGCAGCCGCCGAAGTGAAGTCGCGAGCTGCTCCTGGTCTTCCGGGCGCAACGCGGCGAGGACGGCACGCTCGCGGGTGAGCAGATCGCTGAGCGCCGCGTCCGCGACGGCCCGGCCCGCGTCGGTGAGGGTGACGATGACTCCGCGCCGGTCGTGCGGATCCGCACTGCGGCCGACCAGGCCGCGCAGGACCAGCCGGTCCACCCGGTTGGTCATCGTCCCGCTGGTCACCAGGGTCTCCTGCACTAGAGCGCCGGGGGACAACTGGTACGGCGCCCCGGCGCGCCGAAGGGCCGCCAGCACGTCGAACTCCCACACCTCCAGTCCGTGCCGGTCGAAAGCGGCGCCGCGGGCGAGGTCGAGCTGGCGGGCCAGCCGCGTGAGGCGGGACAGGATGTGCAGCGGCCCGACGTCGAGATCGGCACGCTCGCGCTGCCACGCTCGGACGATCCGGTCGACGTCGTCCCCGTTGTCGTCGTCCCCGTTGTCGACGTCCCCGTTGTCGACGTCGTCCCCGTTGTCGACGTGATCGTCCGCAGGACCGGCGGCCATGAGAAGGACTCTACCCATCCCCCTGCGCGTCAAGTATCTTGATGTCAAGACAATTGCCCCGATGTGAGGTGGACGACGTGTGGGATCCGGCGCGGTACGCGAGGTTCGGTGAGCACCGCGCACGCCCATTCATCGAGCTGCTGTCCAGGGTGGGTGCCGACGCGCCGGCCGTCGTCGTCGACCTCGGCTGCGGGGACGGTTCGCTGACCCGGCAACTGGCGACTCGGTGGCCGCAGGCTCGGATCATCGGAGTCGACTCGTCGGCGCCGATGCTCGACCGTGCCCGGGACCTCGACGACGGCAGCCGGGTCGAGTGGGTGGAGGACCAGATCGAGTCCTGGTGCCCGGACGGCCCCGTGGACGTGCTGCTGACCAACGCCGCGTTGCAGTGGGTGCCGACGCACCGAAGCCTCATCCCGACCTGGGTCGACGCGCTGGCGCCCGGCGGCTGGTTCGCCATGCAGGTGCCCGGCAACTTCGCAGCGCCGTCCCACCGCCTCCTCCGCGAGGTCGCGGCCGACTCATCTCGGGCCGACGAACTCCTCGCCGTGCTGCGCCGTGACGACGTCGTGGGTGAGCCGGCGGCGTACGTGTCCCTGCTGGGCGATCTGGGCCGGACGGTCGACGTCTGGGAGACGACATACCTGCACGTCCTCGACCCGGAGGGTCAGCAGCTGTCGCCGGTCCTGGAGTGGACCATGGGTACGGCGCTCCGACCGGTGCTGGCGGTCCTGACCGACCACGCCGAGCGGGCAGACTTCTTGGACCGCTATGCCGCCTCCCTCGCCATCGCCTACCCGCGCCGGCCGTTCGGCACCATGTTCAGCTTCCGCCGGATCTTCGCCGTCGCAGAGAAGGGCAGCACTCCATGACCAGTCCGATCACCGGCATCGATCACGTTCAGGTGTCCTGCCCGCCCGGCTCGGAGGACCGCATGCGCGGGTTCTACTTCGGCGTCCTCGCCATGACCGAGATCGAGAAGCCTCAGGCACTGGCTGCTCGGGGAGGAGCGTGGTTCCGCGCCGGCCGGTGCGAGATCCACGCAGGTGTGGAACAGGACTTCCGCCCCGCGCTCAAGGCCCACCCCGGCATCAGCGTGTCCGACATCGACGCCACTGCCGAGCGGGTTGTCGGCGCCGGGGGTGCGGTGCGGTGGGCCACGGGAATACCGGGGCTGCGCCGCTTCCACACCGACGACCCGGTGGGCAACCGGCTGGAGTTCATCCAGGCCTGAGGGCCCGACCGCGCACAAGACCCACGACGGCCGGGTCAGGGCTGAACGGTTTGCAGTGTGGGCTTGGGGTCCATTCCGGCCAGGCCGTTCCATGCCAGGTTGACCAGGTGTGCCGCCACGTCGGCCTTCTTGAACTTGCGGGAGTCGACCCACCACTGGCCGGTGAGGGCGACCATGCCCACCAGCATCTGGGCGTAGATGGGTGCGGCCTTGGGGTCGATCTTCTGCCGCTTGAACTCACCGGCCAGGATGTGCTCCACCTGGGTCGCCACGTCGCCGATCAGGCTGGCGAACGACCCGGTGGACTGGCCCGCGGGGGAGTCGCGAACCAGGATGCGGAAGCCGTCGGTCGAGCTCTCGATGTAGTCGAGCAACGCCAGGGCCGCCTGTTCCAGCAGTGCCCTGGGCCTTCCGTCCGTGGTGAGGGCACCGGTGATGCCGTCGAGCAGCTTGCGGATCTCGCGGTCCACCACGACGGCGTACATACCCTCCTTGCCACCGAAGTGCTCGTAGACGACAGGCTTGGAGACCCCGGCCCGGGCAGCGATCTCCTCGACCGTCGTCGACTCGAACCCCTTGTCTGCGAACAGCTTTCGGCTCACCTCGAGCAGCTGTTCGCGGCGCTGCTTGCCCGTCATCCGCGCCCGCGATGCGGTCGGCTCGCCGTCGCGATGAGATGTCACCGGCTCATTGTCTCCCGAAGTCGGAGCAGCCTTTCCCGAGCGAGGCTCACGCTGCCGCGCGACGGCGCTCGAGCCGGGACGCGCGCGGCCAGCGCACCGCGTGCGCCCAGCCGAGCTTCTCGAAGGCCCAGATGACCCGGGCGCTTGAGTCCACCTGGCCCTTGAGCACCCCGTGGCGGGCGCAGGTCGGATCGGCGTGGTGCAGGTTGTGCCACGACTCGCCGTTGGACAGCAGTGCCAGCCACCAGACGTTGCCGGACCGGTCGCGGCTCTTGAAGGGCGTCTCGCCCACGGTGTGGCAGATGGAGTTGATGGACCAGGTCACGTGGTGCAACAGGCATACCCGGACCAGTGATCCCCAGAAGAAGGCGGTCGCCGCCCCTTGCCACGACATCGACCATAAGCCGCCGACCAGCGGGGGCAGCAGCATGGAGAAGGCCATCAGGCCGGTCGACCAGCGGGAGACAGCCACGATGTCTCGGTCGGCGAGCAGGTCGGGCGTGTACTTCGTCGTCGAGGTCAGCTCGCGGTCGAACATCCACCCCATGTGCGCCCAGAGCAGCCCCTTGGCCAGCGCCGGGATGGTCTCGCCGTAGCGCCACGGGGAGTGCGGGTCGCCCTCCTTGTCGGAGAAGGCGTGGTGCTTGCGGTGGTCGGCGACCCAGCGGATGACCGGCCCTTCGATGGCCATCGAACCCGCGATTGCCAGGGTGATCCGCAGCCACCGCGTGGCCTTGAACGATCCATGGGTGAAGTAACGGTGGAAGCCGACGGTGATCCCGTGGCTGGTGAACGCGTAGATCGCCAACGCGATCACGATGTCGTGCCAGCCCAGGCCCCAGCCCCAGGCGACCGGCACTGCCGCCACGAGCGCCATGAAGGGCACGGCGATGAACAGTGCGAGGGCGACCTGCTCGCCCATGCTCTTGCGCTCCACCGGTGTGGCATCGGCCGGTGGCGGGTCCACGAGCGAGGAATCGACCATCGAGGGGTCAGGCGCGTATGTCGTCATCAGGGGTGCCTTTCGAGCGAATGTCGGTCGAACCTACGCAACCGTAACCTACGCAGCCGTAGGTGCCTGCATTCTCTGGCGCGCCGGGGGCTCGCGAGCCGCTCCGCGCCCGGGCGAGGGTCTCGTCCACACCGCCCGGCGCTGCGCGTCTACTACCCTTGGCCAGGCCCGTCGGCTCACGCGGGGCCGTTCCCCGGTTGGTCTGCTGGCAGGGCCCGCCTGACTTTGAATCAGGACTAGCGACGATGGTTCGATTCCATCCCGGGGAGCCACCCGGCCGTGCCGCCCCGTCCGCGCGGCCGATGTCGAGCGTCCGAGCCGGGACGGCGGACGAGTAGCATGACTGGTGGCAGAGCGGCCGGCCCCGACTGGCTCAACTGCGCTGCTGGCCACGATCCCGCACCGCTTGGAGCCCACTCGCGTGAGCACGCCCCGCCCGGTCGCCGTCATCATCCTCGCTGCCGGCGAGGGCGCGCGGATGAAGTCGGCTCTGCCCAAGGTTCTGCACCAGATCGGCGGCCGTACGCTGCTCGGTCATGCGGTGCGTGCCGCCCAGGGGACGGGGGCGCAATACATCTGCGTGGTGGTGCGCCACGGACGCGATCAGGTGGCCGAGGAAGTTCGCGCGCTGGGTCCCGGCCTGCTGATCGCCCACCAGGACGAGGTCAAGGGCACCGGACGCGCTGCCGAGTGCGGCCTCGACGCGCTTCCGCCCCACCTGGACGGCACGGTCCTGGTCACCCTGGGCGACGTCCCCCTGTTGACCTCGGCCACGCTGGCCGCGCTGACCGGCGCGCATGCGGCCGGCTCGAGTGCCGTGACCGTCGCGACGGCGCTGCTCGAGGATCCCAGTAGCTACGGCCGGGTGGTCCGCGACAGTGAGGGTGCGATCTCCCAGATCGTCGAGCATAGGGACGCTAGCGACGAGCAGCGGACAATCCGCGAAATCAACTCGGGCATCTGGGCTTTCGACGCGCGGGTGCTCCGCTCGGCCCTCGCGGAGGTTGGCGCGCACAACGCGCAGGGGGAGCGTTACCTCACCGACGTGGTCGCCGTCGCGCGGCGGCACGGCAGGCGCGTCGGTGCGTATGCCGTGGCGGACACCTGGGAGACCGAGGGCGTCAACGACCGCGTGCAGCTCGCCCGGCTGGGCACCGAACTCAACCGCCGCACCGTCGAGCGGTGGATGCGCGACGGCGTCACCGTCGTGGACCCCGCGACGACGTGGATCGACGCGGATGTCGAGCTCGGCCGCGACGTGACCATCCGTCCCCAGACGCAGCTGCACGGCGCCAGCCGCATCTCCGACGGCGCCACGCTCGGTCCGGATACGACCCTCAGCGACGTCGAGGTAGGCCCGGGCGCGTCGGTCGTCCGCACCCAGGGGTCGTTGGCCGTCGTGGGGGCCAACGCGACTGTCGGGCCGTTCGCCTACCTCCGTCCCGGCACGGAGCTGGGGGAGGGAGGCAAGGTCGGAACGTTCGTCGAGACCAAGAATGCCTCGATCGGGCAGGGGGCTAAGGTCCCGCACCTGACGTACGTCGGGGACGCCACCATCGGGCCGGGGTCCAACATCGGTGCTTCCTCGGTCTTCGTGAACTACAACGGCGTCACCAAGTCGCGCACCACCATCGGCAGCCACTGCCGCACCGGCTCCGACACGATGTTCGTGGCCCCGGTGACCGTCGGCGACGGCGCCTACACCGGCGCCGGCACCGTCGTCCGCAAGGACGTGCCGCCCGGTGCCCTGGCGTTGAACGTCGCGCCGCAGCGCAACCTGCTCGGCTGGGTTGCCGAGCACCGGCCCGGCACGGCATCGGCCGAGGCAGCGGCCCGCCATACCGATCCGTCCCCTCCACCACCGTCCGAAGGAAGCTCATGACCGGACTGAAGCGGGCGACCGAGAAGAACCTCATGGTGTTCTCGGGCAGGGCACACCCGGCGCTGGCCCAGGCGGTGGTGGAGCAGCTGGGCACCTCGCTGGTGCCCACCCAGGCCTACGACTTCGCCAACAGCGAGATCTACGTGCGGTTCGAGGAGTCGGTCCGCGGGTGCGACGCCTTCGTGATTCAGAGCCACACCGCGCCGGTGAACGAGTGGATCATGGAGCACCTGATCATGGTCGACGCGCTGAAGCGGGCCTCGGCCAAGCGGATCACGGTGGTGATGCCGTTCTACGGCTACGCCCGCCAGGACAAGAAGCACCGCGGTCGTGAGCCCATCTCCGCACGGCTGATGGCCGACTTGTTCAAGACCGCCGGTGCGGACCGGCTGATTTGCGTGGACCTGCACCAGGCCCAGATCCAGGGGTTCTTCGACGGGCCGGTCGACCACCTGGTGGCCCTGCCGATCCTCTCGGACTACGTCACGATGAAGTACGGCGAGGAGCAGATGGTCGTGGTCTCCCCCGACGCCGGCCGGATCCGGGTCGCGGAGCAGTGGTCGGACCGCCTCGGTGGCCTGCCGCTGGCCTTCATCCACAAGACCCGCGACGTCAACCAGCCCAACCACAGCGTCGCCAACCGGGTAGTGGGCGACGTCAAGGGCCGAACCTGCATCCTCGTCGACGACATGATCGACACGGCCGGCACGATCGTGCACGCGGCTGACGCACTGCTCGCGGAGGGCGCGTCCGACGTGGTGATCGCGGCGACGCACCCGATCCTGTCGGGGCCGGCAGTGGACCGGCTGAAGAACTGCGCTGTCCGGGAGGTGATCGTCACCGACACCCTGCCCCTGGACACCGACCGGCGCTTCGACAAGCTGACTGTCCTGTCGATCGCCCCGCTGATCAGCGCCGCGATCCGTGAGGTGTTCCAGGACGGCTCGGTGACCAGCCTGTTCAACGGGCACTCCTGACTCGCGCGCAGAGTTGCACCCCTGACGCTCACGGAGCTGACCAAGCGGTGACCGGCTGCATAGCTTCCACGCCGCCTGGCTCCGCCGGCTTTGGTATGCGCGGCCGGCTCACCTAGACTCGACGACGCCCGCCCCGGCGAGGGAACCCTGGCAACATCAGCGGCGTTCAGCCGCAGGTCACCGCCCAGATTCCGTGATGCGACGACGGCGCTGCGCTCCGCGCGCCGCCCTGCCGTGCACTCGTCGGGCGAGCACCGCTCAGATCCACGCGGGTCCATATTCGATTCGCGTGAGGTTCTGACAACAGGTCCGGATTCGTGCGGCTTCACCTGCGTACGTGCGCGTCGGAACTGCCCAGGCTCGTCCAGCGTTCGTCGTCGCACCATCGGGAGAGACCGTGTCGGAGATCAAGCTCGTCGCCCAGCCACGCACCGCCTTCGGCAAGGGCGCGGCCCGTCGGGTGCGCCGCTCGGGCAACGTGCCCGCCGTCATGTACGGCCACGGGACGGCGCCGATCCACATCACCCTGCCGGCGCACGACACGATGATGGCGCTCAAGGTGGCCAACGCACTGTTGTCGATCGAGCTCGATGGCCAGGCCCAGCTGGCCCTGGCCAAGGACGTCCAGCGGGACCCGGTGCGGCCGGTCATCGAGCACATCGACCTCGTCGTGGTCCGCCGTGACGAGAAGGTGACCGTCGACGTGCAGGTCCATACCGTCGGCGAGCCGGCCCCCGACACCCTGGTCAACGTCGAGAACCAGACCGTGGAGCTGGAAGTGCTGGCCACCGCCATCCCCGAGGCGATCACCGTCAGCGTCGAGGGCATGACCGCACCGCACCAGATCCACGCCCGGGATCTGACCCTGCCCGAGGGGGCCGCGCTGGTGACCGACGGGGACATTCTCGTCGTCAACATCACCGGTGCCATCTCGGAGGAGGCGCTCGAGGCCGAGCTCGCCGAGGCAGAGGCCGAGGCCGGTATCGAGCACGACGCACCCGAGAGCGATGCGGCTGGGGATACCGACGGGGGAGCCACTGCGGACTCTGAGGGCTCCGCCGACGAGCCGGCCGGGACGGCCTGAACCGGGCCGAAGTCGGACGGCTGAGCCGGCATACCGGATCAGCGATGGAGCCATGGCTCGTGGTGGGGCTCGGCAATCCGGGCCCGGACTACGCGAAGAACCGGCACAACGTCGGTGCCATGGTGGTGCGCGAGCTGGCCGATCGGGCGGAGGCATCCCTGCGTTCCACCACAACGCGCTCTGGCCGGGCATGGGTCGCCCTGACCGCCGGGTCACAGCCCGTCGTGGCGGCCGACGGTGCCCCTGGGGCTCCAGGAGCTCGCCTCGTGCTCGGCCAGCCACAGTCGTTCATGAACGACTGCGGCTCGGTGGTGAGTGCCCTTTCCAGCTTCTACAAGGTCCCCGTCGAGCGACTGATCGTGGTGCACGACGACCTCGACATCCCGTTCGGCGACGTCCGCTTGAAACGCGGCGGGGGGGAGGGCGGCCACAACGGCCTGCGGTCGGTGACCCGGTCCGTCGGCACGAGGGAGTATTTCCGTGTTCGCGTCGGCATCGGGCGACCGCCCGGCCGCACGGACCCGGCCGACTTCGTCCTGCGGAACTTCACCGCCGCCGAGGCCCCGGATGTCGTGCTGCTCGTGTCCGGCGCAGCCGACGCCGTTCAGTTGCTCGCGAGTGCCGGGCTCGTCGCCGCGCAGCAGCGCCATCACAGGCCTTGAATCCGAAGCGTCCAAACGCCTGAGTTCCGTTATGCGCTAGTGTCCAGCCGTGATTGGCGGCATTTCGTGGGTGACTGGTGTGATAAGTCGTGATTCCGTCTTTCTGCTGTTTCGCCACACAGGGCTGAACAGGTCACTAGGGTTGGTCAAAACTTTGCCCCGCCTGACCAATCCGGCGCCCTAGATCATCCCTCCACCAGGGCTTAGGCCGCCGGAATGGTAACCGTTGACCTGGACAGATCGACTCGATCGTGATCTGTCCGGCGGCCAGGAAACGGGCGGGAGCCGCAGCGCTGCGGGTGGCCGGATCACTCAAGTGCAGACACCGTAGGGACAGACGTGACTGATTACGTAGACATGGGACGAGCAGCGCAGAAGGACATGCTGCAGTCCCTGCGCCCTGGCGAGGCGATGCCCCGCCAGCGCAGCCGGGGCGTGGTGTCATGGGTGCTCGCCTACCGACGGCGGGCTGTGCCGCTCGACCTGCTCTGTGCGGGTGCAGCGTCAGCGGTCGCCTTCATGGCCCGATCCGGGCCACACACCAACGTCGGCACCTACCTGCTGCTGAGCGTCGGCTTGCCGATCGCTTGGGTGATCGCCCTGTGGCTGGCGCACGGTTACGAGAGCCGGTTCATCGGGGTGCCGTCCGAGGAGTATCGCGCGCTGTTCCGGGCGGCTCTCGGCATCATCGTCCTGATCGGCCTGGGGTCGTACGCCGCCGGTGAGGGTGCGGGCGTCGCGCGCAAGTACGCCCTGATCGCCGTCTCGGGGTCGTTCCTGCTCAACCTGGTGGCGCGAAACCGGCTCCGGCACTGGCTGGCGTTCCAGCGGTTGCAGGGCATGCGGATGCAGCGGACCGTCGTGGTCGGTCGCGCTGACTCCGCGGCGGCGCTGATCGCGAAGTTGAAGGGATCGCCGACCCATGGGCTCGAGGTCGTGGCGGCCTGTGTGTCCGGCCTGGACACCAGCTGGGACGGTGCCTCGCAGATCGACGGGGTGCCGGTGTTCGGGACGCCCGAGGAGGCCCTGTCGGCCGTCGACCTGTTCAACGCCTCGGTCGTGGCGGTGTCCAGCCACCCGGACCTGGTCGGTCATTCGTTGCGCCGGCTCGGCTGGTCGCTCGAGGAGCGAAACGTTGAGCTGATCGTGTCGCCGGGCATCCTCGAGGTAGCCGGGCCCCGTCTGTCGATCCGCCCGCTGGCCGGACTTTCGCTGCTGCACGTGGAGCGTCCGATCAGCACCGGTGGGTTGATCAGGTTGAAGAGCATCGCCGACGTCATCCTGGCCATCTGTTTCCTGCTGCTCCTCTCGCCCATCCTGCTGGTGGCCGCAGCGGCGGTGAAGCTGACCTCGCCGGGGCCGGTCTTCTTCCGGCAGAACCGGGTTGGCGCCAGGGGCGAGCTGTTCAGCATGCTCAAGTTCCGCACGATGGTCGTCGACGCCGAGGACCGACTGGTCGAACTCGAGGGTGGTCACGACGTCAACTCGGTGCTGTTCAAGCGCAAGGACGACCCACGCATCACGGCGGTGGGGCGGGTGCTGCGCCGCTACTCGATCGACGAGCTGCCCCAGTTGGCCAACGTGCTGACCGGCGACATGTCACTGGTCGGGCCGCGGCCGCCGCTGCCCCGCGAGGTCGCGGTCTACGAGCCCGACGCGGTGCGCCGCTTGCGGGTCCAGCCCGGCTTGACCGGCCTCTGGCAGGTCAGCGGGCGGAGCAACCTTTCCTGGGACGAGTCGCTCCGGCTGGACCTCTGGTACGTCGACAACTGGTCGCTGCTTCTGGACCTGCAGATCCTCTTCCGCACTCTGCGCGCCGTGGTCAAGGGCTCGGGCGCGTACTAGCCGCTCAAGGGGCGGCGTGAGCCGGTCGGCGCCTACGCCGACGCCGACGCCGCCGCCGACCAAAGCCGGATCGTCGGCAAACCCCCTCATGCTCCTCATATCGGCGCCGATATCGGCTGGAGTCCGTCGATCGACGATCGAGCCGGCCCTGAGCGGCTACCGTGGTCGCAGTTGCAGCGCGTCCGATCAGCGTTCCGCGACTCGGCCGGAGGCGGATGGCGGAGGACCGCGGCCTCCACGGGCCGGTCTCGGGCCGGCGCCGTGGCAGGCTCGACCAGATCAGATCGACGCCGACAACCGCGGGTCACCGCGACGGAAATGGGTGATCCTCAGGTGAGCGACAGCGACAGCGTGCTCGCGCGTGTCCTGGCCGACGAAGCGGGTGACCTCCTGCTCCGGCTGCGAAAGGACGCGGGTTCGGAGCCGGAGGACGTCACGTCACTGCGGGCGTCCGGTGACGCCGGCGCCAACGACCTCCTGCTCCGGCGGTTGGCGCAGGAGCGGCCCGACGACGCCGTGCTCTCCGAAGAGGCTCAGGACGACCGGGTCCGGCTCCGTGCCCGCCGGGTCTGGATCGTGGACCCGCTGGACGGCACCCGTGAGTTCGGTGAACCGCCGCGGGACGACTGGGCAGTGCACGTGGCGTTGTGGCAGGACGGCGACCTGACCGCGGGTGCGGTCGCACGCCCGGCAGCCGGCACGACATACGCCACGGACGATCCGCCGAAGGCTCCTACTGGCGAACCGCAGCGCATCCGGCTGGCGGTGAGCCGATCCCGGCCGCCGGCCTTCGTGACCGCGTTGGCCGACCGCCTCGGCGCGGAGCTGGTGCCGATGGGCTCCGCGGGAGTCAAGGCCAGCTCGGTGTGGGACGGCTCCAGTGACGCCTACCTGCATGCCGGTGGCCAATACGAGTGGGACTCGGCCGCCCCCGTCGCGGTCGCCCGCGCCGCCGGACTGCATACGAGCCGCATCGACGGCTCGCCGCTCGCCTATAACCGTCCCGACCCGCTGCTACCCGACCTGCTCATCTGCCGACCTGAGATCGCTGAGCGGTTGCTCGTCGCCATCGCCGACCTGACTACGGAAGAGACGGGAACATGACCGTATCCACCCAGGACTACCAGCTGAGCCAGCTGGACGCCCTCGAGGCGGAGTCCATCTTCATCATGCGCGAAGTCGTCGCGGAGCTGGAGCGGCCGGTGCTGCTGTTCTCCGGCGGCAAGGACTCCATCGTCATGCTGCGGCTTGCGCAGAAGGCGTTCTACCCCGCCAACATTCCCTTCCCCGTCATGCACGTGGATACCGGGCACAACTTCCCGGAGGTGCTGGAATACCGCGACCGGCGGGCGAAGGAGCTGGGCATCCAGCTGATCATCGCCAGCGTCCAGGAGGCCATCGACAACGGCCAGGTGCAGGAGCTTCCGGACGGTACCCGCAACCGGATCCAGACGCCGGTGCTGCTCGACGCGCTCGAGAAGCACCGCTTCACCGCGGTGTTCGGTGGGGCGCGGCGCGACGAGGACAAGGCACGCGCCAAGGAGCGGATCTTCTCCTTCCGCGACGAATTCGGGCAGTGGGACCCCAAGAACCAGCGCCCCGAGCTGTGGGGTCTGTACAACGGCCGGATCCATCTGGGCGAGAGCATCCGGGTGTTCCCGCTGTCGAACTGGACCGAGCTCGACATCTGGCTCTATATCCAGCACGAGAAGATCGAGCTACCGCCGATCTACTACGCCCACGACCGGGACGTCTTCGAACGCGGCGGCATGCTCTACGCGCAGAACGAGTTCAAGCAGGCGCGTCCGGGCGAGCCGGTCACGACCGAGCGGGTCCGCTACCGCACGGTCGGCGACGCCAGCCTCACTGCCGCGGTCCTGTCGGACGCGGACACCATCGAGAAGGTGGTCGCCGAGGTCGCCTCGACCAGGGTCACCGAGCGCGGGGCCACCCGCGGTGACGACAAGTTCAGCGAAGCAGCCATGGAAGACCGCAAGCGCGAAGGGTATTTCTAAACCGTGGACATTCTCAGATTCGCCACCGCCGGCTCCGTCGACGACGGCAAGAGCACGCTGATCGGGCGGCTCCTCTACGACACCAAGACCGTTTTCGAGGACCAGATGTCGGCCGTGGAGACGGCCAGCAAGGACCGCGGCGAGGAGAAGGTCAACCTCGCCCTGTTGACCGACGGCCTGCGCGCCGAACGTGAGCAGGGCATCACGATCGACGTTGCCTACCGCTACTTCGCAACGCCCAAGCGGAAATTCATCATCGCCGACACGCCGGGCCACATCCAGTACACGCGCAACATGGTGACCGGAGCCTCGACCGCGGACCTCGCCCTGGTGCTCGTCGATGCCCGCAAGGGACTGGTGGAGCAGAGCCGCCGGCACACGTTCCTGGCAACGCTCCTGCAGGTGCCGCACATCGTCCTATGCGTCAACAAGATGGATCTGGTCGACTTCGACCAGGACATCTACGAACGCATCCGGGCCGAATTCACCGGATTTGCCGCCAAGCTGGACGTGCCGCACCTGGAGGTCATCCCCGTCTCCGCGCTGGCCGGCGACAACATCGTGACGCGCTCTCAGCACACGCCGTGGTACGACGGACCGAGCCTGCTGCACCACCTCGAGAACGTGCACTTCGCCAGTGACCGCAACCTGGTCGATGTCCGCTTCCCGGTGCAGTACGTCATCCGGCCGCACTCCGACCGGTGGCACGACTACCGGGGTTACGCCGGGCAGGTCGCCGGCGGGGTCCTGCGAGCCGGCGACGACGTGATGGTCCTGCCGTCCGGGATGACCTCCAAGGTCAAGTCCATCGATACGGCAACCGGCGCCGTGGACGAGGCGTATCCGCCGATGTCCGTCACCGTCCGGCTCGAGGACGACATCGACGTCTCCCGCGGCGACATGATCTGCCGTCCGCACAACCAGCCGCACGTGGCGCAGGACATCGACGCCACGGTCTGCTGGATGGGGGAGTCACCGCTGCGTCCGGGCATGAAGCTGGCAATCAAGCACACCACCCGGTCGGCGCGGGTGATCGTGAAGGAGTTGCAGTACCGCCTGGACGTCAACACCCTGCACCGTGACCAGGAAGCGACCACGCTAAGCCTGAACGAGATCGGGCGGATCCGATTCCGTTGCACGCAGCCGCTGCTGGTGGACGAGTACCGCCGCAACCGGACCACCGGCGGCTTCGTGCTGATCGACGAGGCCACCAACCGCACCGTGGCAGCCGGGATGATCACCGAGGCGAGCTGATCGGTCGAGCCGGTGCCAATCGGCTCGACCGCGTCGCCGGCCGCAGCCAGGACGGACGGCTTCAGCCGGCTGCCACCGGGTCTCGTGGACGTTCGGTATGCCCCGGTCGTGAAGGCGGCAGGACCGCGCCCGTGACCGGGTTGCCGCCCGTGACCGGGTTGCCGCCCGTGACCGGGTTGCCGCCCGTGACCGGGTTGCTGCCTCTGACGCTCGCGGCGTCCATGACGGGCTTGGGGTCGCCTACGGGCTCGGCGGCCGCCTCATGCGGCTCTGGCCGGTCCGGTCCCTGCCGTTGCCCCCGGTCCAGGATCGCGGCGCTCGCGGCGAGCACGGCCAGGGCCATGGCGCCATACGCTAGGCCCCCGAGGACGTCGGTGAACCAGTGCTTGAGCAGGTACGTGCGGCTGTAGGCCTCCATGGCCGCCAAGAAGGCGAGGACCGACCATGATCCCCACCAGGTACGCCGGCTGACGCCCTTCCAGCGCAGCGCCAGGTAGACGATCAGCCCGAACACGACGATGAGCCGTGCGCAGCCTCCGGACGGCCACGTGCCAAGGGTGGTCGGGGGGTGGCCGCGGTGGACCGCGAGCTTGAGGAACAGCTGCCCGTACTTCTCGAAGAGGTAGCCGATCGGCAGGATCAGTAGGGGGATCCACCACCGCCGATTGGCGCGTGCCCACAGCAGGGCCAACAGCACCGCTGCGCCCAGCGCGAGCGGCTGGGTCCTGGACCGGTTGCCCATCTGGGTCAGGATCGTCCACGCCTGGTGCCACATGCCTGGGACCTGCCGGGCCTGGAACCAGGCGAACACCGGCACGTCGACGGCGCTCTCGAGCGCATGGGCGCCCTTGCCCAGCACGTAGCACGACAGGATCGTCGCGGCGAAGCCGGCGAGCAGGACGATGGCACTGGTCGCGACCCGGCCGAGCGAGGAAATGCTGGCGTCCACGGCGCTGCGCACCCGAGAGCCCGGCCCAGCGGTCCACGAGGGTGCCGGCGCGCTCGGCCCGGCGAGCGTCAGCCACGAGCCGAGCAGGGCGACGGCGCCCAGGCTCGCGACGGCGACGACCACTGCAGGGTGCACGAATACCTCGAAAATTGCCGGAGCGGGGTGGGTCAGGAACAGAGCGTAGGCGTCGTGAGAGGCGAGGCGCCGCTCAGGACACCCAAGCACACGAGCCCGCGCGAACTACCGGAATCGGTCACTTTCGTGGAACCGGTCGTCACAGCGGCCCCGGACTTGCGACACTGGTCACCTACGACGGCGCCTGGCAGCGCAGTGGCACCACGCCCACGTCCGCGAACTGCCCCGATCGCTCAACCGCCGAACACCACGAAGGGATGCCCCATGGACGTGCTCGTGCGACCGGCCCCGGCCGCGTCACCGCGCGGCCCGGAGGCGGAGCGGGCAGCCCAACGGGTTGGCAGGGCCCGCGGGGCGCTGCGACCGGGATGGCCGCTCAGCGTGCTGTTCGTCGGATATCCCGTGTGGTGGGCTCTGGGGATCTCGGAATTCGTGTGTATGGCGATGGGCCTGGTGATGCTGGCCGACCTGGTCCGTCGGCGGCGGATCGCCGCCCCTCGTGGCTTCGGTTGGTGGTTGCTCTTCCTGTCGTGGATCCCGGTCGGGATCGTTCTCCTTCACGTGGACGCGCCCGGCGCGGTCGCCGACAACAGCAGCACCCGCTATTTGACGTTCATCTACCGGGTCATCTGGTACGTCACGGCGACGCTCGCGCTGCTCTATGTGGGCAACAATCGGGCTGAGCTGCCTACCCGCCGGCTGATGCGGATCATGGCGGCGATGTTCCTGACCGTGACAGCAGGGGGCTTGCTCGGGGTGCTGGCGCCCCACTTCGAGTTCACCTCGCTCGCCGAGTACCTCCTGCCCAACAGTCTGAGCAACAACTCCTTCGTCTTCCACTTGATCCATCCCACGGCTGCGCAACTGCAGGACGTGCTGGGTTACCAGGCGCCGCGGCCGGCAGCCCCGTTCGCCTATACCAACACCTGGGGATTGAACTACGCCTGCTTCCTGCCGTTCTTCGTGATGGCCTGGTTCGCCAAGGACGCCGGCTGGCGCAGGTACGTCGCTCCGTTCGTGCTGCTGATCGGCGCCGTTCCCGTCATCTACTCGCTCGACCGCGGCATGTGGGCTGCCCTGATCGTCATCGCCCTCTTCGTCGCCGCTCGCTCGGCCCTGTTGGGCCGGCCGGTGCTGCTGGCCGGGGTCGTGGCCGGCGCGGGCGTGGTGGTGGGCCTGGTGCTGCTGACCTCCCTGGGCGGGATCGTCCAGGACAGGTTCACCCACCAGAACAGCAATCAGGGTCGGACGAACCTCGGCACCTTGACCGTCGACAGCGTCACGCACAGCTCCCCGATCGTCGGGCTGGGCAGCACCCGCAACGTCCAGGGAAACTTCAACACGATCACCGGCGGGGCTACCGCGGACTGCCCCCGGTGCAGCCCTCCCGCGCTGGGGACCCAGGGCCAGCTGTGGCTGGTGGTCTTCTGCCAGGGCGTGGTCGGCCTGCTGCTCTACCTCGTCTTCTTCACGTTGATGTTGCTGCGGCACATCCACCTCCGGACGCCCGAGGCTGCGGCGGCATCCTGCGTGCTCGTCGTCGGCTTCGTCACGCTGCCGGTCTACAACTCGCTCGGCGTCGCATTGATGGCCATCATGATCGCCTGCGGGGTCCTGTGGCGCGAGGGTCGTGCGGCCACGGTCGCCCGGCACGCTGGGCCACTCACGGGCCACCTGCCGGCCGAGCCGACGATCGAGGGCTACCTCGCCCCACTACGCCGGTATGCCGTCCTCGTGCTCGCCTGCACCCTGGCCGGTGGCCTGGTCGCCGGGCTGTGGCAGCGACACCGCGGTGTCGACCAGGCGGCCGTCAGCACGGTCCTGCTGCCGGCAGCGGCCAACTACCCCACGGTGGCGGACGGTCCGATGAACATGGACACCGAGGCGCAACTCATCACCACCCCAGCAGTCCTGGCAGCGGTCGCGAAGGCCACGGGTCTGCACCAGCCCGTCGACGCCTCGAGCCTTACGGTGACCGCGACTCCCAATACCCGGATCCTGCACATCCGCTACGTCGACCGGAGCGCGTCCGCCGCCGTCAAGGGAGTCTCCGCGGCGACCACCGAGTACCTCCACGCCCGGCGAACGCAACTGATGGCCCGGAAGAAGACTGAGCAGGACACGTTGAGCAAGCGCGCCGCCCAGCTGGACAGTGCCTTGCGCAGCGTCGATGCGACGTTGCTCAAGGTGGACCCACCGAAGAGCCCGCATGTGACGCTCGCGATGACCGCGACACTGCGGCAGAAGCGCGCCACGTTCATCACCCTGATCAGGACGCTCAACGGGCAGATGGCCCGGGTCTCGGCGGATCCTGCCGACCCCGGCACGGTGATCGTGCCCGCTGCTGCGTTCCCGCTCAATGACGTGTACCGCGTTGCCCTGGCCAACGGGGCGAACCTGGGCTTCGCCGCGGGGGCGCTGTTGGCTGCGTGGCTCTACCGGCGCGGGCGGCGGTTACGGCGCACCCGAGACGTGATGCGGGCGGTGGGTGTGCCGGTGGTGGCCAAGGTCAGGACGGCGGGCCAGTTGCCGTCCGACGACCTGCATCGGGCCATGGTGGCGGTCGAGGTCTACCGGCCTGCCGCGTGCCTGAGCGTCCACTCCTTCGACACGGCATCCGCCGAGGTGGCTCAGCAGCTCGACGCTTACGCCCGGCCGGTGCTGCCGCAGCAGGGCGTGGAATCTGCCAATCCGACCAGAAGCGCCGTCCGTGCCCCGGATGCGTGGGAGACTTCCACCGATCGGGGGCCACGACGAGGTGGTCGCCCGGCAGTTGTCCTAGTGGCCTCGGACAAGGTTCGAACGTCGGAGATCTCACGGGTGCGGGACGAATTGGGCGACCTCGACACCGACGTATGCGGTCTGGTGCTCACCCGGCAGTAACGATGATCCGCCCGGCACGGTGCCGCAGGGATGTGGCATGGGAAATGGTAAACGCGACTCACTGGGCTCACCCGCCCTTACAGTCGATTAGCAAGGCCTAGATGGGTCTGCGAGAGGTGGCTTGGTGTCAACGCTGTCCAGAACCGATGTCCGGACGCATCTGCTCAGTGATGCGCTACGACGGCACAAGGTGCTGATCCTGGTGGTCACGCTGCTGCTGACCGGGGCCGTGGCCGCCTTGGCGTCGACGCGCGCACCGAGCTACACCTCGACTGCCAGGATGCTGCTGCGCCCGACCCTCGGCAACCCCTTCTCGTCCGACTCGGGCAGCAGCGCAACGCAGGTCACGATTGCCATGCAGACCGAGGCCGAGGTCGTCGACTCGTCCGCGGTCGCCACGCTGTCGAACAAGAAGCTGACGAATCACTGGAGCCCCGGCACCGGGGTTGTTGTAGCGACGGTCCTACCGAACACACAGATCCTGCAGGTCGCCTACACCGCCAACTCGGCCGCGAATGCCCAGAAGGGTGCCAAGGCGGTCGCGGCGGCGTACCTCACCTACCGCAAGACGCGCACTGCAACCACGCAGAAGTCACGGCTGGATATCCTGAACAAGCAGGTGAAGTCGGTGAAGACGACCCTGGCGTCGGCGTCCAAGGCCGCGTCAGCCTCCAACGCCCCTCCCGAGGCCAGCCAGCAAGTGCAGCTGTATTCCAACCAGCTGGTCACCTTACAGACGACCATCGGCACGCTCGAAGCAACCGGCGCCGACCCGGGCTCCATCGTTTCCCCCGCGGCGCTGCCTGCCCAGGCGTCGAGTCTGAACCCCCTGCTCCTCATCCTGTCGGGCGCACTGCTCGGCCTACTCGCGGGAATCCTGCTGGCGATCTGGCGCGAGCGTGAGGACGACCGCGTGCGCGGGGCGTCGGACACCTCCGTTGGCGGCATCCCGGTGCTCGGACACCTGAGCGCCGGGTCGGCCCTGGCCTTCGGAGCCAAGCGGCGCAATACCGAATCCTCTCGCCGCGAGGTCATCCAGCGGGTCCGCACTGCCACCCTGGCTGCCGCCCCGGCGCCGGCGGCGGTTGCCGTGGCGGACGTCAGTGACGCGGCCAAGGACGGCGGGGCGGCGGACGTGGCCGTGGAGCTCGCCTCCGCGCTGCGCCGCTCGGGCTATCGCGTCACACTCGTCGACGCCGGCGGTGACGGCCGCCTCGAGCGTTCGCTTGGGCTCGGCGCGACTCCTGGCCTCTCCGAGGCACTGACCGGGCAGGCGGCGACACCCCTGCTCGTCGAGGAATCCGGCCTGAAGGTGCTGACCGGGGGGGGCGACCTCGCGGGATCGGCAGAGCTCATGGCGGGCGCTCGCTTCGGCCAGGTCATCACCGAGCTGAGGCAGGGTGCGGACTACGTCGTGGTCCTCGCCGCCCCCGCCGCCACGCCTTCCGGGATCGGCGTCGGCAGGGCGACCGACGGCCTCCTGGTGGTCGGGCAGGACAAGCGATCCACCCATGACGACTTCGCGGACATCGTCACGCGGGCCGGTCAGCTCGACGTACCGATCCTGGGTGCCGTGCTGATGCCGGGGTCCAGGGCGTCGTCGACACCGGCGGCATCGCGCCGCGGCTCCGATTCGAGCGACGGGTCCGCCGTACCGGTCAGTGTCGATGCGCAGCGCCCCGCTGGCAGCACGGCGACCTCGGTGAACGCGGCCACCCCTGGCGCTGCCTCGGTCTCCAGCGCGTCCGACGGTGAGCCGCCGGTTCTCGAGCCCTCCTCGTCCAGTAGGGGCGGCTCGACCGCTAGGCAGTGAGCGGGCCCTCGACGCAGAGGTCCTCCACCGCTATGGCAGACGATGGCCCGGCCTCGGCCGAGACCTCCGCAGGCGCCGGGGCGGAACCTTCGGGAATGCCGAGCAAGCCGCGAAAGCCGGGAGGGCCGAAGAAGAAGCGTCGCCCAGGCACCAAGGCGTCCCGGGTGCTCGAGCCCCAGCGATCATGGACGCGCCGCGAGTACCTCGAGGAGGTGCTGACCGTCCTCTGGCCGCCGCCTGCCCGCATCATTGACAACGCCGCGCGGACCGGTGACAGCACCGGCTATGCGCTGCTCCCGTGGCCCAGCCGTCCAACTTTGATGGTGCCCACCCGCCCTCGTCGGGCGACCGCCTCGGCCGTGCGCAACTACAAGGCGTCGGCCACCGCCGGTATGCAGGCGCGCCTGGTCGCTGTCTCGGTCGCCGCCGCCCGGCTGGGTTTGGCCGAGCTGTTGAGCGGGCGCATCGGCATCGACAGCAGCGAATCCGGCCCGAGGGGGACGATCCAGTCCTACCTCAGCGACGTTCTCGGCCAGCCCGTCGTCGTGGGCCTTCACATAGGTGCCCCGGGACGAGCGAACCTCAAGCCCGTCCTGCAGTTGCTCACGGCCGATGGGCGCACGTTCGGCTTCGCCAAGGTGGGGATGCGCCCGTTGACGCAGGAGCTCGTGATCGACGAGGGGCGAGCGTTGGCCCGGCTCAACGCAAAGCAGCTGACTCACCTGCAGGTGCCCGAGCTGCTGCACCGTGGGCGCTGGCAGGGCCACGAGGTGCTGGTGCAGGCAGCTTTGACCCGGTCGGGCCCTGCCGCGGTCGACCCATACGTCTTGCGTGCCGCCATGCGCGAGCTCGCGGCAGTCAAGGGGATCCGGACCTCGACGGCCGTCGACAGCCCTTTCTGGACCCGGCTGGGACGCCGGCTGGAGGCGCTGCCGCCCTCGTCGTCCGCCGACGCCCTCACCGCACAGTGGGAGTTGTTGACGGCTCGGGCGAGGGGAACTGAGCTCACCTTCGGCTCGTGGCACGGCGACTGGACGCCCTGGAACATGAGCATGTCGACCGGCAAGGCGCTGGTCTGGGACTGGGAGCGCTTTGGTTCTCCGGTGCCGATCGGTTTCGACGCCCTGCACTACCGGCTGCACCGGTCCATCGCGCAGGGCGGAGCCGATGCCGCGGCCGCGGCGCGTGCGCTCATCACCGGCGCCGGAGCGACGCTGTCCTGGTTCGGCGTCCCCGCAGAGGTGGCCCCGCTGGTGGCGGCGGCGTACCTCGTGGAGATCGGCAGCCGGTATCTTGCTGATGGCCAGGCGGAAGCGGGTGCGGCGCTCGGTGACCTCGAGCAGTGGCTGCTGCCGGCGTTGCGCGCGCACGCCGGCCAGTCCACGCGACCCTCAGGAGATGCGCCCGCATGACCAGTGCTGCACGAGGAGCGCCACCGGCGCAGGGCCCCGCGGCCGACCCGGCGACGCCGGACGCGCGGGCGGAGCCGGCCCCCCCTAGTGCGACGTCTGAACCGGGTACGTCCGCCCGGCAGGCTGCGTCCGCCACGCCAGGGATGGGCGGCGTTGCCCGGGGCAGTACGGCGAACCTCGCCGGCGCATTCGTGATGGCAGCGGCGAACCTGGTGCTGTCCGTAGCAGTGACCCGGGGTCTGCCTCGGGAGGCTGCCGGCATCTTCTTCTCGGCGACGTCGCTGTTCCTGCTCGCGACCACGGTGGGTCAGCTCGGCACCAACACCGGACTCGTCTATTTCCTGGCCCGCTGCCGATCCCTCGGGCAGACCGGCGCGATTCCGGCCTACTTCCGGGCAGCGCTGCGCCCGGTGCTGGTCACCGCCACCCTGATGGCGATCCTGCTGTACCTGCTCGCACCGCAGATCGCCGGGGTGACCACGCCGCATCACGTCGCCGAGACCACCCGGTATCTGCGCGTCCTCGCGCTGTTCATCCCCTTCGTCGGCCTGGAGAATGTCGCGTTGGCGGCGACGCGGGGCCTCGGCAGCATGCGGGTCAACGCCACGGTCGAGCAGCTCGCGAGGCCGGTCCTGCAGGTGCTGCTCGTGGTCGGGGCCATCTCGTTCTCCGGCTCGGCCCTGCTCAGCTGGGCGTGGGTGTTCGCCTACCTGCCTGCCGGCGTGGCGGCGTACCTGTGGTGGCGCCGGATGCTGCCCCCCGCCGTGACGCCGAGCGAGCCGCCGGCGCAGGCCGCCCGCGTCGGCCGGGAGTTCTGGCGCTTCAGCAGCCCGCGGGCGCTGGCCAGCGTCGGTCAGATCGCCATGCAGCGGTTGGACATCGTGCTTGTCGGAGCATTGGCCGGCGTCGTCAACGCCGCGATCTACACCGCCGCGACGCGCTTCCTCGTGGTGGGGCAGATGGGTCAGCGGGCCATCTCGCTCGCCGTGCAGCCCAGGCTGGGCGAGGCGCTGGCCCAGAAGGACACGTCGAGCACCAACCACTACTACCAGATCTCCACGGCCTGGTTGATGCTCGTCACGTGGCCGCTGTATTGCACGCTGATCGTGTTCGGTGAGCCGCTGCTCAGCGTCTTCGGCAAGGGGTACAACGCCGGTATCGCGGTCCTGGTCGTCCTGTCCTGTTCGATGCTGATCGGCACCGGTTGCGGCATGGTCGACATGGTGCTCACCATGGCCGGGCGCACCTCCTGGAACCTCTACAACGTCGCCACGGCGCTGGCCGTCAATCTCGGGCTCGACCTGTGGCTGATCCCCACGCACGGAGTGTTGGGCGCCTCGATCGGCTGGGCCGTGGCGATCGTGGTGGCGAACGTCGTCCCGCTCGCCCAGGTCGGCCTGGTCATGGGGCTGCACCCGTTCGGCCGTCCGAGCACGCTGGCGGCCCTGCTCAGCCTGGGGTGCTACGGCGGGGTGGAGGTCGTCCTGCGGCAGGGCTTCGGTGCGAGCTGGCTGGCCCTACTCGCCGCGCTGGTGATCGCCACCCTCGCCTACGGCGCTGGCCTGTGGCATTTCCGCGAAGCGCTCTACCTCACCGTCCTGCGAGAGAGACGCAAGCGGGCCAGGCGCTAGCCGCGGGACCAGCCGAGAGGCTCCCCGAGCAGCTCCGCCAGCCGAGCATCGTGCGGCGCGAAGTGCCGCCGCAGGCTCGCCTCGACCGCCGGGTCCATCGGTGCCGACGGCCGCGCGTTGACCTTTTCGAACGACGCAGGCTGGAACCGCTCCAGGCCGAGGAAGCGCACCAGCCGGTCGAATTCGCGATCCGGCTCGGCGAAGAACGCCTCGCTCTGGATCACGTGCACCTGCTCGCGGGGGAAGTGGGCGAAGATCCGTTCAAGCTGGGTGTCGTACTCCCCGCGCGAGCGGTGCGAGTGGTGCCGGTGGCTGAAGCTCTCGTAGTTCGGGTCGGCCGCCATGCGCTCCACCTCGCCCGCGAGACGCTCGTCCTCGAGCTCCAGGGAGCGCTCGAAAGACTCGCTCTCGAAACCACGGGCTGACTCGTGCTTCCAGGCCGAGTACGCCCGCTCGACCGGGTCGCGCAACATGGCCACGATCCGAATCCCCGGGAGGTCCTCCGCGATGCGGGGGACGGCGAACGGGTGGTAGATGTAGTAGCCGCTCGCCTCGAACGCGGTCGCCGGTCCGCCGCGCTGGCTGCCCCGGCGACCGGTCCATCGCAACGGAAAGTGCCCGAGGTACCAGTCCATCCCGCGGGGATAGTTCAGGTCGAAGTAGCGCACGCCCTTGTTGACCGCTGGCCGCAGCACCTGCGGGTGGGCGGACAGCGCCTGGAACAGTGAGGTCGTCCCGGCCCGCGATGCGCCCACCATGATGAAGCCGGGCTCCATCCGCCACCTCGCCGAGAGCTGTCCGGCGAGGACGTACGCCGAGCGGCTGGCCTGGTGCCACTGCACCGGCACCGAGCCGCGCAGCGACCGACGGGGGTGCCGGGCAGGCGGGGCGAGCTGACGTGGGACAGTGCGCCCGGTCAGTGCCATGCCCACCGCCGGCGAAGGTCCAGTCCGTACCGCTGCTCCACGGTGATGATCTCGTTCTCGAGCTGGTCTCGGACGTACGCCGCGTCAGCCGGCGACAGAGTCGGGCGGTCGTCGCCGAGCGGCTTGTAGAGCGCACGCTGCACCATGGCCGAGCGCTTGACCCGTCCGACCACCTGGGCGCCGTCGTGCTTGCGCAGGAACTCCGCAGCACGCTGCGCCCCCTTGGCCAGCGGGAGCAGCCTGGCCTTGCTGGCGGGGAGCCGAGCCTCCTGCAACTCCGGGTCGAGGGCCAGGCGCTCGATGCCGAGCCAGTCGGTGGCCTCGTCCAGGAACAGCTGGGGGTTGCGCTGCAGGTCGTCGAACATCGCGACGTGGATCGCATCGCGGCGGTAGTGCCGCTGCAACCCGGCCAGCTTGCTGCCGTAACGGCCCTCGTCGAGCAGCATCGGCTCGGCCTGCAACGTCGCGCGGAAGCTGGGAGCGGCCAGACCGTGCTTGCGCAGGTACAGATAGGAGGAGAACGCGCGCTCGATCGGGTCCCGCAGCGTCACCATCAGCCGCACGTCGTCGCCGAGGCTGTCGTGGATGCGGTCCCCGATTCCGGGCGAGAGCAGGTAGTCCGGGCAGACCTCACCGACCACGAGATGCTGAGGCCCCGCGCCCGCGAACTGGGCGGCGTACCAGTCCAGCCCCCGGTCGTAGAACCGGCTGAAGTAGTACAGATCTTTGGCTTCGCTGAGGTAGACCTGCGGGTGCAGCGAGAGGACCTCGTGGAACCAGGTCGAGCCCGACTTCCCGGGCCCTAGGTGCAGGAAGTTGGGCAGCCTGCCCGCGCCGGCGGTGGCCACGTCAGGCCATCCCGCGCCCGAGGAGGCGAGCGGCCTTTTGCACCCGGGAGGGGTCCACGCCGGTTGCCAGGTGGGCGAAGGCCACGTAGGGGTGCGGTGACAGGGGCCAGCTGAGCAGCGATGTGGTGGCGTAGCGCAGCGCGACGTCGCGTTCGCCGAGGACGGACCGGGCGAAGGCCATCTGCCCGGTGATCCGGGCGTTGCCGCGCCGGGAACCGGCGATGTCCGGGTGCTTGGCCAGGAAGTGCTCGAGTGCCACCGCCGTGCCCTGGGCCTTGCCGCGGTAATACGACGGCACGTCCTTGCGGATGTCGGCAAGCGGCTCTCGCACGACCCCGACCCGGCCGACGCGAGCCACCCGCAGGATGAAGTCCCAGTCCTCCGCGTAGCCGTTCGGCAGTTCCTCGTCGTAACGCCCCGCCTTGGCGAACACGTCCCGCCGCATCAGCAGCGTCGAGGAGTGCAATTCCTTCACGCGGTTGCGCAGCAGCAGGTCGTAGGGGATCCGGTCGGCGCGTCCGGGCCACTCGGCAACCTTGCCGCCCGGCAGGCGCAGCCGGATCCCGGCACCGACCATCAGCAGGTCCGGCTCGTCGAGCAGCCGTTGCACCTGCTTCTCGACCTTGGTCGGGTGCCAGGAGTCGTCGTCGTCGCAGGTGGCGACGAAGTCGCCCTTGGCCAGGTCCAGCGCCGTATTGCGGGCACCGGCCAGGCCGCCCGAGTGCGTGTTGGTCACCAACTGGATGGTCCTGCCCGGCCGGCCCAGCTCGACCAGAGCCGGGTCGACGGGCTCGCGGTCGTGAACCACGATGATCTCCATCTCCCCGGGGTAGCTCTGGGCGACGACGGACTCCAGCGCCTCGCGCACCAGCTCGGGGCGGCCGTGCGTCGCCACCACGGCAGAGACCAGCGGCCACGACTGTGCCCGCACCTGCGCATGGGGCTCTGCCTGTACCTGGGCCCGTTCCTGGGCCCGTTCCTGGGCCCGCCTTTGGGCCGGTTCCTGTGCCGATCGCTGACTCGAAGCGACTGCGGCGCTGGTGCCGGCGGCGAAGCGAAGAACCTGGGGCAGCGCGATCAGCTGGACCGCGAGCCGGTCGCGGCGCGGCATCTTCTGCCGCCACGCGTCGTCCGAGCGCAACACCGTCGCTCCGTGCCGGAAGCGGGAGGGGTTTCCGGAGAGGCCGTGGCTTGGTCCGAGCGTGATGCTGCGGCCCTCGATGTGGTCCAGTCCGCCCGCCGGCACCGCCACCTCGAGCTCGCGCAGCACCCGGGCCACGGCCGCGGCCGGTGCCTCGACGAAGTCGCCGTAGCGCACCCTCGCAACGGGTATTCCCCGAGCCTGCAACAGGTCCACCTCGCTCTGGGTCGCGAGCCAGCGAGCCGCAGAGATCGGCGCCGGCTCGCTGAACATCGCCTCGGTGCCCCCGAGGGCGGCGGTCCGCTGGATGTCCTGCTTGGCCAGCGAGTAGGCGACGCCCAGTACGTCGCGCACGAGGTGGACCACGCGCATGTCGACGCCGCCCAGGGACAGCGCGAGCGCCTGCGCCGGCCACTTGCTCGCGTCGACGACGACCCTGGCGCCGGCCTCCTGCGCCACGGCTCGGTAGACCTCGGCGTAGACCGCGCCGTAGCGCACGAGCCTGGCCTCGAAGGCCCGTCCGCGGACGGGACTGAGCAGCTTCGGCAGGTGCCGCTGGCGAGCGACCTGCTGCTGTAGCCGGCTCATCTCCTCGAGTAGGGAGGGGTCGAACGAGCCGAGTGCGCGCTCACCTACTGCGGTCCAAAGGGGGCACTGCAGCAGCGGTTGACCGCATCCGCAGCGTTCGCCGAGGGCGTCTCGGCGGAACAGGTCGATCAGCTCGCCGGCGGTGGTGAATCCGGGGATCGCTGCGATGGTGCGCTCCAACAGCGTGCTCCCGGAACGTCCCGAGCCGGCGATGTACAGCACCACGGGACGGGGACCGGGGCCGGTGGGAATAAGGGCGGCCGCCTCGGCCATTTTCTCAGCTCTCCTTCGCAAGTGAACGCGTTGCAGCCTACGTCGTCGGCCGCAACCAGCTCACCGATTCGCCGATACCGCGTTGATCGAGTTGCTCCGTCGCACGGGCGCAGCGGACCGCATGGCAGAGAAGCCGACCGGTCGTCCTCGCGAGCAAACAAGGCGCTGCAAACGAGGAACAGGCCGGATGGATGCACCGCGGCCTGTGGTGCCGCGATGCATTGCCACGTGGCTCAGCGCCTCGCCCCCTACGATCGACGGGTGCCGGACTCGCCGCCCTTGCCTGCCGCAGGCCCGGGATCTGCCCCTCACCAGCCCCGAACGATGGTCGACGTCGGCGGCGTCGCCTTCGACCCGGTGACCGAGACGCAGGTGCTGGACGTCGTGGCGCAGGGGTGGGCCAGGGCCGAGGGTGGGCTCGTCGTCACCCCGAACGTCGACATCTGGCTCCGCGTGCGCCGGGACCCGTCCTGCCAGGAGGTGCTCGACCGCGCGCGGCTGGTCGTGGCTGACGGCATGCCGTTGATCTGGGCCTCGCGTCTGGCCGGAACGCCCCTCCCGGAGCGAGTCCCGGGGGCCGGGCTGGTCGAGACCCTCTCCGCTCTGGCGGCCTCCCGGGGTGGCTCGGTCTTCGTCCTGGGCGGGGGCGCTGGTGACGTGGCCGAGCGGGCGGCCCGGGCGCTGGCAGCCCGGCATACCGGCCTTCGCGTGGCTGGGGTCGCGAGTCCCGCATTCGGTTTCGAGCACGACCCCGCGCTCACCCGCGAACTGGTCGAGCAAGTCCGCGCCAGCGGCGCCGATCTGGTCCTGATCGGCCTGGGCTTCCCCAAGCAGGAGCGGCTGGGCCTCCTCCTGCAGCCCGTCATGCCGGCCGCCTGGCTGCTCGGGTGCGGTGGTGCCGTCGCGATGGCTGCCGGGGATGCCCGGCGTACGCCGGTCTGGGCCCAGCGGCTCGGCGCCGAGTGGCTGGTCCGGCTGGCGCAGGAACCTACGCGGTTGGCGCGCCGTTACCTGATCGACGACATACCTGCGGCACTGTCGCTGCTGGGCATGAGTGTGCTCCGCCGGTTCCGCCGGTGACGGGCGGGTCGTTCCAGAGGCCGCCCGACTGGCGGGCGGGCCCACGTTCTGTTGGAGAAAGGACCGCGGTCCGAGGTATGCCCGGTATGTCGTCCGACCGCAACCCCGCTCCCCCCCGCCATGGGGCGCCGAGCGCCAGGCGCAGCGCCCACGGGCGCGGACGCGCGCTGGCTGCCGGCGTCGTACTCGCCGGTGCACTCGCCGCGTGCAGCGGGGGTGGGGGATCCACCTCTACCTCCTCGACCTCTTCGACCTCTTCGCCACCCTCGTCGGCGTCGGGCTCCGGATGCACCGTGTCCAGCAAGGAGGTTCCGAGCTGCGGCACGCTGTGGGGTGTCGCGGTCAAGCCGCCGACTCCTGCGCGGTGGCTGAAGGTGGAGAGTCAGGTCGGTCGCAAATTCGACTTCGTCTACCGCTATCACGACGTCTCCGGCACTATCCCCGACCGCTCAGAGGTCACGGCCCTCTCGCAGGGCAAGACGCTGCACATCGGCATTGCGGCGCGCGAGTTCGGCAACACATCGAGCCAGATCACCTGGGCGCAGGTGGCGCAGGGCGATTTCGACACGAACCTGCGGGCGCAGGCGCGCGGCATCGCGGGGATGAAGAAGCCGGTCTTCGTGACCTTCGATCAGGAGGCCAACCAGAAGGCGAAGCTCTCCCGCGGATCGGGTGCGGACTTCAAGGCTGCCTGGCGCCACCTGCACAAGATCTACCAGGACGAGGGTGCGACGAACGCGGTATGGGTGTGGGTGATGACCGGCTCACCCGACAACCTCGACCGAGCCACGCAACTCTGGCCGGGCAACGACGTCGTCGACTGGATCAGCTGGAACGTGTACAACCAGTCCGGCTGTCCCACCGGTGACATCACTGCCGCGCAGTACGTCTCGTTCGAGGACAAGATGAAGATCTTCTACACCTTCGTCAAGACTCGCGGTCCGGCCATGGGCATGGACACGTCGAAGCCGATGATGATCAGCGAGACGGGGTCGGCGCAGTACCCCGGTGACCCCGCCAAGACCGCCGCCTGGTATGCCGCGATCCCGTCGGTGCTGCAGCGGTATCCGCAGATCAAGGCGGTCGGGCTGTGGGACAGCATCGACGGCACGTGCAACTACCAGTTCGACAGTGACCCCTCCATCGTCGGGGGTGTCGCGGCGGCCGGCAAGCAGCCGTACGTCAACGGCGGCCGTAGCGCGTTGTCGGGCGGATAGCCGCCGGGACCTGCGCCGACGTTGGCCATCAGATTGCCGACTTTGTCTGCGACCGCCGGTCCGCCTGTGGAAGGATGCGGTTGCCGCTGGGGGCTGTCGTCTCCGCGCTGCCGTCGACGGAGGGTCGCTGATGAAGTTTCGAGCTGGGCTTGCCATGGGCGCCGCCGTGGCTGCAGGGGTACTTTCCCTGCCCGCTGCGCCTGCCTTCGCCAACACCGGAACCGCGAGCGCCGGCCCGGGGGGGAGCGCGTCGACCGCCGCTGCCTCCCACGCTAACTCAGCCGGCGTGAACGCCTCGGCCAACGGCTCCTCCCACAGCAGCTCCCACGGTCCCGCCGACGTGACACCACCGGCCAGCCCCACTGCGGCGCTGGCCGCCGAGTCCACCTCGTCCTCGTCCTCCACGAGCTCGAGCACCTCCGCGGCGACGCCCTCCTCCACGAGCTCGAGCACCTCCGCGGCGACGCCGCCCTCCTCCACGAGCTCGTCCAGCTCGTCGTCGTCCAGCTCCGTCACGAGCTCGAGCAGCTCGTCGTCCAGCTCCGCCACCTCGGCGTCGCCGAAGCCGAAGGCATCCGCCCTGGCCACGGCCGTGCTAACGGTGCGGGTCTCTGCGATGCTGTCCCAGGGACTCCAGCCTTCGCGCGCCGGCGACACGATCCGCTTCACCTACCGGGTGGACAACTCCGGCACCGCCGCCCTGACCGGCCTGCAGGTCCGTGACCCAGCGGTGGGCAAGAACACCTGTAGCGGCACGATCGCGGCAGGCGGGCAGTCGACGTGCTCCGCCACGCATACGATCACCACCGCAGATCTCACCAGCGGCGGCGTCACCAGCAGCCCCGTAGCGAGTGGGATGTCGGCCGGAGTTGCCGTCACCTCACCCGCCACACGCTCCACCGTGATGCTCAGCACCGCCCCTGTCAGCGGCGCATCGCTGACGCTGTCCCAGAAGGTCGGCACGATCGTCGATCGGGACAACGATCACAAGGTGAGCGCGGGGGACCAGCTGGACTACTCCTACGTCGTCACCAACACCGGCAAGCTCGCCCTGAGCTCGCTCGCGATCTCCAGCGCCCGGCTCGCGCTGGGCGGCGCCGGCGTCACGTGTACGAGCACGAACGTCGCACCGGGAGCCTCGGTGACCTGCCGGTCCGGGCGGGTGACGATCTCGACCACCGAGGCCAAGGCGCACGCCATCTACACCAGCGCCACCGCCCGTGCTCGTGCGGGCGACAAGACGGTGATCAGCAATACCGTCACGACGCGACGTTTCGTCGGGTACGTCGCGCCCCGATCCGCCACGGCGGCCGCCTCGGCCACCAAGGCGGCCGCACGTGCACCACGGAGCTTCGCGCGGATCACCCTGCTGCAATGGGTGGTCAAGCAGATCGACAGCAACAACAACCGCATCGTCGACGCCGGGGACAAGATCGTCTACGGGTTCAAGGTGAGCAACGCCGGCACGCGGACGGTCAGCCGGGTGCGCATCGTGGACGACAAGCTGGTCCGTAACGGTGTTTCGGTCTTCTGTGCGTCGACCACGCTGGCGCCCGGGACCTCGATCTACTGCCAGTCCGGCGAACTTGTGGTGACGCCGTACCTGGCCAAGCACACCATCGGCAAGAACTTCGCCTATGCCACCGGTGTGGACTCCACCGGCGCGGCGGTCCGCAGCAACACCACGCTCACCACGGTCGGCCAACGGGTCGGCGATGTCTCCAGCGCGTCCCTGGCCTTCACCGGAGCGGAGATCGGGACGTCGCTGAATTGGTCGTTCGGACTGATCGGTCTCGGCGGCGTGCTGGTGCTGCTGACCCGCGTGCGCCGGCGGGTCGAGCTGGCTCGCGCCGCGCACCTGCCTCTGCACACCACCTCCGGAGGATGAGCCCGACCACCCCGTCGCCGGCGAGTGACACCGGGGCGCTCCTGCGTGATCCGCGGCGCCTCGTCTTCGTCGGTGGCCTGCACCGCAGCGGCACCACGCCGCTGGCGCGGGCACTGGCCGAGCACCCGCAGATCGGTGGCCTAGCTGACACCGGCGTCAAGGAGGACGAGGGTCAGCACCTGCAGGACGTCTACCCCGCCGCCACGAACTACGGCGGGCCGGGCCGGTTCGCTCATGCCCAGGCAGCCCACCTCACCGAGTTCTCCCCCCTGGTCACCCCGGACAACGCCGAGCGCCTCCTGCGTGCATGGGCGCCGTACTGGGACGCGGGCAAGCACCTGCTGATCGAGAAGTCCCCGCCCAACCTGGTCATGGGCAGGTTCCTCCAGGCGCTGTTTCCCGGGTCCCGGATGATCGTGGTCCTGCGACATCCGGTCGTCGTGGCGCTCTCCACGAGCAAGTGGCGCCGCCTCCTGTCGCGACATTGGCAAAACCACACGTCCCTCGATGCCCTCGTTGGCCACTGGGTCCACGCCCACCGGGTCTTCGTCGGCGACCTTCCGAGACTCCAGCACGTGCACGTGCTGCGCTACGAGGACCTGGTCGGCGCACCCGAGCGCGAGCTGGCCAAGATCCAGCAGTTCCTGGGTCTGGACACGCCGATCCCGAGCAGCAGCTTGCGACGGTCCCACAGCGACCGTTACGAGGCTCGGTGGGAGGCGATGCGCACGGGGTCCTGGTGGCAACGGCGCCTGCGCCGGCGGATCGAGCACCGCCACGCGGCGGCGGTGCGGGCCTTCGGCTACGACATCGCTGACCTGAACGCGGACACCGAACTGGTCCTTCCGACGGAGCCCTGACGCCGCCGGTCCTGCGAATTCGGAGCTTCCTCAGGCGGCGACCTTCGTGCGTTGCCGCCGCGCAATCGCCGGGAAGCCGTGCTGGCGGCGTACCAGCATCCACAGGACAGGGGCGACGCAGGCGACCACCAGCAGCACCGCACCGGTCAGCGGCGTGCTGAGGTTGAGCAGCTTCAGTGCGGACGCGAGCAGGACGAAGGCGAGCGCCCGGCGCACGAGTCCGCCTGGTGCCCGTGACGACAGCCGGGCGCCGACCCACACGCCGGGCACGCAGCCGATGAGCAACGAGGCCGTCAGCGCCAGCTTGAAGTCGCCGAACAGCAGGTGGCCCAACGCAGCCGAGGTAACGAGCGGCACCGCCTGCACCAGGTCGGTACCGACGAGCTCACTGGCCTTGAGCCGCGGATACAGCGCCATCAGCGCGATGATGATCAGCGATCCCGAGCCCACCGAGGTCATCCCCACGACGAGGCCTCCGACCGCGCCCACGGCGACCGTGGGGGCGATCCGCATCTGGACCCGGGGGCGGTCCTGAGGAAGCGGCGCGGCGCTGCCGTCTCGCTTTTGGGCGCGTTCGATCAGCCGCATGTAGGCACGGACGGTCAGTCCGGTCGCGGCCACGAGCAGCGCGATACCCAGCGCGGTCTGGATGGCGTGCTGAACGCGTTCGCCGGTGCCGAAGGACCGGGCCAGCAGCACCCCGCAGAAGGCGGCCGGCACGGAGCCGAGGCACAGCCACTTGACCAGGCCGAGGTGGACCGTGCCGCGGCGCAGGTGGACCAGGGAGCCGACCGGCTTCATCACCGCGGCGGCGACCAGGTCGCTCGAGACCGCCGTGAGCGGCGGGATGTTGAACAGCAGGACCAGGACCGGGGTCATCAGGGCTCCGCCGCCCATGCCGGTGAGCCCGACGACGATGCCGATGCCGAATGTCGCAATTACCAACAGTGGGTCGATGCTCATGGGGCGTCCTTGGTCAGCCAGCCGCCGCTGACGAGGTGGTCGTAGACGACGGCGACGGCCGCTTCGGGGCTCATGGTGGAGGTGTCGACGCTGACATCCGCGTCGAGCGGCACGTCGTACGGGTCGGAGATGCCCGTGAACTCGGGGATCAGACCCGCCCGCGCCTTGGCGTACAGCCCCTTGAGATCGCGGCGCTCACACACCTCGAGGGGGGTGCTCACGTGGATTAGGACGAAGTCGCCGACCTGCTCGACCATCCGCCGTACGTCCGCCCGGGTGCTGGCGTAGGGCGCGATCGGCGCGCAGACGGCAATACCGCCGTGGCGGGCGATCTCCGCGCCGACGTAGCCGATGCGGCGGACGTTGAGGACCCGCGAGGCGCGGTCGAAGCCGAGCCCCGAGGAGAGCATGGTCCGCACGACGTCGCCGTCGAGCAGGGTGAGCGTCCGCGCCGTCTGCTGCAACACCTGGGCGCTGACGGCTCGGGCCAGCGTCGACTTCCCGGAGCCGGACAGGCCGGTGAACATCACGACGACACCGCGGTGCGCTTTCGGCGGCTTCCAGCGTCGCAGCACGGACTCGGTCGGCGCGCTGACGCCGGTCAACGGCTCGTCCGCTCCGCGGTCCAGCTCGTCGCGGACGCGGCGCCACTGCTCGCCGCCGCGGTCCTGCGGCCGGTCGTCGTCCGCGCGCAGGTGCAGGATGAGGTCGGCGTGCAGTGCCGTCGCGAGCAGCCGGACCAGAGCCGTGTTGCTGTCGGGGTCACGCCAGGCCAATGGGGCGGTGCGCAGCACGACCCGTCCCGCCAGGTGGCCGTCCGTGGTCAGCTCACGCGCCGCGTGCAGGAGCACCCACGTGGGGATGCCGTCGTGCTGGGAGTCCGGCTGGCCGGCTGGCACCACCACGACGACCTCGCCCGGGAACCGCCGGAGCGCGGCGACGGCGTCCGCGTCGGCGTCCACCAGCGGTCTGGCGAGCACCAGCACCCAGCGGCGCCGTGTCGCCGGATCCATGTCCGCCTGCGACAGCGCGTATTGCGCGCCCTCGCCGCTCTCTCTGGACCGCCGGCGCGAAAGGACGCCGCTCACGAACGCAGACATCCCGTCATCGAGCTGTTCGACAGACACCTCGGACAGCTCGGCCAGCGGCGTCAGCTCCTCGTCGCGAAGCACCGCGCCGCCCGCATCCAGGACGGTGGTGGCCATGTCGCGCGAAAGGCGCAGGCGTACGACCGGTCGGCGGTCGCGGTGCCTCGCCTGCGAGTCGCCCGGCAGTGCTACCGCGTCTGCGAGGATGTGCCCGTCCGGCAACACCGAGAGCAGCGCGAGTTCGGCATCGGCCAGGGCGGTGGGCTCGAGCCGGAGGTCGGGCAAGTGGAATGACGAGGCGGTCGGCTCGGACACGGCGGCTCCCATCGGCTCGGCGGTCGGACGTGTGGCGTCGGTCGGATCCTGAAAGGCCGTCCAGGGTCCCCCTCGCCCCCGGGTCGGCACGGCACGATCGCCACCATCCCTGTGCAGCGGGGAGCGGAGGCCAGGCGCCTGGTACAGGTTAGCTGTCAGGCGGGCTCGCGGAGCGCAAACATCGCACCCGCAGTGACTGACGTGACAAGGTCGGGCACAGTCCGGGCGGCCGACACCCTGTCGTGGCGGCCGCATAGGCTGGTGCACGACCCTGGATCGCTGCGAGCTGACTCGTGAGCCGACCGGACGAGTGACCTCCTCGCACCGACTCGCCTCCACGATCCGGGCCTTACCGCTGTCCACGCACCGACCTGTCTCAGGGAGCCATGAGCCTCACCGGCATCCTCGCCGCCGCCCTCGCCGAGCCGTCCTTCAGCCATGTCCGAGACCAGGCGCGGGAGAGGGCCGGACAGGAGTCGGCGCTGGAGGTCACTGCGCCCGGAGGAGCGTGGCCGCTCCTGCTTGCCTCGATGGCCCAGCCGATCCAGCCGACCCAACCGACCCAACCGACCCAACCTGGGACACGACGCGAGACGTCGCCCGAGATGGAGCCCGACCGGCCGACCGGAGCACTGGGCGCCGGCCGCACGCTGCTGGCCGTCACGGCGACCGGCCGGGAGGCAGAGGATCTGGCTGAGGCGCTTCGCTGCTTCCTGCCGGCGGACGAGGTCGTCGACTTCCCGGCGTGGGAGACGCTGCCGCATGAGCGACTGAGTCCGCGCAGCGACACGGTGGGCCGCCGGCTGGCGGTGCTGCGCCGGCTGGCACACCCGCAGGCGGGCGATTCGGCGTACGGGCCGGTGCAGGTGGTCGTCGCGCCGGTCCGAGCGTTGCTGCAGCCCATCGTGACCGGCTTGGGCGACCTGGCGCCGGTCGCCCTGACCGTAGGCGACGAGCGTCCGCTCGAGGATGTCGTCGAGGCCCTCGTGGCCGCGGCGTACGTCCGCACGGATCTGGTCGAGCGGCGCGGCGAGTTCGCCGTGCGCGGCGGCATCCTCGA
>JAABUS010001512.1_pt1 | contig 50168 bp, 49 predicted proteins | sample 5560161 | NCBI WGS metagenome assembly JAABUS01 (sample SAMN10711885, study PRJNA513376) | rock metagenome | isolation source: Antarctica rocks | place: Antarctica: Victoria Land, Trio Nunatak nord | collected 2016-01-04 | reverse complement strand
TTTCGGTTTCGGTAGCTTCCGCGTGAAGTTCAGCGACCGTCCGGTGCCGCGCGCCGGGTCGGACGAGACATGGGATCGAGCCGAGGGCGCGCTGAAGGAGGCGTGCGCCACCGCCGGAGTCGAGTACGAGCTGAGCCCGGGGGAGGGCGCGTTCTATGGCCCCAAGCTGGAATTCGTGTTGCGCGACGCCATTGGCCGCGACTGGCAGTGCGGCACGTTGCAGGTGGATTTCGTGATGCCGGAGCGGCTCGACGCCGAGTATGTCGCCGAGGACGGCACACGGCAGCGCCCGGTTATGCTGCACCGCGCGATCCTGGGCAGCTTTGAGCGGTTCCTGGGCATCCTGATCGAGAACTACGCCGGGCGGTTCCCGCTATGGCTCGCGCCGGTGCAGGTCGTGGTCGCCAGCATCGTGTCGGACGCGGCCGCGTATGCGAACGATGTGGCGCTGGCGCTGCGGATGCGCGGGATGGCGGTCGAGGTCGATGTGCGGAACGAGAAGATCAACGCCAAGGTGCGCGAGCATAGCGTGGCGCACGTTCCCGCGATCCTGGTCGTGGGCCGGCGCGAGGCCGAGCAGCGGACCGTGGCGATGCGCCGGCTGGGCGGTGAGGCGCAAGAGGTTTTGGCCCTTGACGATGCCGTGGAACGCCTTGCAGCGGAGGCGACGGCTCCCGATCTTGTCCGAAGCCGCGGAATGCACTGATTTCTTGATCCGCGGGGACCGTTGGTCCAAGACTGCGCACCACGCGACTTAAACCACCACAGGAGAGTACGATAGCCCGAGGCCCAATGACCGCCGCAGCCCCGTCCCGTGACGGACCCCGCGTGAACGAAGACATCCGCGTCCCGCAGGTCCGCCTGATCGACGAGGAAGGTGAGATGCAGGGCGTGATGACCGCCCGCGACGCCATCCTGCGCGCCTATGCGGTCGGCTTAGATTTGCTCGAGATCAGCCCGAATGCTGATCCACCGGTCGTGAAGATCCTGGACTACGGCAAGTTCAAGTACGAGCAGCAGAAGAAGAAGAACGAGGCCAAGAAGAAGCAGAAGGTCATCGAGATCAAGGAGATCAAGGTGCGCCCGAACATCGACGAGAACGACTACCAGGTGAAGATGCGCGCCATGAAGTCGTTCATCGACGAGGGCGATAAGGTCAAGGTGACCCTCCGTTTCCGCGGTCGCGAGATGGCGCACCAGGACATCGGCATCAAGGTGCTGGAGCGTATCCGCAACGAGCTGGAGACCGCGACCAAGGTCGAGCAGATGCCGCGGATGGAAAACCGGCAGATGATCATGGTGCTGGCGCCGCGCTGACTGCTGGTCCCTGCGTCTAAGTTGACATCAGGGGCTGCGACGACTTAGGACTAGGTTTGGATATGACGTCGCTCCGCGAAGGCTCGCGCAGCGGCGCCTTTTTAGTTGGGGTGACGTGATGTTCGACACGCTGTCGGGCAAGCTTTCTGGAGTGTTCGATCGGCTGCGCAGCCGCGGCGCGTTAAATGAGGCCGACATTGCCGACGCGTTGCGCGAGGTCCGTCTGGCGTTGCTTGAGGCCGACGTGGCGCTTCCCGTGGTACGCGATTTTGTTAACACGGTCCGCGAGCGCAGCCTGGGTACCGAGGTGCTGGAGAGCGTCAGCCCCGGCCAGCTTGTCATCAAGATCGTCAACGACGTGCTGATCGAGGCGCTGGGCGGCGCCGGGGCTGTGCCGCTCAACCTTAACGTTGCCGCGCCGGTGCCGATCCTGATGGTGGGCCTGCAGGGCTCCGGCAAAACTACGACGTCCGGCAAGATCGCGCTGCGGCTATTGAAGCGCGACCGCAAGCGGGTGCTGCTCGCGAGCCTCGATACCCAGCGCCCGGCGGCGCAGTTGCAATTGCAGCAACTGGCGCAGCAGGCCGGCGTCGCATCGCTGCCAATCGTGCCGGGCCAAACGCCGGTGGAGATCGCCCGCCGTGCCATGGACACCGGGCGGCGCGAGGTGTTCGACGTCGTGATCCTGGACACCGCTGGGCGGCTGTCGATCGATCAGGCGCTGATGGACGAGGTCCGCGCCATCCGCGAGGCCACCAGCCCGGCGGAGACGCTGCTGGTGGTGGACGCCATGACCGGGCAAGACGCGGTCAATACTGCCCGCGCCTTTAACGAGGCCGTCGGCGTGACCGGCATTGTGATGACCCGGATGGACGGCGACGCCCGCGGCGGTGCGGCGCTGTCAATGCGGCAGATCACCGGCGCGCCGATCAAGCTGACCGGCTCCGGCGAGAAGCTGGATGCACTGGAGGAGTTCCATCCCGAGCGGGTGGCCGGCCGCATCCTCGGCATGGGCGATATCGTCGGCCTGGTTGAGCGGGCCGGCGAGACGCTGGACCAGGACGAGGCAGAAAAGCTGGCCCGCAAGATGGCGCGCGGCACTTTCGACCTCGACGACTACGCGAAGCAGCTCAAGCAGATCACCAAGATGGGCAGCCTGTCAGGCATCCTCGGCATGCTGCCCGGCATCGGCAAGATGAAGGCGCAGATCGAGGACGCGAACCTCGACCAGGGCATCCTGAAGCGGCAGGCGGCGATCATCTCGTCTATGACGATGAAGGAGCGGCGCACGCCGGACGTGATCAAGGCGAGCCGGAAAAAGCGCATCGCCGCCGGGTCGGGCACCAGCGTGCAGGAAGTGAACCGGCTGCTTAAGCAGTTCGACGACATGTCAACGATGATGAAGCGCATGACGAAGCTGGGGCAGAAGGGGCTAATGCGGCAGGGCATGGGTGCCTTGATGCCCAAGCAGCAGCAGAACCGGCGTCCATATTAACAGGCTAAGCCACACTAACGAGTTACGAAGGAATATTTGATGGGTCTCAAGATTCGCCTTTCGCGTGCCGGCGCCAAGAAGCGACCGTACTACCACATTGTCATCGCTGACAGCCGCAGCCCGCGCGATGGCCGTTTCCTGGAAAAGGTCGGCAGCTATAACCCGATGCTGCCGGCGGAGCATGAGGACCGCGTGCGCCTGCAGGGCGAACGGATCCAGCATTGGGTTGGCCAGGGCGCGTTGCCGACCGAGCGCGTCGCGAAGTTCCTGGGCCATGCCGGCCTGGCGCCGATGCCGGTGTATCGCGAGCAGCCTATCCAGTCCGCGCCGAAGAAGAAGGCGCAGGATCGCGCGGCGAAGGCCGCCGGCTGAGTTGACCGATCGCCGCATCCTGATGGGCGTGGTCGGCCGGCCGCATGGGGTGCGGGGGCTGCTGCACGTGCACAGCTACACTGCCGAGCCCGCCGATCTCGCCGGCTATGGGCCGTTGCTGGACGATCACGGCCGGGTCTGGACGCTGGTGTGGCGCGGCGAGGGCGTGGCGGCATTGTCTGATGCGAACGGCAAGCCGGTTGCGGACCGCAATGCGGCGGAACGGCTGACCAACACCCGACTCTATGTCGAGCGCGAGCGGTTGCCGGCACCTGACCCGGACGAGTTCTATTTAGCGGATCTGGTCGGGATGGCAGCGCTGGACGCGGCGGGCCAGACGGTTGGCCGGGTGACGATCGTGCACGACTACGGTGCTGGAACCAGCCTGGAGATCGAGCGGGATGATGCCGCCCCGTTGCTGGTGCCGTTCACGCTGACCTGCGTGCCGAGCGTCGATGCAGCCGCCGGCACGCTGGTCGTGACGCCGCCGGACGAGGTTCTGGTGCTGGACGAGGCGCGGGCGGCAGAATGAGCTGGCAAGCCACCGTCCTGACGCTGTTTCCGCCGATGTTCCCGGGGCCGCTCGGGCTGTCATTGGCCGGGCGGGCACTCTCGGCCGGGCTGTGGCGGCTGGAGATTCAGGATATCCGGGATGCAGCGACCGACCGGCACCGGACCGTGGACGATACGCCGTTCGGCGGCGGTGCGGGCATGGTGATGCGGCCGGACGTGCTCGACGCGGCGATCGGCCCGGATGATGGGCGGCCTTTGCTCTACTTAAGCCCGCGCGGGGAGCCGCTGACCCAGGACCGCGTTCGCGCGCTCGCCATGGGTCCGGGCGTTCGCCTGATTTGCGGCCGCTACGAGGGCGTGGACCAGCGGGTGCTGGACGTCCGTGGCGTCGAGGAGGTCAGCATCGGCGACTACGTGCTGTCCGGCGGCGAGTTGCCGGCGCTCGTGCTGCTGGATGCCTGCGTCCGCCTGCTGCCTGGCGTCATGGGCGCCGAGGCCAGCGGCGAGGACGAGAGCTTCAGCGCCGGGCTGCTGGAATATCCGCATTATACCCGACCGGCCGAGTGGCGTGGCCTTGCGGTGCCGGAAGTGTTGCTGTCCGGCCATCACGCCGCCATCGCGGCCTGGCGCCGGGCGCAGGCCGAACAGATCACCTGCGCGCGCAGGCCGGACCTGTGGCGCCGCCGCGTCGAACCCAGCGGTTCGCCGGGAATGGACAGCGCGCCCGCCGGGCCGTAACAGACCAGTAAGAAAGGACTAAGCCCGTGAATATTATCCAGCAGTTCGAGGCGGAGCAGATCGCCAAGCTCACCGCCGTGCGGCCCGTGCCGGTGTTCCAGCCCGGCGATACGCTGCGGGTCATGGTCAAGGTCGTCGAGGGCGAGCGCAGCCGTGTGCAGGCCTATGAGGGCGTCTGCATCGCGCGGTCGAACAAGGCGCTGAACAGCAACTTCACCGTGCGCAAGATCAGCTACGGCGAGGGTGTCGAGCGGGTGTTCCCGTTGTATGCGCCGACGATCGCCGAGATCGTGGTGGTCCGCCGCGGCGACGTGCGCCGGGCGAAGCTGTATTACCTGCGCGGCCGCAGCGGCAAGTCCGCCCGCATCGCCGAGCGCGCCCGCGACATCGTGGCGCCGACGGCTGCCGCCGCGCCAGCACCCGCAGCCGCCGAGTAGAAAGATCAGGAGCACCGCATGGCCGAGACAGCCAAGACCCTGTTCGACAAGGTGTGGGAGAGCCATATCGTCGAGCAACTCGAAGATGGCACCTGCGTGCTGTATATCGACCGGCACCTCGTGCATGAGGTCACCAGTCCGCAGGCGTTCGAGGGGCTGCGGCTGGCCGGACGCACGGTGCGCCGTCCTGATGCGACGATCGCGGTTGTGGACCACAATATCCAGACCAGCGACCGCAGCCAGGGCATCGCCGAGCCGGAAAGCCGTATCCAGGTAGAGACCCTGGAGCGCAATGTCGCGGCGTTCGGCGTTCCGTACTTCCCGGTGCGCGACGCGCGGCAGGGCATCGTGCACATCATCGGGCCGGAGCAGGGCATCAGCCTGCCCGGCATGACGATCGTCTGCGGCGATAGCCACACCAGCACGCATGGCGCGATGGGCGCGCTGGCATTCGGCATCGGCACGTCGGAGGTCGAGCATGTCCTCGCCACCCAGACGCTGCTGCAGCGGCCGGCCAAGAACATGTTGGTCCAGGTTGACGGACGCCTGGCGCCGGGGATCACGGCCAAAGATCTGGTGCTCGCAGTCATTGGACGCATCGGCACGGCCGGCGGCACCGGGCATGTGATCGAGTATGCCGGCGAGGCCGTGCGCGGACTGGACATGGCCGGCCGGATGACGGTCTGCAACATGAGTATCGAGGCTGGGGCCCGCGCCGGCATGATCGCGCCGGACGACACGACGTTTGCCTACATCAAGGGGCGTCCGTATGCGCCGAAGGGCGATGCGTTCGACCACGCCGTCGAGTACTGGCGCACTCTGCCGTCCGATCCCGGCGCGCAGTACGACCGGATTGTGACGCTGCACGCCTCGGAGATCGCGCCGATGGTCACTTGGGGCACCAGCCCGGAGACCGTGTTGCCGATCACCGGCGTCGTGCCGGATCCGGCGGCGGTCGAGGACGAGGCCGCCCGCATGCAGATGCAGCGCATGCTCGACTACATGGCGCTGACGCCGGGCACGAAGCTGTCCGATATTCCGGTCGATGTCGTGTTCATCGGCAGTTGCACCAACGGCCGCATCGAGGATATCCGCGCCGCCGCCGCCGTGGCCCGCGGCAAGCGCGTCGCCCCCGGGGTGCGCGCGATGGTCGTGCCGGGCAGTGGCCTCGTGAAGCTGCAGGCAGAAGCGGAAGGTTTGGACCGGGTCATGCTGGACGCCGGGTTCGAGTGGCGCGAGGCCGGGTGCAGCATGTGCCTGGGCATGAACCCCGACAAGTTGACGCCGGGCCAGCGCTGCGCCAGCACCAGCAACCGCAATTTCGAGGGCCGGCAGGGTCCGGGAGGCCGCACGCATCTGCTGTCGCCCGCCATGGCCGCCGCCGCCGCCGTGACCGGCCACCTTACCGACGTGCGGGAGCTTGCCTGATGGAGGCGTTCACGACGCTGACCGGCATCGCAGCGCCTTTGCCGCTCGCCAACGTCGATACCGACAAGATCATTCCGGCCCGGTTCCTCAAGACCATCAAGCGCACCGGGTTGGGCGTCCATCTGTTCGACACGCTGCGTTTCGACGGCGCTGGCGTGGAGCGGCCGGACTTCGTGCTCAATACCGAGCCGTACCGTCATGCCCAGGTCTTGATCGCGCATGAGAACTTCGGTTGCGGCTCGTCGCGCGAGCATGCGCCCTGGGCGTTGCTGGATTTCGGCATACGCTGCATCGTCGCGCCGAGCTTTGCCGATATCTTCCACACCAACTGCTTCAAGAACGGCATCCTGCCGATCGTGCTGCCGCGCGAGGTCTGCGACCGGCTGATGGAGGACGCGCAGATGGGCGGCAACGCCCGCCTGACGATCGACCTAGCGCGCCAGGTGGTGGTGCGGCCGAACGGCGAGGAGATCCCGTTCGCCGTCGATGCGCTCCGCAAGCACCTGTTGCTGAACGGCTTCGACGATATTGGGCAGACCATGCAGCGTGCGCCGGCGATCGACGCGTATGAGGCGCGCGTGCGTCAGCGGGCGCCCTGGATGCTCGGCATCACAGCCACTTAGGACAATTCACGACATGGCCGCCAACAAGAAGCTGCTCGTGCTGCCCGGCGACGGCATCGGTCCCGAGGTGATGCGCGAGGTCCGCCGGGTCATCGATTGGATGGAACGCCGGCGCAGCGTGACCTTCGACATCAGCGAGGACCTGGTGGGCGGCGCCGCCATCGATCAGCGCGGCACGCCGATCACCCCGGAGACGGTTGCCAAGGCCCGCGCGGCCGACGCCGTGCTGTTCGGCTCCGTGGGCGGGCCGCGCTGGGACAAGCTGGGCTTCGACATGCGGCCCGAGATCGCCATCCTGACGCTCCGGCGCGAACTCAGCCTGTTCGCTAACTTGCGCCCGGCGATCGTGCTCGACCCGTTGGTCGATGCCAGCACGCTGAAGGCCGACGTGATCCGCGGTCTCGACCTGATGATCGTGCGGGAGAGCACCGGCGGCTTGTATTTCGGCGAGCCGCGCGGGATCGAGACACTGCCGGACGGCCAGCAGCGCGGCGTCAACACCGAGGTCTATACGACGAACGAGATCGAGCGTGTGGCGCGTGTGGCCTTCGAACTGGCCCGCAAGCGGCAGAACCGTCTGTGCAGCGTCGAGAAGGCCAACGTCATGGAGAGTGGCCTGCTATGGCGCCAGGTCGTGACCGCGCTGCATGAACGCGAGTTCGGCGATGTGGAACTTAGCCATATGTATGCCGACAACTGCGCCATGCAGTTGGTGCGCAACCCGCGGCAGTTCGACGTGATCGTCACCACGAACCTGTTCGGCGACCTGCTGTCCGATCTCGCCTCCATGCTTACGGGAAGCCTTGGGATGCTGCCATCGGCGACGCTTGGCGCACCCGACAGCTCTGGCCGGCGGCATGCGCTGTATGAGCCGATCCATGGCAGCGCCCCCGACATCGCCGGCAAGGGCATCGCCAACCCGATGGGGCAGATGCTGAGCTTTGCCATGCTGCTGCGCTACTCCTTTGATATGGAGGACGAGGCGGCGCTGATCGAGCGCGCCTGCACCAACGTGCTGGCGAGCGGCATCCGCACCGCCGACGTGATGGCGCCCGGCACGGCGAAGGTCGGCACCTCAGTCATGGGCGAGAGCGTGCTGCGCGAGCTGGAGAAGCTCTCGGCCTAGCGTGGTCATCCTGTATATCGACGCCGACGCCTGCCCGGTGCGGGAGGAGGCGTTCCGCGTCGCCACCCGGCTCAACCTTCCGGTGCGGGTGGTATCAAACGGCTCCCGCCCGATACGACCGCCGGGTCTGCCTAACGTTGAGATGATCACCGTGGGCGGGCGGCCCGACGAGGCCGACGACTGGATCGCCGAGCGCATTGGCCCCACGGACATATGCGTGACCGCGGATATCCCGCTTGCATCGCGTTGTCTGGCGCAAGGGGCGCGGGCGTTGTCCCATAACGGCCACGTCTGGACGGCGGACAACATCGGCTCGGCGCTGGCCGGGCGCGAGGTAGCGAGACACCTGCGTGAGATCGGCGCAGTGGGAGGCGGCCCACCGCCGCTGGCGAAGGCGGACCGCTCCCGGTTCCTATCGGCGCTCGACGCCTTGGTTCAGGCGGCGTTGCGCCAACCAGGCAGGTGATTGGCTGTTCACGGCGCGTCGCCGCGGTCTGGCTGCGGGTCGCCGCCATGCTGCAGCTCATCGCGGGTCATCGGCGTTTCCCGCCACTCGCCCTGATCGGCGACACTGGAGCCGCCCGGAAACTCGCCGAGGTTCTCTTGGATGCTGGCCTCTTCGACCAAGACGCCGGGCATCGGCTCGTCCTGCGTCATCGGATTGGGCAACTGGCCCGTGCCGGCGGCATCCTCCATGCGGATCAGCTCGTCGGCGCGTTCGGTGTACTCGTCCATGCCGCCGTCCGGACTGCCGTCCGCCTCCCACAAATGGCGCGCTCGGGCCTTGATGCGCCGTGTACGCTCAGGGGTCTCTTCAAGCGGGTTGTCTGACATCGATCAATCTTTCGTTGCTGTGCCAAGCATAGCGCGGCAGCGTGGCGCCGGGTTCCGGCGGCTACAGCATCAGCAGTCCACGCCGCAGCCCCTTCGCCACCGCCTCGGCCCGGCTTGCGACGCCGAGCTTGGCGAACACGGCCTCCAGATGAAACTTGACAGTATGCGCGCTGATGCCGAGCTGCCGGGCGACGGCCTTGTTGGTCAGTCCCTCGCCAAGCGCACGCAGGATTTCCAGTTCCCGCGGGGTCAGCAACGGGCGTGGCGGCGGGGCCTCGGCAAAACCCGGTGCGGCCAAATCCGGCAAGCTGACGCGCAGGCCGGCCGCCACGGCGCGCAGCCCGGCGTCCAGTTGCGCCGGCGTCAGCCTCGGCGGCAATATGCTGCCCTCGTCGTCCTCGCCCACCGCCAGGCGGAGCACCGGCATGTTCAACGCCATGGGCGCTGCGCCGTCAGCCAAGACGACATCCGCCTCAGACATAGCGGCCAGCGTATGCCCGGCCAGGGCGATCCGGGCAGCCAAATCAGCCTGGCGCACCGGAGACTGCGCCGCCACCGCCACCTGCAACCCCAGCCGGGCGGCAGACGGCGCCGCGAGGGTCGCCGGCTGCTTCACGCGGCGGGCCTCGCGGAGACAGTCACCGGAAGTTCCATTGCGACGCCGCTTCGCAGCAGGCGCAGCGTCACGCCCGTTCCGGCGCCATGGCTGCCCAGTGCCCGCGCCATGGCCCGCATGTGCGGCGCAGCCGTGCCGTCCACCGCCAACAGGATATCGCCGGGCAGCACTCCGGCCCGCTCCGCCGGTCCCGGTGTCGTCAGGCTGATCACCATCAGCCCCGTCTCGAGTCCGGCCGAGACCCGCCATGCCGCCGGAAGCGATACGGGTTGCAGGCCCACGCCCAACCATCCGCGCGAGACCTGGCCATCCGCCAATAATGGCAGCAGCACGCGGTTCACCGTCGCGGCCGGGATGACCAGGACGCGGCGGCGCGGGCCAAGCGTTGACATGCCCAACAGTCCGCCTGCGGCGTCCAGCACCGGCCCCCCCTCGTCCTGTCCCGACAGGCGGGCGTCGAGGTTGATGAGCTGGTCGATTCGTCCTCCGCCCACGCTGTCCCACGCTGGGCCGACGCGATGCACCAGGGCCAGCCGCGCCGTCGGTCCGCCATTCGTAGCAGCGCCCAGCATCAGCGCGAGGCCGCCGACCTGCGCCTCTGCCGGGCTTGGCAGCACCGGTCCCTCAAGTTCCAGCCGCAACACCGCGACGTTGGTGCCGGGATCGCGGCCGGCCAGCGAGGCCTGGGCACGGGAACCGTCGGCCAGCACGACCGGGACTGCGGTATCGGGAGGCAGGCCCTGCTCGCTGGTGACCAGCACTTCGGGCCGCCACAGTGTTGCCGTCCGTTGCGCGCCGGTGCCGGGATGGACAGATACCAGCCCGGGACCGGCGCCGGCCACGCGGGCCACGAGGCTGTTGGAGAAGGTCAGCAAGGGATCGAGCATTCGGGCACCTCCATAGCACCAAAATATCGCGCTGCGCAGGGCGCATCGCCATAGGACGGATGGGGGGGATGGCTGGACAAGAGAATGCGTGGCGACGCCTGCCTTGTGTCCCATGGCGGCGGGCGGCATATGTGGTCGGCTTTTTACGGAGCCATTTCGCATGCGACCGACCTGTTTCATTGCCTTCGCTGGCCTGCTCGCGACGCTGACCGCGCCTCACGCCCGGGCGGCGGGCGACGATCCCACCCGCATCGGCGACGTCAGCACCACGTTCCGGGTGATCGGCCGCAATGACCGCATCATCGTTGACCGCTACGACGATCCGAAGGTGGGCGGGGTAAGCTGCTATGTCTCGCGCGCCGAGACCGGCGGGATCAAGGGCACGGTGGGCCTGGCCACCGACCCGAGCCGGTTCAGCATTGCATGCCGGGCGACCGGCGCCGTGACGGTCCCGGATAAGCTGCCGGCGAACGAGTTGGTGTTCGGCGCCTCGGCCAACTGGCTGTTCAAGGAAATCCGGGTAAGCCGGATGTGGGACGCGCAGAAGCGCACGGTGGTGTATCTCGTCTGGTCAACCCAGGCGCTCAGCACGGGCGGCAGCCCCTATAACAGCGTCAGCGTTGTTTCTCTCGGGGCGCCTGCGTCGTAAGGCCGCGGGCGGCGCAGCGGTCAACCGACCAGCCATCGCGCCAAGGGCGGCACGATCAGGGCGGTCACGACGCCGTTCAATCCAATGGCCAGGCCGCCGAACGCACCCGCGGTCTCATGCAGCAGCAGCACGCGGGCGGTCGCCAGCCCGTGTCCAGCCGTGCCAGCCGCCAAGCCGCGTGCCCGCCAATCGGCGATGCGGAGCAGTCGCCATAGCGGCGGCCCGACGACGATGCTCACCAGCCCGGTCAGCAAAACGAACACTGCAGCCAGGGACGGATTGCCGCCGATCTGCTCCGCAACCGCCATGGCGATCGGCGTCGTCACCGATTTCGGCGCAAGTGACAGTACGACCTGGCGCGAGCCGCCCAGGCCATGGGCGATCAGCATGACGCTGATGGCCGAAGTCAGCGTGCCGGCCAGGATCGCGGGAATGATCGCGGGCGCGCTACGGCGGATCTGGTTCCATGCCGCATACATCGGCACTGCGAGCGCGACCGTCGCCGGCCCCAACAGGAAGTGCACGTACTGCGCGCCCTGGAAATACGCAGGGTATGGCGTATGCGTGGCCAGCAGCAACCCGGACAGCAGCAGGATCGCGATCAGCACCGGATTGGCGAGCGGCCGGTCACCCAGCATCCGGCTGAGTGCGACGGCAACCTGCCATCCGACCAGCGTGACGGTCAATCCCAGCAGCGGCGTGGACTCCAGATAGACCCAGATCGTGCCGATCGGCGTCATCGGATCAGGCGCTGCATCACCAAGGCCGTGACGCCCAGGCCCAGCGCGGTTGAGACGACGATCGCAACACCAATCGCCGCCCAGTTACGGCCGAGCGCGTCAAGTTGGGTGATGACCCCGACGCCGGCGGGCACAAAGAGCAGCGACAGATGCCGCAGCAACCCGGTCGAGGTGGACCGCATCGCCTCGTCCGGCCCGCCGCGCACGGCGAGGATCCCAAGCAACAGCAAAAGACCCAGCACCGGTCCGGGCATGGCCAAGCCAGCGACCCGGGCGACAACCTCGCCGGCGAACTGGCACAGGATCAGGATGGTAAGGGCGCGAAGCACGCGGTCAGGCGGTCATTCTTGCTGAAGCGGCATACGCAGCTTGAAGCCGGCGCCGGGGCGGAGGCGGCGCTCCTGTTCGGACTGTGCCGAGGAGCCGGCCGAGTAGCCCTCGCCCCGGTACTGCTGCCCGCGCGTGAAGAGGCCGGGTGCCAGTTCGGGCGCGGAACTGGCGCGGGGACCCGACGGCGCGTCGAGGTCGCGGTTCGGTGTCGGCGCCAGATCGTAGTTTGGCGCGGACGGCGGCCCGTTGCGGGGAGGTGCGGGGGGTACTGGCAGCAAAGGAGATTGCTGCGGCGTTGCCTGCAGGTTCAACCCGCGATGCTGCGGCCAGGCTGGCGCAGACAGCAGCAGAAGCGGCGCAATGATGAGTGCAGCACGCTTCATAGTGCGGCCTTGGCGGGAACTTCAGGCGACAGGCCCTGTGGATCATCGGGCGGATTGCCGGCGGGCGCGCCCAGAAGCCCATCGCCCGAGGCTCGCCAGGCCTGCAATGACCAGTGCACCGATGGGAACGCCAACTCGTCCCAGGGGATGTCGGCCCAGTCGAATAGCCGGACATCCAGACTTTCCACCCCCGGCGCGAAAGTCGGGCCGTCGTCGAAGCGGGCGCGGAAGATGACCTGCACCTGGCCGATGCGGCTGATGCTGAACACAGCCAGGATGCCGTCGAGCGTGATGCAGGCGTCGGCCTCCTCCAGCGCCTCCCGTTGCGCGCCCGCCTCGACGGTTTCCTGCAGTTCGAGGTAGCCGGCCGGGAGGGTCCAGTAGCCGCGCCGCGGCTCGATCGCACGGCGGCACAGCAGGACCTGCCCGTCATGCACGACGACCGAACCCACCACGACCTTTGGATTCTCATACGCGACGTAGCCGCAATCGTCGCAGACAGCGCGCTCGCGCGTGTCGTCGTCAGGAATACGATTGGTGAAGCGCGCCATGGAAGCAGCCTGCTGCGACCTGCTTAAAGGATCAAGTCCTGCATTGCAGGTTGGACAGTTATACCGACAAATTCAGCAGAGACCCTCGCGGTGTATGCCCCGGCGGGGCTGCGCCGGGCAGACCTTGCTTGCCCAGCGGCGAGGCCGATGCTGCGGGGTTCGCGTCCCGCTGATCGCGTACCGGCCGGATCGGGCTGGATTGCCGCAGCGGGGGAACGGACGCAGCGCCGGAGAACGCCGAGAGCGAGTTTGTTGAGAGCATGGTGGTCAGACTACGCTGAACTGGTGACGAAATGGTTAAGGGCTTGATGGTTAAGGGCTTGGCGATTGCAGCGCTTTGACGCCGGGCAGCGTTTTGCCCTCCAGCCATTCCAGGAACGCGCCGCCGGCGGTGCTGACGTAGCTCAGTTGGTCCAACACCCCGGCGTGCCGCAGCGCCGACACGGTGTCGCCGCCGCCTGCCACGCTGCGCAGCCCGCCCTGCGCCGTCGCCTCTGCCACCGAACAGGCCAATGCGGTGGTCGCCGCGTCGAAGGGCGGCGTCTCGAATGCGCCGAGCGGCCCGTTCCAGACCAGGGTGCGGATGTCCGGCAGCCGGTCCTGCAACGCCTGCACCGTGGCTGGCCCGACATCGAGCATCATCGCGTCGGACGGAATGGCCTGCACCGCGACCGTCTCCGTCGGTGGATCGGCCCGGAACTCCCATGCGACAACAGCATCGGTCGGCAGCACGATCTCGCAGCCGGCGCGGTTCGCCTCCGCCAAGATTTCGCGCGCCGTCGCGTGCATGTCCGCCTCCTGCAGGCTCTTGCCCACATTCACTCCCTGGGCGGCGAGGAAGGTATTGGCCATTGCGCCGCCGATCACGAGGACATCAACCCGGCCCGATAGATTGCCCAGCAACTCCAGCTTAGTGGACACCTTAGACCCGCCAACGATCGCGCATACCGGCCGCGCCGGGCTGCCGAGCGCCCCCTCCAGAGCGTCGAGCTCCGCCTGCATCATCCGGCCGGCATAGGCGGGCAGCAGATGCGCGACCCCCTCCGTGCTGGCGTGCGCCCGGTGCGCCGCGGAGAAGGCATCGTTGACATACAGGTCGGCAAGCGACGCGAGCTCACGGGCAAACGCCGGGTCGTTCGCCTCCTCGCCGGCGTGGAACCGGGTGTTCTCCAGCACCAGCATGTCGCCGTCCGCCATCGCGGCGACCGCGGCCTGCGCGTCGGGGCCGATGCAGTCGGCGGCGAACGCCACGGGCCGCCCCAACACCTCGCCCAACGCCTGCGCCATCGGGGCCAGCGACATCGTATCCGTGCGCTTGCCCTTCGGCCGGTCGAAGTGGCTGCACACGATCACCCGGGCGCCGCCGTCCGCCAGCTCCCGGATGGTGGGAGACAGCCGCTCGATCCGCGTCAGGTCGCTGATGCGCCCGTCGCGCACCGGGACATTGAGGTCTGCGCGCAGCAGCACGCGCTGCCCGGCCACCCGGACCCCGTCCAGCGTACGGACCGTCACGCCCGCATGCCTCCGAACAGGACGGCGGTATCGATCATGCGGTTGCTGAAGCCCCACTCGTTGTCGTACCAGCCCATGATGCGGGCCAACTCCCCGTCCACCACGGCGGTCTGCGTCGCGTCGAAGCTGCAGGACGCCGCCTGATGGTTGAAATCGACGCTAACCAGCTTGGCCGTGTTGTAGTCCAGGATGCCGCGCAGCGCGCCGGTCGAGGCCGCCTTCATCGCGTCATTGATCTGCGCCACCGTAGCGGCCTGCTGCAGGTTCACGTCGAGGCTGACCAGCGACACGTTCGGCACCGGCACGCGGATCGCCGTGCCGTCCAGCTTGCCCGCAAGCTCCGGTATGACCAGGCCCAAGGCCTTCGCAGCGCCCGTGCTGGTCGGGATGGTGGAGATGGCGGCGGCGCGGGCGCGGTGCAGGTCCTTGTGCAGCGTATCGACGGTGTTCTGGTCGCCGGTGTAGGCGTGGATGGTAACCATGTAGCCGCGCAGGATGCCGAAGCTGTCATGCAGCACCTTCGCCATCGGCGCGAGGCAGTTGGTGGTGCAGGACGCGTTGCTGATGACGGTCATCTCGGGCGTGATGATCTCGTGGTTCACGCCGTATACCACGGTCGCGTCCACCCCGTCCGCCGGCGCCGAGATCAGCACCTTGCGGGCGCCGGCGCCCTGGATCAGCGCGCTTGCCGACTCCTTGCTGGTGAAGCGCCCGGTGCACTCCATCGCGACATCGACGCCCTGGTACGGCACCTTGGACGGGTCGCGCTCGGCCGAGACCTTGATCGGGCCGAAGGTCCTGCCGCGGCAATGGATGGTGATGGCGTCGCCGTCCACCGTGACCTCGCCGGGGAAGCGGCCGTGCACGCTGTCGTAGCGGAATAGGTGGGCGTTGGCCTCGACGCTGCCCAGGTCGTTGATGGCGACCGGCACGATATCGTCGCGCCCGCTCTCGACGATGGCGCGCAGTACCAGGCGACCGATGCGCCCGAACCCGTTGATGGCGACCTTGACGGCCATGAAACCCAGCTCCCTCTAGTTGGTGACAAGCCGCTTCTTCACGGCGATGGTGACGGCCTCTGGCGTGATGCCGAAATGCCGGTACAGCGTGTCGGCCGGCGCGCTGGCGCCAAAGCCGGTCATGCCGATGAATACCCCGTCCAGGCCCAGCCAGCGCTCCCAGCCAAAGCCGCAGGCGGCCTCGATGCCGAAGCGCGGCACGCTGCCCAGGACGCCGGCGTGGTAGCTCTCGACCTGCTGCGAGAACAGGTCCCAGCACGGCAGCGACACGACGGCAACGGGGATGCCCTCGTCGGCCAGCATGCGCCGCGCCTCGACTGCGATGGCAACCTCGGACCCGGTGGCGATCAGCGTTGCCCGGCGGGCGCCATTGGCCTCGGCCAGGACATAGCCGCCGCGCGCGCTGCGGTTCTCGCCAGCGTCGGGGCGCAGCGCCGGCACGGCCTGGCGCGACAGCACCAGCAGGGTCGGCCCATCCGCCCGGCGGATCGCCAGCTCCCAGCACTCGGCCGTCTCCATCGCATCCGCCGGGCGCATGAGATGCAGGCCGGGCATGGCGCGGAGCGAGGCGAGCTGCTCGATCGGCTGGTGCGTCGGCCCGTCCTCGCCCAGGCCGATGCTGTCATGCGTCAGCACATGGATCACCCGCTGGCGCATGATGGCCGCCAGGCGGAGGGCCGGCCGCATGTAGTCGCTGAACACGAGGTAGGTGCCGGCGTACGGCAGCAGTCCGCCGTGCAGGGCGATGCCGTTCATGCACGCCGCCATGCCGTGCTCGCGGATGCCGTAGTGCACGTAGCGTCCGGCATAGCTGCCCGGCCCGACCGGCGACATGCCGCGAACGAGCGTGAGGTTGGAGTGCGTGAGGTCCGCCGAACCGCCCACCAGCTCCGAAACTGTTGGCACCAGGGCAGCGAGCGCCCGCTGGCTCGCCTGCCGGGTGGCGAGCGCGGGGCGGGTATCGGCGAACTCGGATTTCAGGGCCGCCATCGCTTCGTGCCAGGCCTCCGGCAGGCGGCCCGCCACCACGCGTTCGAACTCGGCCCGCAGCGGATGCTTGGCGAGCCGCTTCAGCCAGGCCCGGCGCGCGGCGGTCCCGCGGCTGCCGACGACGGCCCAGCGCTGCATCAGGTCGGGCGGAACGCTGAATGGCGGATGCTGCCAGTCCATTGCCTGCTTCGCGGCCCTGGATTCCGAGCGACCCAGCGGCGCCCCGTGGCACGCTGCGGTGCCCGCCTTGGTCGGCGAGGCAAAGCCGATGATGGTCTGGCAGGCGATCAAGGTCGGCTTCTTCGACCGCAGCGCCAAGGACAGCGCAGCGAGCACCTGGATGGGATCATGGCCATCGACCCGTTTCGTGGCCCAGCCAAGTGCTGAGAAGCGTTTCAACTGGTCGTCCGACGACGACAGCGCCGCAGGCCCATCGACCGAGCACTTGTTGTCGTCCCACAGCACCGTCAGCTTCTCGAGCCGCAGATGCCCGGCGAGGCTGGCGGCCTCGTGGCTGATGCCCTCCATCAGGTCGCCGTCGGAGGCGACGACCCAGGTGCGATGGTCCACCAGGCTCTTGCCATACCGCGCCGCCATCATGCGTTCGGCGAGTGCCATGCCGACCGCGGTGGCCAAGCCCTGGCCGAGCGGCCCCGTCGTGGTCTCGATCGCCGGGTGCTCGCCGTATTCGGGGTGCCCGGCCGCCGGACTGTCCAACTGGCGGAAGCGCTCGAGCACGTCGATCTCCATCCCAGTGTGCCCGGTCAGGTGCAGCAGCGCATACAGCAGCATGGACCCATGCCCGGCCGACAGCACGAAGCGGTCGCGGTCCGGCCAGCGCGGATCGGCGGCGTCGAAGCGCAGGTGCCGGGTCCACAGGGCCGTGGCGACGTCCGCCATGCCCATCGGCATCCCCGGATGGCCAGACCCCGCCGCCTCGACCGCATCGATCGCCAGCGCCCGGATCGCGTCGGCCATCCGGCGCTCGACCGTAGCAGGGCGGGCCAGGATATTCGCCTGGGCCCAGAGGGACGGAGCGTGCTGCCTAGCCCGATCCCGGGCCAAGAGTTCTGCTGCGCGAGTACCTTCCATCAATCCTCCGCCCGCCCCGGCCCAGGCGCCGCAGGGGAGGCCGCTATACGGGCGGAGGCGCGTGCGGGCAAGCCCTATAGGCCGCTCGGGACTGGGACGCACATCGGACCGGTCGAAAACGGGCCAAGCAGATCGACGTTGTCGCCGGTTCTCTGCCTAAGGTCCTTGAGCAGGCGCTACCGCCTAAAGCTGATCCAGCATCGGTTCGCCCGGGCCACCACCGCCTCAAACAGCACCTGACAGCCGGCCTCGGCCTCATCGGGCTCGATGCTTTCAGCCTCGTTATGGCTCAACCCGTCCTTGCACGGCGTGAAGATCATCGCCGTCGGGATGTGCCGCGCCACATAGACCGCGTCATGTCCGGCGCCGGAGACGATCTCCTGTGCGGAATGCCCAAGGCGCGCCGCTGCCTGGCGCACCAGGTCAACGCAGGCCGGGTCGAACGGCTGGGCCGGGATGCGGAACAGCTCTTGCAAGCTCAACATCACGCCGCAGTCGCGGGCGATGAACCCGGCCTCGCGCGGGAACTGCGCGGCCAGCCGATCGACCTCGGCCGTATCCGGATGGCGGAACTCGACACTGAACCGGACCTCGCCCGGCACCACGTTGCGGCTGTTGGGCACGACCTGAAGCTGGCCCACGGTGCCGCGCCCGTCCTCGCCGCGCGCGCGCATCATGCGGTCCACCAGGTCGATGACCCGGGCGGCGCAGACCAGCGCATCCCGCCTCGTGCTGGGCGGCGTCGTGCCGGCATGGCTGTCCTGCCCGGTGGCCACCGCGTCGTACCAGACCTGCGCCTGCCCGCCGGTCACGACGCCGATCTGCCTGCCCTCGCGCTCCAGGATCGGGCCCTGCTCGATATGCAGCTCGAAATACGCATCGGCCGGGAAGGGGCGGGCCGGCTCGGGGCCGCGGTAGCCGATGCTGTCCAGCGCCGCGCCGACCGTGGTGCCCTGCGCGTCCGTCAGCGCCTCCATTGCCGCCTGCTGATACACCCCGGCCCAAACGCCGGAACCCATCAGGCTGTGGCCGAAGCGGCTGCCCTCTTCGTCGGTCCAGTTCACCAGCTCGACCGGCGCCTCCGTCGTGATATTGAGGTCGTTCAGGCTGCGCATCACCTCAAGCCCGGCCAGCACGCCGAGCGCCCCGTCGAACTTGCCGCCCGAGGGCTGGCTGTCCAGATGGCTGCCAAACAGCACCGGCAGGCGGGCAGGGTCCTGCCCGGCGCGCCGCGCGAACATGTTGCCCATCGCATCGACCCGGACAGTGAGCCCGGCCTGCTCGCACTCCGCCCGGAAACGGTCGCGCCCCGCGCGGTCCACCTCGCTCAACGCCAGCCGCCGCACGCCGCCTTTCGCCGTCGCGCCGATCGCGGCCATCGCCATCAGGCTGTCCCACAGCCGCTTGCCGTCGATCCGCTGGTTCGTCGCGCTCATGCCATGCCGTCCATCGTTGTCGTCCGATCCGATAGCGGCCATCATGCGCGGCAACCCGCCGCCCGCAAGCCCCGGAGAACTCCCCTTGGCGCACGCCTTGCCGCCCGCTCCCGCCGTCCTGCGCAACACGGTCCTTGACCGCGAGGCCGTATGGCAGGCCCGGGTTGACCTCGCCGCCTGTTTTCGTGCCGCGAGCCGGATGGGCCTGCACGAGGGCATCTGCAACCATCTGTCCGCCATGGTCCCGGGATCGAACGAACTGTTCCTGGTGAACCCATACGGCTGGGGCTTCCATGAGGTCACGGCGTCCCGCCTGTTGGTCTGCGACTTCAACGGCAACGTCGTGCAGGGCGCCGGCGTGCCCGAGCCGACGGCGTTCCACATCCACGCCCGCATCCACCTGCGCCTGCCGCGCGCCCGGGCGGCGTTCCACACCCACATGCCGAACGCTACCGCGCTGGCGATGCTGGAGGGCGAGCCGCTGGACTTCGCCGGGCAGACCGCGCTGAAGTTCCTGGGCCGGGTAGTGGTTGACGACAACTACAACGGCCTGGCGCTGGACGCGGCCGAGGGCGACCGCATCGCCGCCAGCATGGGCGACGCCGACGTGGCGTTCATGCGCAACCACGGGATCATGGTGCTGGGCCGCAGCATCGCCGAGGCTTGGGACGATCTCTATTATCTGGAGCGCGCGTGCGAGGCGCAGCGCTTTGCGCTGTCCACCGGCCGGCTGCTGAAACCGGTGCCTCCCGCCGTGGCGGCGGCGACGGTCCGGCAGATGCAGGAGGGCGGCGACGAGCCGGCGCGCCTGCATCTTGAGAGCATCAAACGCACGCTTGACCGCGAAGCGCCGGACTACCGGCATTGATCCGCCGTTTCCTGCTGATCCTGGCGGCGCTGCCCGGCTGCACGTTGCCCGGCTGCACGCTGATCGATCAGAACACCTTCAACCCGGCCGCCCGCGCGGTGCCGGTGATCCCGCCGGCGCCGGTCGCCGCGGCCGTCGCAGTGCCGTCGGGTCCGCCGCCATTGCTGACGCTGCAGCCGGGTCAGCCGGCGCAGGACATGGTGCGCCAGGCCGTGGCCGCCGCCCGGCGCCGCAAGCCCGACGTGGTGTTCGATGTCGTCGCCATGGTGCCGGCCGGAGCAGCCATGGATGGCGTGGGTGCAGAAAACCAGGCGGCATCATCCAGCGCCGAGGCCGGCATGGTCGCCCGCGCCATTACGGCCCAGGGCGTGCCGCCCGGCCGGGTGCGGCTGTTTGCCCGGCCCGAGGCCAACCTTCTCGGGCGCGAGGTCCGCGTTTACGTGCGATGACGGGGCTGGTAACCCCGGCCGCATGCCACATCCCTTGCTCCGCCTGCTGCCCCGGCAGGACCGCCGCCTGAAGGCCGGCCACCCGTGGGCGTTCAGCAACGAGATCGCGATGACGCCGGAGCACCGCACCTGGCCCGCCGGCGCCCCCGTCCGTATCGAGGGCGACGGCGGCTGGCGCTATGGAACCTTCATGTTCAACCCGCACAGCCTGATCGCCGCCCGGCTGCTCGACCGCGATCCAGATGCCGCCATCGACGCCGGCTGGGTCCGGGCACGGATCGCGGACGCCATAGCGTTCCGTGCCCGGGTCGCCCCCGGGACGCAGCACCGCCTGGTGCATGCCGAGGCCGACCGCCTGCCCGGGCTGATCGTGGACCGCTTCGGCGACGTCGCGGTCGTGCAGGCCAACACCGCCGGCATGGACCGCCTGCTGCCGGAGATCACCGCGGCGCTCGTGGACCTGCTGCCGCTCCGCGCCATCGTGGCGCGCAACGACAGCGCCGCGCGGCTGCAGGAGGGCCTGCCGCAGGTGGTGAACCTGTTGCACGGCGCGGATGCCGAGGCGACGGCCGAGGAGGCCAGCGTGCGTTTTCCGGTCAACCCGATGTCGGGCCAAAAAACCGGTTTCTTCTTTGACCAAAGGCGCAACCGGGATCAGGTCGCATCCCTGGCCTCCGGCGCTCGCGTGCTGGACGTGTTCTGCCATACCGGCGCATTCGGCCTGCGCGCCGCCGCCGCCGGTGCTGCCGCCGTCACCTTGGTGGACAGCAGCCAGCCCGCGCTGGACCAAGCCCTGGAGGCCGCCGAGGCGAACGGCCTGCGCGACCGGGTCTCGGTGCAGCGCGGCGACGCGTTCGACGTCATGGCAGCGCTCGCTACGAATAGCGAGCGCTTCGACATCGTCGTCTGCGACCCGCCCGCCTTTGCCAAGTCCCGCAAGGACCAGGAGGCCGGCCTGCGCGCCTACCACCGCATGACCCGGCTGGCGGCGCCCTTGGTCCGATCCGGCGGTTTCCTGTTCGTGGCGTCATGCAGCCACCATGCCCCGCTGGACCTGTTCACCGCCCAGGTCACCGCGGCGCTGCTGAAAGCCCGGCGGGAAGCACGCATCGTCCATACCGGCGCGGCAGGACCCGACCATCCCGTCCATCCCGTCCATCCCGGCCTGCCCGAGAGCGCCTATCTAAAGTCGCTGCTGTTAAACCTATCCTAAGCACTGGAATTCCGGCAGACGCACCCACGTTCCATGCTATATTCCGGTCCCAGTGATGCACCCAGCGGCGGTCATCCTGCCGTTTGCCCACTGGGTCGCCGCCATCATAGGAATCTGGCCATGTCATCTGCGTCTCATTCGGCGCCGCTTCCCTCGATGCCCATCGACGCAGCGCCGGAGGGCCGGGCTTCCCGGGTGCCCGGCCGGTCCCTGCTGCGCCGGGCGGCCACGTTCCAATCGCCGGTCCTGGCGCATAGCGTGTGGCAGTTCGCCTCGACTGGCGCCGCCTATGCGGCGATGCTGGTGCTGATGTACCTCGCCTATCACATGTCGGTCTGGCTCAGCTTGGCGCTGGTGCCGCTTGCTGCCGGCCTCGTGGTGCGGCTGTTCATCATCCAGCACGATTGCGGCCACGGCGCATTCTTCCAGTCGCGCCGTGCGAACCTTGTGGTCGGCGTGCTGTGCAGCCTGGCGACGCTGACGCCCTTCACCAACTGGCGCCGCCACCACGCGCAGCACCACGCAATGTGGAACAACCTCGATCAGCGCGATATGACGACCGACATCTACTCCACTTGCCTGACGGTCCAGGAATACGAGGCCATGTCGCCGTCCAAACGGCGGTTCGCCCGCACCGTGCGGCATCCGTTGATCGCCCACCTGATCATCCCGCCCTTGGTGTTCCTGGTGCTGTACCGCGTGCCGTTCGAGACGCCGCGTGCCTGGGTGCGCGAACGGCAGGCGGTGCATCTGACGAACGCGCTGATTGCCGCGGCCCTGATCGCGATGGTGCTGCCCCTCGGCATCTGGCCCGTGCTGGTCATCCAGGTCCCGGTGATCGCGGTCGCCGCCATCATCGGCGTCTGGCTGTTCAGCATCCAGCACCGGTTCGAGGAGGCGCACTGGGCGCATAGCTCGGACTGGAGCGCGGTCACCGCGGCGATCCGCGGAAGCTCGTTCCTCAAGCTGCCCGCGGTGCTGCGCTGGTTCAGCGGCAACATCGGCTACCATCACGTGCATCACCTCGTGCCGCGCGTGCCGAACTACCGCCTGCGCGCCTGCCATGAGGCTTGCGAGGAGCTGTTCGGGACCGCCCGCGTACTCACCTTGCGGGAGGCGCTGCTGGCGCCGAGCTATGCGCTTTACGACGAGGGCCTTGGCCGGATGGTGCAGTTTCCGCGGGGCCGCTGATTCAAAGGTAGCTGAGTGCGACACCGCTATCGAAGAGGCTGATAACTCTGAGTAGAACGTCGAAAACATTTATCGCCTGTCAGTCATCATTTCCCTTCGTAGTACACATTTCCGTGATATGGTTCCCGTATCGAGTTGGAACGGGGAGTTGGCGATGGACATGTTGACGCTGGCGACAGAGGGCTCCTTGGTCGATCCAAAGATCCTGCTGATCGAGTCGGACGTGCCCACCGTTCGTGCTCTGGTGACGGGCCTCGAGCAGGCCGGCATGCAGGTTATCTGGGCTCGGGACAGCACGACCGGCCTCGCGCTCAGCGCGCGGTCGCAGCCCGACATCGTGCTTGTCGGACTGGGCCTGACTGACGTGGACAGCGTTGTTCTGGTCGGGCACCTCGTGGAGCCGCGCAACTGCGGCGTCATCGTGCTTGCCGGCGGCGAGGACGAGCCAGCGCGAATCGCCAGCCTGGAACTGGGAGCCGACGACTATTTGGCGAAGCCGCTGACGGTGCGCGACATGATCGCGCGGGTTCGCGCCGTGCATCGCCGGGTCAATGTCCGCAAGAGTCTTTCCGCTTTGCCAAATGCGGAGGCTGTGCTGGCCATCGGGCCAATTCGGATCAACCTGCAGAACCGCAGCGTTCATACGCCCGAGGGGCGGCGGATCAATCTGACCTCGGCGGAGTACACCGCGCTTGAGACATTCGCCCGAGCCGGCGGCAATGCCGTCTCTCGCGATAGCTTGTCGGCGGCAGCACTCCGTCGCCCATGGCGGCCCGAGGACCGCAGCGTGGACCAGCTCGTATTCAACCTTCGGCAGAAACTGCCGTTGGACGCCGACGGCGGCGTGCTGATCCAGAGCATCCGCGGTTCCGGCTACTGGATGCGCGCACCGGATCGGCAGGTGCCGCAACGGCTGGAGTTCACGTGGTCGGCCGACGATGCGAGCGTTCGTTCAATGCCGAGCTTCCAGCTTGCCAAGTCGGCCTAAAGCATGCGTTGCAAGATGATTTTCTGCACGTCGGACGTTCCCTCGTAGATCTGGCAGACCCGAACGTCGCGATAGATCCGCTCGACGGGATAATCCGCCAGATAGCCGTAGCCACCCAACGTCTGGATTGCGGCAGAACAGATGCTCTCCGCTGCCTCGGAGGCGAACAGCTTGGCCATTGCGGCTGCCTCCAGCGCCGGCTGCCCGGCGTCCTTCAGCCGGGCGGCGCGCAGGGTCAGCTCCCGGGCCGCAGATAGCTTGGTCTTTGCCTCCACCAGCCGGAAGCCCACGGCCTGGTGCTCGATGATCGGCCGGCCGAACTGCTTGCGCTCCTTCGCATAGCCGATGGCGTAGTCGAGCGCTGCCCGTGCCATGCCGACGCTCTGCGCCGCGATGCCGATGCGCCCGCTCTCCAGCGTGCTCAGGGCAATCTTGAGGCCCTGGCCCTCCTCGCCGATGCGCTGGTCGTCGCTCACCTGCATGTCGTCGAACGCCAGCGCGCAACTGTCCGACGCCTTCTGCCCCAGCTTGTGCTCGACCCGCGCCACGGAGAAACCCGGCGTGTCGTTGGCAACCACGAAGGCCGAGATGCCCTTCTTGCCCGCTGCCGGATCGGTCACGGCGAACAGGATCGTCGTCTTGCCATACGACGCGTTCGAGATGAACTGCTTCGAGCCGTTGACCACATAGCCGCTGTTGGTCCGCACTGCCCGCGTACGGATGCCCGATGCGTCCGACCCGGCCGCCTCCTCGGTCAACGCAAAGCTGCCGATCGCCTCGCCGCTCGCCATCGGGCGCAGCCAGCGCTCCTTCTGCGCCGGCGTGGCGAACTTCTCCAGGATCTCGCAGGTCGGCGCATTGTGCACGCTGACCAGCGTCGAGACCGAGCCGTCGCCGGCCGCGATCTCCTCGACGACCTGGGCGTAGATCTCGTAGCCGATCTCGCTGCCGCCCCACTCGGCGCTGTTGGTGGCGCCGAGGAAGCCCATCTCGCCCAACTCACGGATGATTTCCGGTTCGATCCGGCAGGCCTGCTCCCGCGCGGCTGCGTGTGGAGCCAAACGCTCTTGGGCAAACCGCCGCGCGGCCTCGACGATCAGGGCACTGGGATCGGTATGGTCGAGCATGGGGCGTCCCTCCGTTCTTGCTTCGCGCGAGCCTACCGCAGGCGCTACTCGGCCGCTACGCCGAGCACCGGGGCCGTTGACATGGGAGCGTCCAGGCGGCCCAGCAACGCCTCCCGCTGCGGCCGGGCAGCATCCAGGCTGGCGGCCTTCACCGGGCCGAAGCCGCGGATGTCCTGCGGCAGCGCTGCGAGCGCCACCGCAGCGTCCAGCGTGTCCGGACGCAGGAGATCGAGCGCATGGCGCACGTTACACTCATACTCGGCGGCCAGCGCACGCTCCTGCCGGCGGTCGCGCTGCCAGCCGAACGGGTCGAATACGGTGCCGCGCAACGCTTTTCCGTGGCGGAGCAGACGAAACAGCGGCAGCGCGACGCGGCCGGGTATTTTGACCTTGCGGCGGCGGCCGGTCGTCGGGTCGAGCCGACTCAGCAACGGCGGCGCCATGTGGAACACCGGCTCGTCGCCATACACCGCAGCAGCGTGCAGCCGGGCCACCTCGTACTCGTCCTTATAAGCGAGCACGCGGAAGAACCCCTCCGCCACCGCACGGCTCAGCGCGCCGGCCTGGCCCTCCAGCGCCGTCTCGCGCGCCTGGGTCGCATCCACCAAAGCGCGATACCGCGCCGCGAGGGCGGGACCTTGGTAGGCCACGAGCTCGCCTTGCCGCCGAGCGATCACCGCGTCCAGCGTGTCCGGTGCCGGTGCGGTGTCCGCCATGATCGCGTCGGCCAACGCCGGTTGGGTCGCGAGGATACGGCCCCAAAGGAACGCCCGGCGGTTCAGCGCGACGGCGGTGCCATTCAGCTCCATGGCCCGCATCAACGCGCCGCTGCCGACCGGCAGCAATCCCTGCTGCCATGCAATGCCGAGCAACAGCGTGTTCATCGCCTGCGCATTGCCGAACAGCCGCTCCGACAGCGCGCTGCCGTGCAGGAAGCGCGAGCGCTCGACGGACGTCGCCCGGCCGATCGCCCGGCGGTGCAGGCCCGCATCCACCTTCAAATCGCGGTCGCCCATGAACGCCGCGCCCGCCTGCAGGTCGAGGTTGCCGATCACCGCCGCCATCGCCGCACAGCGCCCCAGCACGTCCGGCCCCGCGCTCACCGCAAGGTCCGCCGCCAGCAGCAGATCCGCCGTCGCACGCGGGATGCGCACGACATCCAGCCCGGTGTCCGCGATCTGCACGTGCGACACGACGGCGCCGTTCTTCTGCGCCAGCCCGGTGAAGTCGAGCGTGCTGACCTGCCGTCCTTCGAGGTGCGCCGCCATCGCCACGATCGCGCCGCAGGTCACGATCCCGCCGCCGCCGATCCCGGCGAACAGGCCGCGCCAGGGCAGGGCCGCATCCGCCAGCGTCGGCTCGGTCAGACCATCGGCAAGCTCCGCCTCCCGCGCGGCCCAGATGGTGGCCGGGTCATTGGCCTGCTCAGCCACCGGTGCATCCGACTTTGTGGTGACAAAGCTCGGGCAGAAGCCCTTGAGGCAGGACAGGTCGGTGTTGCAGCTCGTTGGGCTGATGCGGCGCTTGCGGCCGTAATCGGTCTCGACCGGCTCGATCGCGATGCAGTGCGACTGCGCCGTGCAGTCGCCGCAGTTCTCGCAGACGCGCTCGTTGATCACCACGCGGGTCTCGGCGATGGCAAGCTTGCCGCGCTTGCGGCGGCGGCGCTTCTCGGTGGCGCAGACCTGGTCGTAGATGATGGCACTCACCCCAGGGTGCTCGCGCATCCGGCGCTGCACCGCGTCAAGATCGTCGCGGCTATGGCGCAGCGTGCCCGGCGGCAAATCACCGGCAGCAGGCAGCCGGGCCGGATCGTCGGCCACCACGGCAAGCAGGCCGACGCCCTCCGCCGCCAACTGCTGGGCTATTTTGAGCACCGTCGGCCCGCCCTCGGCCGGCTGTCCGCCGGTCATCGCGACCGCGTCGTTGAACAGGATCTTGTAGGTCATCGGCGCCCCGGCGGCGATCGCCTGGCGGATCGCCAGCAGGCCGGAGTGCTGATAGGTGCCGTCCCCCATGTTGGCGAACATGTGCGGCGTCTCGGTAAACGACGACAGCCCGACCCAGGGCACGCCCTCGCCGCCCATCTGGCTGAATGTCTTGGTGCCTTCGGACGTCGTCAGCGCCATGGTGTGGCAGCCGATCCCCGCCATGGCGAAACTGCCATCCGGCAGCCGCGTGCTCGTGCCGTGCGGACAGCCGGCGCAGAACGTCGGGGCGCGCGTCAGCAGTCCTGGGGCACGGACAGGCACGGCAATCGCGGCCTGCTCGTCGAACTCCATCCCGCACCGGCGGAGCACGCGGATCAGCGCTGCCATCGCGAGCTCCGGCGACAGCTCCATCGTGGCCGGCAGCAGCGGCTCGCCGGACTGGTCGAGCTTGCCCTCGACGCTGGGCCGGTCCGCCATGTCGTACAGCGCCGACCGGAGCTGCGTCTCGACGTTCGCCCGCTTCTCCTCGACGACCAGGATGGCGCGCTTGCCCTGGGCGAACTCGCGCACGCCCTCGGTCTCCAGCGGCCAGGACAGCGCCACCTTATAGACTGCGATGTCCGGATGGCGGTCGAGACCCAGCCGGCGCAGCGCGTGCATGGCGTCGTGGTGCGCCTTGCCGACCGTCACGATGCCGATCGGCGCATCCGCCCGCCCGTGCATCAGTCGGTCCAGCCGGTTCGCCCGCGCCCAGGCCCGCGCCGCCGGCAGCCGCTCGTCCGACATGCGCCGCTCAAGCTCCGCGCGCTCGGCCGGCCAGGGCAGCAACGCGTCGAGGTTGAGGCCGTGCGCCGGCAACGGCCGGTCCGGGGTCACGAAATGCCGTTCGCTAGGCACGACCACGACCGCCGACTGCTCCGCAGTCTCCGCAATCGTCTTCAGCGCGATCCACAGCCCGGCGTAGCGCGACATGGCGATGCCGGCCAGGCCGTACTCCAGGATCTCCCCGACATCCGCCGGCTGCAGCACGGGGATCTGCACGCTTTCAAAAATGCCGTCGGTCTGGTGCGGGAACACCGAGGAGTGCGCCGCGTGGTCGTCGCCCGACACCGCCAGCACGCCGCCGAGCCGCGACGTGCCGATCATATTGGCGCAACGGAGCGCGTCGGCGCTGCGGTCCACGCCGGGGCCTTTACCGTACCACATGCCGAACACGCCATCGACGCGCTTGCCGGGGAAGGTGTCAATCTGCTGGGTGCCCCACAGCATGGTGGCGGCCAGATCCTCGTTCAGCCCCGGCTGGAACCGCACGCCGTGCCCGGTCAGCAGCTTCTCCTTCCGCCAAAGCTCCCGGTCCAGCCCGCCCAGCGGCGATCCGCGATACCCCGAGACCAGGCCGCCCGTCCGCAGTCCAGCCGCGCGATCCAGCCGCGCCTGCTCCAGCAGCACGCGCACCAGCGCCTGCGTGCCGGTCAGCAGCATCGGCTGGTCCAGCTCGACATAGCGGCTGTCGAGCGTCGTCGTGGCCGCGAAACCGATGCCCATGGGGGCGCCTCCCTGTGCAGCCGAACACGCCCGATCGGGCACGGCGACCCATAGTGTAGCCCCAAAATGGGTAGCGGGTGCTGCCATACTTGCGGTATCGTGACCGGGCATTTGGCAGAATCTGCTAATGTTGCACTGCGATACAGCAGGATTGCCCGCAGGATCACCCATAATCATGCGCCTCGACCGGATCGACCTCGCCATCCTGGACCACCTGCAACGGGACGGCCGCGCAACCAGCAACGAGATCGCCGACACGGCTGGATTGTCGCCGAGCCCCGCCCATCGCCGGCAGAAGCTGCTGGAGGAGGGCGGCATCATCCATCGCTACGTCGCCTTGCTGGACCAGGACCGCGTAGGGCTGCCGGTGAGTGTCTTCGTCTCCGTCAAGCTGCTGGCCCAAACCGACGACCACCTCGCCGCCTTCGAAAAGGCCATCGCCGACCTGCCGGAGATCATGGAGTGCTACGTCATGTCCGGCGCCAGCGACTACCTGCTGCGGGTCGTTGCCCCCGACCTTGGCGCCTATGAGGAGTTCCTGCGCACCCGGCTGACCCGCATCCCCGGCGTGCGCGGGGTCGAGAGCGCATTCGCGTTGAAACGCGTGGTGTACCGAACCAACCTGCCGATCCGCCGCAAGCCGCGGGCCTAGCGCGATGGTTGCCGCGTTCTTGCTCGCGTTTCCAGCGCTGTTCAGCATTGTGAACCCGATTGCCGGCGCCTTCATCTTCCGAGGAGCCACCGCCGACCGCACCCATTTGGAACGCACCGCGCTGGCCCGCCGGGTTGGGCTGTACTCGTTGCTGGTGATGCTGGTGGCGCTGTGGGCCGGGTCGTATGTGCTGGCGATGTTCGGCATCAGCCTCGCGGCGCTGCGCATCGCCGGCGGCATCGTGCTGGCGCTGTTCGCATGGGAGCTGCTGGGCGCCACGGACAAGCGGGAGGGCCGCAAGCAGGAGCAGGCGGCCGATGCCGAAGGGGCGGTGGCGGACGACGTGGCGTTCTTTCCGCTGACGCTGCCCTTCACCACCGGGCCCGGCACGATCGCAGTCGCCGTGGCGTTGGGCGCCGGGCATCCCGGGATGGGCCGGGAATGGCTCGGCTTCCATGCCGGCATGGGCCTGGCGGCCCTGGCGATGGCCGGGGCGATCTGGCTGACCTATTCCTACGCCGACCGCCTGTCCGACCTGCTGGGCCGCACCGGCAGCAAGACCGTGACCCGGCTTTCGGCCTTCATACTGTTTTGCATCGGCGTGCAGATGCTGATCACCGGCGTCGTGGACGTGCTCGGGCCGTTGCTGAACGCGCGATAGTCGGGCAACTCTGGATGCGCGCCGGCGTTACCCGGCCAATGAACAAGCCTGGACCAACCGGTATCGATTTAGCGCTTCTGCAGATGGCTCGGGCTGTGCAGTCCACGGGCTATGCATTCACCACCCCAACCCCCGCCAGCCATGCCCGGGTCAACGCCCGGTCCCAATCGGCTTTAGCGCAGGACTTGGCGGGCGTGTTCGGCTGGAGCCGTCCGTTCCGCGAGGACGTGGTCCCGCCCGACATCCTGACGCCGATGCGCGAGGCCGGCGTATTGCTATCGGATGCCGCAGGCGACCGCAGCGCCGTGCGACTGTCCAGCTTGGACGGGTTGCTGTTCGTGCATTCCGCTTATCCCACGACAGCGATCGATTCCGTGTTTTTCGGCCCGGACACCTACCGGTTCGCCCGCGCCATCCTCGCCCATCTTGCAAACGGTGCTCCGGTCCGCCGCGCCGTGGACATCGGTTGCGGCGCCGGGCCGGGTGCCATCCTGGTCGCGCGGGCGCGTTCGAATGCCGAGGTGTTCGCGGTGGATATCAACCATGCGGCCCTGCGCCTGACCCGGGTGAATGCGGTACTCGCCGGGGTGCAAGTGGCGGCGGTGGACAGCGATCTGCTGTCCGAGGTCACCGGGTCCTTCGACCTGATCGTCGCCAATCCGCCCTACCTCGTGGACCCCGGCGAGCGGGCCTACCGCCATGGCGGCGGGCCGCTGGGCGCCGGGCTTTCGCTCGCCATCCTGGGCACCGCGCTGGAACGGTTGGTGCCGGGCGGCACGCTGCTGCTGTACACGGGTGCCGCCATCGTGAACGGGGCCGACCCCTTCAAGCACGCCGCTGCGGCACAACTTTCCGGGACCGGAGCGAGTTGGGCCTATGAAGAGCTCGATCCTGACGTGTTCGGCGAGGAACTGGAGCGCGGCGTCTATGCCAGCGCTGACCGCATCGCCGCCGTGGTTTTAACGGTCAAAAAATGGGAATGAAACGATATGCCTGACGGCAGCCTGCATCCTACCCTGTCATCCGACGATCACTGGCACCGCCGGTTGGCCGCGTTCAATGGCGTGCGGTTCGCGCCGGCGTTGCCCAGCCCGCATTGGAAAGCGGAGATCGCCGAGCAGTCGGCACTGTTGGTCGAGGAGGGCGACTGGCTTGAAGCAGGCCGCGCCACCGTCGCTGCGCGGGCTGCGCAGGCGCCGCGCGACCCCGATGGCTTCGTTGCCTGGTTCGAGGAATTGGACCGCACCGGGCCTGGGCAGAATGATCCGTTGTTCCCCTGGCTCGCCGAGACGGCCACGCGGGATGAGATGCGTTGGTTCCTGACCCAGGAGGTCGCCGGCGAGGCCGGGTTCGAGGATCTGGCCGCAATTACCCAGGTCCGCATGCCGCAGGGCCCCAAGCTGGAGATTGCCAGGAACTACTGGGACGAGATGGGCCGCGGCAACCCCAAGGGCATGCACGGCCCGATGCTGGAGATGCTGGCGCACCGCCTGGGCCTGACGCCCGAGATCGAGACGACGGTGTGGGAGAGCCTGGCGCTTGCCAACACCATGGCCGGCCTCGCCGCCAGCCGACGCTATGCCTACCAGTCCATGGGAGCGCTGGGCGTCATCGAGCAGACAGCACCTGGCCGTGCGGCGCTGGTGGCGCTGGGCCTCAAGCGTCTGGGTGTGCCGGCCAGCGACCGGCACTATTTCGACCTGCACTCCGTGCTGGACGTGAAGCACTCGGCAGCCTGGAACAGCGAGGCGCTGCATCCTTTGGTGGCGGAGAACCCTGATTTCGCGCCAGCCATCGCCGAGGGTGCGTTGATGCGTCTCGAATGCGGCGCCTCCTGCTTCCGGCGCTACCGTCAGGCGCTTGGGCTGAACTAGCCAACCCGCAGCCGGCGCTCCAGCATCGACCCGGCGAGTGACAGCGCCAGGCAGCAACCGAAAAACAGTAGGGCGGCGAAGGCATAGCCTTCGTTCGCCAGGCCAAGCCAGGACTGGTCCTTAAGCGACTGGTTCACCACCCCCATCAGGTCGAACAGACCGACGACCGAGACGAGGGTCGTGTCCTTGAACAGGTCAACGACCACGTTCACGATCCCGGGAAGCGCTACACGCATTGCCTGGGGCAGTACGACGGTGACATTGGCCTGCAGGGGATGCAGGCCGAGCGCCATGGCCGCCTCGCGCTGACCGGGCAGCACGCCCTGCAGCCCGCCGCGCACGACCTCGGCCATGTATGCGGAGGTGAACAGGGTCAGCACGACCAATGCGCGGACGAGGTTGTCAACCGTGACGCCGCTCGGCAGCACCATGGGCAGCAGCACGAGCCCCATGAACAGCACGCCCAGCAACGGCACGCCGCGCCAGAACTCGATCATCATGGTGCACAGCCCGCGCACGAACGGCAGGCTGGAGCGGCGTCCGAAAGCGAGCGCCGTGCCGAGCGGGATGGCACAGGCCACCGCAACGAACGACAGCACGGCATTCAGCGTCAGCCCGCCCCAATCGGCCGTCGGCACCGGCGCGAGCCCGGCGATGCCGCCGGCCAGCAACACGCCTGACGCCGCGGGCGTGACCCCCAGCAGCAAGACGAACCAGACCGTTCGGTGCCAGCGTGCGAACAGGCAGGCCAGCAACGCCGCCAGCATGAGGGCTGCGGCCAGGTTCACCCGCCATTGCTGCTCGACGGGGTAGCCGCCATACAGGAACAGGCCGAGCCGCACCTTGATGAAGGCCCAGCAGGCGCCATCCGGCGCACAGCCGCGGCGGTTGCCGGCCGCCCAGGTTGCGCCGGCGACGCTCCAGCGCCAAAGCGGCGGCACCGCCCATCCCAAGATCGCGGCAATGCAAATTGTCAGCGCCGCCGTGCCAGGCGTGCCGAACAGCGTCCGGCCGAGGCGGCGAAGGTTCACCGGCTCTGCAACGCCAGCCGTCGGTCCCAGCGGCTCATCAACGCCGATACCGTGAGATTGAGCGTCAGGAACACGCCCAGCACCAGCGTCATCGCCTCGATCGCCCGGCCGGACTGGTTCAGCACCGTGCGGGCGAAGATCTGCAGGATCTCCGGATAGGCGATGGCGGCGCCCAGCGTCGTGGATTTGATGATGTTCAGGTAGTGGCTGGTCATCGGCGGAATCAGGGTGCGGAGCGCCTGGGGCAGCACGATGAGGCGCATGGTGCGGCCGGTCGAGAGGCCGAGGCTCCGCGCCGCCTCCCGCTGGCCGTGCCCGACCGCGCCGATGGAGGCGCGGATGTTCTCCGACACGAAGGCGGCGGTGTAGATGCCGATGCCGGTCGTGAGCGCCAGAAGCTCGGGCGGCAGTCGCCAGCCGCCGGCGAAGTTGAACCCGCGGAGCGCCGGCCATTCCCAGCCGGTGGTCGTGACGGCGATGGCGGCAGCGGTCGCGAGCGGCACCAAGGCAGTCAGCAGCAGCGGCAGCCGGGGCAGGGCGCGCGGCAGCAGCACGGCAACCGCCAGCCCGGCGCCCAACAGCCAGCCGAACCACGGCGACAACGGCGCCGGCATGAACAGCCCGCGCACGTTCAGGAACAACGCCCCGCTCACTGAGACGCTGGCCCGCGGGTTCGGCAGCACCTGCAATACCGCAATGTAGCAGAACACGATCTGCAGCAGTTGCGGCGTGTTGCGGACCAGTTCGACCACCGTCCGCGCCGTCCAGGACGCGAGCGGGTTCACGGACAATCGCATCAGCGCGAGGATCAGGCCGAGCGCCGTGGCCAGCAGGATGGCGAGCGCACTGGCCAGCAGCGTATTGAGGCCGGACACCAGCAGTGCTCGGGCGTAGGTATCGGCGGTGGACCAGGCGGTCAGGCGGAACGGGATATCGAAGCCGGCCGGGTTGAGCAGGAAGCCGAAATCCACGTCGATGTTGCGCCGTGCGAGGTTCTCGACCGCATTATGCCCAGCCCATGCGCAGGCGGCAATCACGGCCAGAACCGCCAGGCCCTGCAGCAGCAGCGCTTTTAACGACGGGCTGCGGGCAGGCGGCGGTGGCCGCACGCGCCCGTCGGTCGCGCCCGCCAAACGCCCCGGCGGCGCTAACGGAACGGCAGCACGTATTGCAGGCCACCCTGGTTCCAAAGCTTATTCTGGCCGCGGGCGAGGTCGAGCGCCTTGGGGCCGAAGAACTCGTCATAGATCTCGCCGTAGTTGCCGGCCGTCTTGATCGCCCGCAGCGTCCAGTCGTTGTCGAGGCCCAGCAACATGCCGAAACCACCCTCGGCACCCAACAGACGCTTCACGGCGGGATCACCGGAGCTTGCGCGCATCTGGTCGGCGTTGGCCCGGGTGACCCCAAGCTCCTCCGCGGTCTTCAGCGAGGCGTCGAGCCAATACAGGATGTTGCGCCAGGTTACGTCGCCGGATCGAATATGGATGCCCAGCGGTTCCTTGCTGATCACGCCCTCCAGCACCACCCAGTCGTCCGGCGCCTTCATGGTGGAGCGCACGGCGGCCAGGCTGCCGGTGTCGTCGGTGTAGCCGTCGCAGCGTCCGGCCTCCATCGCCGCGGTCGCCTCGTCGGACTTCTCGAACAGCAGGGTGCCGATCTTGGTGCCGTTGGCGCGGGCGAAGTCGGCGATGTTCAGTTCGAGCGTGGCGCCCGTGAGGGTGCAGATGGTGGCGCCGTTCAGCTCGGTGATCTTGGAAACCCCAAGCTTCTTCGACACCAAGAAGCCCTGGCCGGCGTAGAAGTTGATGGCGACCTCGTCCAGATGGAGTTGCACGCTGCGGGTCAGGGTCATAGTGCTGTCGCGGATCAGCACGTCGATCTCGCCGGCCTGCAGGATGGTGAAGCGCGCCGGCGTGGTGGTGGGGACGTAGCGCACCTTGGCCGCATCGCCCAGCACCGCGGCGGCGATGGCGCGGCAATAGGCGACATCGAAGCCCTTCCAGGTGCCGGAACTGTCCTGGAATGCGAAGCCGGGAATGCCGGTGTCCACGCCGCAGGCGAGCATTCCGCGCTTTTTGATCGCATCGACCGTTGGGCCCGGCACCGGGATGGCGGTCTGCGCCGCCGCCGGGGAAACGGGAGCCACCAAGGCAGCGCCAGCTAGCAACGCAGCCGTCAGACCGCATCGCGCCCATTGCAAGCTTGTCACTGCCCACTCCCGATTGTGTGAAGGGATCATTCGAGGTCCAGCGTGTCCAGGTCAAGCCCTGCTTTTTCCGAGGAGCAGGCTAAACGAGCCGGTATCAATACGATTCTTCGCAATTCGTTCATCCTTTTGGTCTAACCTGCAGCGCGTTCATCATGCGAATCATAGCAATCTAAAGGTTTGCGCTGGGCAATGATCCATCGACTGGCAATCCTCACCACGGGTAGGGCCTTGTGCCTGCTGGACATTGCCGCGATGGCGCTGGTGTGGCCGCCCCTGTTCATCCTGATGCTGAGCGGCACGACGCGGATGGCCGGGCATGGTTGGGTGGCGGCGGTACTCTACCCGGTTGCCAACCTCGTCTCGCTTTACGCCTTGGGTCTCTATCGCCGCGACGTCGGGATCGAGTTGCGCAAGTCGCTCGCCCGCATTCCCCTGACGGCAGCCGTCGGCGCTTTGGGCGCGGGCAGCGCCATGATGCTCCTGGACGGCTCCGCGGATCACGTTTCGCAAATGGCGGTCTCGACCGCCGGGTTCGTGTTCAGCGGCTGCCTTGCCCGGTTGGCATTCGACGCGCTACGCCGGCATGGCCTGTTCAGCCGCACGCTGCTGGTCGTCGGCGCCGGGCGCCGGGCGTCGGGCGTGGGACTTGGTATGGATGCTCAAAAGGGAGGGGCCGAACCTCTGCTACCGCATCACCTTTGTGCACGAGCCTGCGTGGGGGGAGCTCGACCCGCGGTTGGGCGACGGCTCGGCTGGTCCGGTGGTGGCCCTGCCGGCCGACGGCTTCCTGGGCCTGGCGCAGCGTTGCGGCGCGGACCAGATCGTCGTCGCGCCAGACGAGCGGCGCGGCCTGGCGCTCGAGAGCCTGTTGGCGTGTAAGATCGCCGGGATTCCTGTAGCCCAATACCTGTGCTTCTTGGAAACAGAGGTGCGACGGATCGATCTGAAACGGATGGAGCTGGGATGGCTGCTGTACTCCGAAGGGTTCTACTTCGGGACAGTGGACCGGGTGCTGAAGCGCACGCTGGACTTGGTCGTCAGCGCCACCGTGCTGCTGGTGCTGTCGCCCTTCCTGCTGGCGGCGGCGGCGGCCATCAAATGGGAGGATGGCGGTCCCGTCCTGTATCGGCAGGTCCGCATCACGCGCGGCGGCCGGCCATTCCACATAGAAAAACTGCGCACCATGCGGGTCGATGCCGAGGCGGGCGGCGCGGTATGGGCTGCGGCGAGCGACACGCGCATCACCCGCATCGGCGCGATGCTGCGCCGCACCCGCATCGACGAGCTGCCACAGCTGCTCAACGTGCTGCGCGGCGAGATGTCATTCGTCGGTCCCCGGCCGGAGCGTCCTGATTTCGTCGATATGCTGGCCGATCAGATCCCGCTGTATCATGAGCGGCACGTCGCCAAGGCCGGGCTGACCGGGTGGGCGCAGGTCAACTACCCCTACGGCGCCTCGATCGACGACGCACGGTCGAAGCTGAGCTACGATCTCTATTATATCAAGAACTTCAACGTGTTGTTCGATTTTCTTATCATCTTGCAAACCTTGCGTGTCGTGCTCTGGCCCGGCGGGGTCCGCTGATGCCGGCGGGATTGTGCCATTGACCCATGCTCAGCCCGCCCACTCCAGTACCAGGTCGCGCACCGCGATGCCCGGCATCGCGCCGAGCCGTGCCGCCGCCTCGTTGCAGGCGGAGACAATCCCTGTCTCGAACACCGACCGCGCATCGCCGATGCGGCACGTCATGCCATCGGCCACGAGACCGGCGATCCCTCGATCGTCCAGCGCTGGCAGTCGGCCGATGCCCGCCTGGTCGATGCCGATCCCGGCGTCGTGGAACACCGCGGCAAACGCATCGGCCCGCAGCGCCGAAGCCGGGTCGCCCCCCACGAGCCCGCCATGCGACCCGGTGATGACGATGGCGCCACGGTCGGCATCGGCGCTGACCAAGGAGGCGCTATCCACCAGCACCACAGCGCGGGCTGCATCGGGCATCTCCAGCGTGCTGCGCGCCTCCGCCGCCCTCGGCGGGTCGTAGCGGGGGGCGCCGGCATTCTCCAGCAGTGCCAACGCGTCCGCACAGGCCATGCCCGGCCGTAAACCCAGGGCGCGAGCAGCGGCATTCACCCGGGTCAGCCGGCCGCGCGCCAGCATGTCCTGCGCGTCGCCAATCCGCGCGGTCTCATGCCCCACCGCCGCCGCAGGGATGCCCAGGCTGTCAAACAGCGGGAGGGACGCGATGCCGGCCTCGTCCAGGCCCAGCCCGGCGTCGTGGAACACCGCCGCGCGCACCCCGGCCGCCAGCGCCACGCTGCCGGCGTAGCGGCCGCCGTGCGAGCCCGCCAGCAGCACCGCGCCCCGCGCGCCAGGCGGCAGATTGGTAACGGTAGCAGCGGTGATCACAGCCATGCGGCCCTCCTGCTGGACGATGCCAGCGGAGCGTGCCACCTTTTCTGGACCGAGCGAAGGCCGTCCAGCCGTCCAAATGGAGATCAAGCGATGAACGAGCCCTGTGACCTCGACGCGGTCGAGGCACGCCGGCTGATCGGCTGCAAGCGGCTGTCCGCCGCCGAGCTGACCGAAAGCTGCATCGCCCGCATCCTTGCCGTCGATCCAGCCGTGAACGCCATGGTGGCCCGCGACTTCGACCGCGCCCGCGCCGCCGCCCAAACCTGTGATGCTGCCACGATGCGCGGCGATGCGCTCGGACCCCTGCACGGCCTGCCATTGGGCGTGAAGGACCTTGAGGACGTCGCGGGTCTCCGCACCACCTATGGCAGCACGCTGTTTCGCGATCACGTGCCGGTGCAGGACGAACGGATCGTGCAGGCGGCGCAGCATGCGGGCGCGATCGTGCTGGGCAAGACCAACACGCCGGAGTGGGGCGCCGGGGCCAATACGCGGAATGCCGTGTATGGCGCGACGGGCAACCCGTTCGATCCCACGCGCTCTGCGGCCGGGTCCTCCGGCGGATCGGCGGCGGCGCTGGCGACCGGGATGGTGCCGCTCGCGACCGGGTCCGACATGGGCGGCTCGCTGCGCAACCCGGCCGCGTTCTGCGGCATCGTCGGCTTCCGTCCCACGCCGGGCCTGGTGTCCAGTGAAAAGCGGCCACTGGGCTGGAGTCCGCTCCCAGTACTGGGACCGATGGCGCGGACGGTGCCCGATCTGTGCCTGCTGCTGTCCTGCATGGTGTCCGACGACGCGCGGGACCCGCTGGCGTGCACGGTCGCCGGGCAGGCGGTACGTCGGCCAGCGGATTTCGTCGTCCCTGGCAATGCCGACCTGTCTGCGTTGCGCGTGGCGCTCACGCCCGATTTCGGCATCGCGCCGACCGAGCGGCATGTTGCCGAGGTGTTCGCCGAGAAAACCGCATTGTTCCGCCATGTCTTTGCTCACGCCGAGGACACCTCGCCGGACTGCACCGGCACGAACGAGGTCTTCGAGGTGCTGCGCGCCACCGCGGCGCTCGCCAGCCATCACGACCGGGTCAGGGACACGCCGGACTCGGTCGGCCCCAACGTGCATGCGGACGTGGCGGCTGGACTGAAACTGACTGCGCTGGACGTGGCGCAGGCTTTGCAGCAACAGACGGTGCTGTATCGCCGCTGGCTGCGGTTTTTCGACGCGTTCGACATCATCCTGTCCCCCGCTGTCACCATCAGCCCGCGGCCCTGGTCGGAGCTGTTCCCCGCCAGCATCGACGGCGCGCCGACCCGCACGTATTTTCACTGGCTGGCGCTGGCCTATGCCGTGACGACAGTCGGCCACCCCGCGGTGTCGCTGCCCGTCGGGCTGGACCGCAACGGCATGCCGTTTGGCCTGCAGATCGTCGGCCGGCGCGGCGGCGACGCCCAGGTGCTGGCGGCCGCCGCCGCGCTGGAGCGCCTGCTGGCCGAAAATCCTCACACCGCCCGCCCGGTGCCCGACATCACGGCACTCGCCACTGCACTACCGCTGCGCGACGCCCCGGGGTTCCTCGGCTTTGGCTAGAAAGACCGGCGCCATGGCCTGATCGATCCTTAAACGCAACACGATCGGCATCAACTCTCGCGTCGCCGGGTTGGGACGGCTACACGCGCCGCCATGGACCTCATCACACTCCTCCAAGCGGCATTCCTCGGTTTGATCGAGGGGCTGACCGAGTTCATCCCGGTGTCGTCCACCGGCCACCTGATCCTCCTCGTCGATCTGCTGGGGTTCCAGGGTCCGGAGGGCAAGGTGTTCGAGATCGTCATCCAGCTTGGCGCGGTCCTCGCCGTGGTCGTCCTCTACGCGCAAACCCTGTTCGGCGTGCTGTTCCGCGCGCCCACCGACCCGGCCGCACGGCGTTTCATCCTCAACGTCCTGCTCGCGTTCCTGCCTGCCGCGGTGCTCGGCGCGGCCCTGCACGGCTTCATCAAGCCCGTGCTGTTCTCGCCCTGGATCGTGTGCATCAGCCTGATCCTGGGCGGCCTGGCGATCTTGGCCATCGAGCGCATGAAGCCGGTCCCGCGCCACGATGCCATCGCCAAGTTCTCGCCGGGCCTCGCGCTGCGGATCGGCGCCTGCCAGCTCCTGGCGCTGGTGCCGGGCGTGTCGCGCTCCGGCGCCACGATCATGGGCGCGTTGCTGCTGGGCGTCGAACGCAAGACCGCCGCCGAATTCTCGTTCTTCCTGGCGATCCCCACCATGCTGGGAGCGACCGTTTACGACGTTTACAAGAACCGCGGCAACCTGACGCCGGAGGGCGGGGAGCTGATCCTGGTCGGCTTCCTAGTCGCCTTCGTCGCGGCCTTGCTGGTGGTTCGCGGGCTGATCCGCTTTCTGAGCCACCACGGCTTCGCGCCGTTCGCCTACTACCGGATCGCGCTCGGCGCGGTCATGCTGGTGGTGCTGTTCGCGCGCCCACAAATCGGGCAGGATCGCGCAAACGCCGCCACGAGGCACTTTCGGGAGGATGCCACCGTGAACCTGACCCGCCGCTATTTGCTCGGTTCCTCTCTGGCCGCTGCCGCGCCGCTGTCCGGCGCACGGGCGCAGGCCACGACGATCAAGATCGGCGTGCTGAACGACCAATCCGGGCCGTACCGGGACAACACCGGCGCCGGGTCGGCGTCGTGCGCCCGGCAGGCGGTCGAGGAGTTCGGCGCAGACCATGCCAAGGCTGGGAGCTTCAAGGTCGAGCTGATCTCGGCCGATCACCAGAACAAGCCGGACATCGGCGTCAGCATCGTTCGGCAATGGCTGGACCGGGACGGCGTGGACATGGTGCTGGACGTGCCGACATCCTCCGTGGCGCTCGCCGTGGCGGCGGCGGTCAAGGAGCGCAACAAGGTGCTGGTGAACTCTGGCGGCGGCACCGCGGACCTGACGGGCGCGCAGTGCACGCCGAACACGGTGCACTGGACCTACGACACCTACATGCTCGCCCGCTCCACCGCGTCGCAACTGGTGAGGCTTGGCGGCGCCAAATGGTTTTTCATCACCGCCGACTACGTGTTCGGTCAGCAACTGGAGCGCGACGCTGCGGCATTCGTGAAGTCGAGCGGCGGCACGGTCATGGGCCGGGCAGCCTATCCGTTCCCCGAGACCACGGATTTCTCGTCGTACCTGCTTCAGGCGCAGGCTAGCTGCGCCAATGTGATCGGCTTTGCCTCCGCCGGCAATGACGTGGTGAACAGCGTGAAGCAGGCGCATGAGTTCGGCCTGGCCCGGACGATGAAGATGGCCGCCCTGCTGTCGCATCCCACCGACGTGGACGCGATCGGGCCGGAACTGGCGCAGGGTCTGTTCCTGACCTCGACGTTCTACTGGGACATGAACGAGGGCACCCGCGCCTTCACCAAGCGCGTGCTGGCCCGCATGCCGCAGCGGCATCCTCCGAACATGATCCAGGCGGGCTGCTACGCCGGCACGCTGCACTACCTGAGGACTGTCGCCGCCATGGGCGCCGCCAAAGCCAAGCAGGACGGCGCTGCGACGGTCGCCGCCATGAAGGCGATGCCCACGATGGACGAGGCGTTCGGCCCCGGCAGCATCCGCGCCGATGGCCGCGCATTGTTCCCCGCCTATCTGTTCGAAGCGAAACCGCCTGGCGAGATCCACAGCCAGTGGGACCTGTTGAGGCTGGTCGCCACCACGCCGGCCGACCAGGCGTGGCGACCACTCAACGAGGGCGGCTGCAGCTTGGTGCGGGCATGACCAGACCCGGACCGGAGGCCGAGTATCGCGCCCACCTTCGAGAGGGTCGCTTCATGATCCAGCGCAGCCGCTCCACCGGTGTCCACACGTTCTACCCGCGCATCGCCGTCCCCGGCACCGGCGAGCAGGACCTGGAGTGGGTTGCGGCCAGCGGCCTCGCCACCGTTTATGCCATCACCGTCAACCGCACGCGCGACGGTGCCTATAACGTGGCCCTTGTGGACCTCGACGAGGGGCCGCGCATGATGACCCGCATCGACGGGGTTGAGACCGTGCCGATCGGCAGCCGCGTGCGCGCCCGCATCGTCGAGGCGGACGGCGCGCCGCTGGTCGTCTTCGTCCCGGAGCAGGCAGCATGACGCATCCCCTCCGTGGCCGGGCGGCGATCGTCGGCATCGGATCTGCCGGCTGCGGCGCCGCACCAGGCCGCACTGCCATGGAGCTGATGGCCGAGGCAGCGCTGGCCGCCATCGCCGACGCGGGGCTCGCGCTGCACGAGATTGACGGCATCTTCGCCGCGACCAGCACGCACGCCTTCCCGACGCTGTCCGTCGCCGAGTATCTCGGCCTGCGCCCGCGCTATTTCGACGGCACCAACGTCGGCGGGTCGAGCTTCGAGGCGCACCTGCTCAGCGCCGCGCTGGCGCTCGACGCCGGGCTGTGTGACGCGGCGCTGATCTGCTACGGCAGCAACCAGCGCAGCGCCGGCGGCCGCCTGGTCTCCATGAGCGAGCCGCAGCCGCATGAGGCGCCCTACAAGCCGCGCCATCCCATCACCGCCTACGCGCTCGCCGCCAGCCGGCACATGCACCAGTTCGGCACGACGCGCGCCATGCTGGCGGAGGTCGCGGTGGCCGCCCGCGCCTGGGCCAACCTGAACCCGGCCGCCTTTGCCCACGGCCCGCTCTCGCTTGACGACGTGCTGGCCTCGCGAATGGTCAGCGACCCGTTGACCGTCTCCGACTGCTGCCTGGTGACGGACGGCGGCGGCGCCTGCGTGCTGGTGCGGGCCGACCGCGCCCGCGATTTGTCGCAGCCGCCCGCCTATCTGCTGGGCGCCGCCGGGGCCGGCTGGCACCGCGCCGTGATGTGCATGCCGGACCTCACCATCACCGCCGCCACCGACAGCGGCCCGCGCGCCTACGCGATGGCGGGCGTTCTGCCGTCCGACGTGCGGCTCGCCATGCTGTATGACGCTTTCACCATCAACACGCTGCTTTTCCTGGAGGACCTTGGCTTCTGCGCCAAGGGCGAGGGCGGGCCATTTGTCCAGGGCGGCGCCATCGCGCCTGGCGGGAGGCTTGCGGTGAACACCAATGGCGGCGGGCTGTCCTGCGTGCATCCCGGCATGTACGGCATGTTCCTGGTCCTGGAGGCCGTGACCCAGTTGCGCGGCGACGCCGGAGCGCGGCAGGTGCCGGACCTCGACGTGGCAATCGTGCATGGCAATGGCGGCACGCTGTCCAGCCAGTGCACCGCCTTGCTCGGCACGGCGGCCTCGCTTTGAGCATGCGGTTTTCCAGCCTGGACAGCATGCTGCGGCCCCGCAGCGTCGCCGTGCTGGGTGCCAGCAACGACCCGACCCGCATCGGCGGCCGGCCGATCGCCTACATGCTGTCCCAAGGCTTTGCCGGGACGATCCTGCCGGTAAACCCGAACCGGGCCGAAGTGCAGGGCCTGCCGGCCTACGCCAGCGTCGCCGATCTGCCGAGCGTGCCGGACACCGCCATCGTCGCCGTGCCCGCCGACCTCGCGGTGCAGGCGGTCGACGACCTGGGCGCACGCGGCGTGCGGTCGGCGATCGTGTTCACCGCCGGGTTCGCCGAGATGAACGACGCGGGCCGCCTGGCGCAGGACCGTATGCTGGCGGCGGCGGGACGGCACGGCATGCGCCTGCTGGGACCCAACTGCCTCGGCCTGTTCAACGCGCGCATCGGCTTCTACCCGATCTTCTCCAGCTCGTTCGAGAATGGCTGGCCGCCGCCCGGCCGCATCGGCATCGCCAGCCAGAGCGGTGCCTACGGGACCCACATGTTCGCCACCGCCCGCAACCGCAACATCGGCACGCCGATCTGCGTCACTACCGGCAATGAGGGCGACGTCACCATCGGCGACGTGATCGGCTGGCTCGCCGAGGACCCCGACACCGACGTCATCGCCGCCTACGCCGAGGGCATCCGCGAGGCCGACAGCTTCCTCGCCGCCCTCGCCGCCGCCCGCGCCGCCCGCAAGCCCGTGGTGATGATGAAGGTCGGCACCAGCACGCTCGGCGCGCACGCGGCGCAGTCGCATACCGCGTCCATCGCCGGCAACGACGCGGTAACGGACGCGGTGCTGGCGGAGTTCGGCGTCGTCCGCGCCCGCACCACCGAGGAGATGCTGGACATCGCCCTCACCGCGACCCGGCGCATCTACCCCGCCCGCAACACGCTGGGCGTCATCACCATCAGCGGCGGCGCCGGCGTGCTGATATCGGACGCTGCCGAGGCGCTTGGCCTGCCGATGCCCGAGATGCCGGCGGACGCCCAGGCCCGCCTGAAAGCCATGCTGCCGTTCGCGGCACCTCGCAACCCCGTCGATTGCACCGCGCAGGCGTTCAACGACATGAGCCTGATCGGCCGGTTCACCGACTCGATGGTCGAGGACGGCGGCTACGCCTCGGTGCTCGCCTTCTTCACCCAGGTCGGGGGCGCCGCCAGCATCGCGCCGAAACTGCGCGAGCAGCTCAACGCTTCCAAGGCGCGGCACCCGGACCGGCTGTTCGTGCTGTCGGTCGTGGCTCCGATCGAACGCATCCGCGAATACGAGGACGACGGCTTCGTGGTGTTCGAGGACCCGACCCGCGCGACCGTCGCCATCCACGCCATGGGCCGGTTCGGCGAGGCATTCTCAAAAGCGGCCGGCCTGCCGCCGCCCATGGTCCCGCCGGTGGACCTGCCGCTCACCAACCCCTCCGAGGTCGCCGCCAAACGCATCCTGGCCCAGGCCGGCATCCCTGCCGCGCCCGAGGCGGCCTGCGCCACCGTCGAGGCTGCAATAGAAGCGGCGGAGCGCTTCGGCTACCCCGTCGTGCTCAAGGTCTTGTCGCCCGACATCATTCATAAGTCGGAGATCGGCGGCGTCATCCTGGGCGTACGCGGCGCGGATGCCGTGCGGACTGGCTTCGCCACGCTGCTCGACCGGGCCAAGGCGGCGATGCCGGAGGCCCGGCTGGAGGGCATCCTAATCGCCAAGCAGCTCCGCGGCGGCGTCGAGTGCATCCTGGGCATCCAGCGCGACCCGGTGTTCGGGCCCGTCGCCATGTTCGGCCTCGGCGGCATCTTCGTCGAGGTGTTGCGGGATGTCGCCCTGCACCGCTGCCCGTTCGGCCCCGATGTGGCAGAGCGCATGATACGCTCGCTTCGCGCCGCTCCGGTCCTACTGGGCGCGCGCGGCCGGCCGGCGGCGGACATCGCGGCGCTGGCGGCCATGTTGTCCCGCCTGTCGGTCTTTGCGCACCAGGCTGGGCCGCGGCTCCGCTCCATCGACCTCAACCCGGTGTTCGCCATGCCGGACGGGGAGGGCGCCTACGCCGCCGACGCCGTGATCGAGCTCGGCGACGCGCCGTGATCGACAAGCGCGTGCAAACGATGGCCGACGCGATGGCCGGCATTGCCGACGGCGCCACGGTGCTGATCGGCGGCTTCGGCTCGGTCGGCCAGCCGAACGCGCTGCTGGAGGGCCTGATCGAGCAGGGCGCCCGCGACCTGGTCTGCGTCGCCAACAACGCCGGCACCGGGCACACCGGCCTGGCCCGGCTGATGGAGCTGGGCCGGGTGCGCCGCATGGTGTGCAGCTTTCCGCGCAGCGTCGGCTCGGTGGTGTTCGAGGAGTTGTATCGCGCCGGCAGGATCGAGCTGGAGATCGTGCCGCAGGGCACGCTCGCCGAACGCATGCGCGCGGCCGGGGCGGGCATCCCGGCGTTCTACACCGCGACGGCTGCGGGGACGCAGCTCGCCCGCGGCAAGGAAGTTCGAGAAATCGGCGGACGGACCTATGTGCTTGAACATGCACTGCCTGGCGACGTTGCCTTGGTAGAGGCTTGGCGCGCGGATCGCTGGGGCAATCTCACCTTCCGCAGCAGCGGCCGCAACTTCAACCCCGTGATGGCGATGGCGGGGCGGCTCACGATCGTGCAGAGCCAGCAAATGGCCGAGCTGGGCGATCTCGACCCCGAGGGCATCGGCACGCCGGGCATCTTCGTCGATCGGGTGCTGCACGTGCCCTGCGGCGATCCCGTCAGTTAGGGAGAACAGGCATGCAACCGCTCAGCCGAGCCGCGATGGCCGCCCGCGTGGCACAGGATATCCCCGAGGGCTGGTACGTGAACCTCGGCATCGGCATACCCACGATGGTCGCGGACCACGTGGGCGCCGACCGCGAGGTGATCTTCCATAGCGAGAACGGCGTGCTCGGCATGGGTCCGGCACCGGCGCCGGACCGGGTCGATCCCTGGCTAATCAACGCCGGCAAGCAGCATGTGACCCTATTGCCCGGCGGCGCCTATGTGCATCACGCCGACAGCTTCGCGATGATCCGCGGCGGCCATCTGGACTTGTGCGTGCTCGGCGCGTTCGAGGTGGCGGAGAACGGCGACATCGCCAACTGGGCTACCAGCGAAAACGACACCGCACCGGCGGTCGGCGGCGCCATGGATCTTGCCGTCGGGGCGAAGCGGCTGTGGGCGGTGATGGAGCATACGACCAGGGAGGGCCGCCCGCGCCTGATGCGCCGCTGCTCCTATCCGTTGACGGCGCCGGGCGTGGTGGCGCGGGTGTACACCAATCTGGCCGTGCTTAATGTGACGCCGCGCGGCTTTGCGGTGGTCGAGATGGCGCCCGGCGTCTCGCACGCGGAACTGCGGGCCAAAACCGAGGCGGAGCTGATTCCATGCTGACCGAGTTCCGCGACGGCGCCACCGCCGTCCTGACGCTCGACTATCCGGAGCGGCGCAACGCGCTGGCCATGCCGATGCGCCAGCGCTTGGTGGACGCGCTGGAGGCGATCGAGGCCGACCGCGATCTGCGCGCCGTCGTCATCACCGGGGCCGGCGGCACCTTCAGCGCCGGCGGCGACATCAGCGGCATGAACGTGGCCGACGTGGCGACTGGACGGGAGCGGTTTCGCCTGACGCACCGGCTGGTCCGGCTGCTGATCAAGGGCAGCAAGCCGGTCATCGCCGCCGTCGAGGGCTGGTGCGTCGGCGCTGGATTGTCGATCGCGATGTGCTGCGACACCGTGGTGGCCGCCGATGATGCGCGGTTCGCCGCCGGGTTCGGCAAAATCGGCCTGGTCGCCGATTTGGGCCTGCTGCATACGCTGCCAGCCCGCATCGGCCAGGGCCGGGCTCGGCAGATCCTCCTGTATGGCGAGCAGATCGACGCAGCGCGCGCCGAGGCCCTCGGCATGATCGACCACATCGTCCCGCCAGGCACGGCGCTGCAGGCTGCTCTGGCCCGCGCCGCGCTGTTCCATGCCGCTGCGCCGTTGCCGATCGCCATGACGAAGGAGCATCTCGCCGTTGGGCTGGACGCAGCGCTGGAATGGGAGCGGGGCACGCAGTCGATGCTGTTCCTGACTGCCGACCATGCCGAGGGCAAGGCGGCTTTCCTGGGCAAGCGTCCTCCGGTGTTCGGAGGCGTTTAGCGATCCTCAGCGGGAAAGGTTGGGGGTCACGGAGTCCGTGCCCGGGCCACCGCCGTCACGCGTGATGTCGTTCGGCCGGCTGTCTAACCGTGCGCCGGGCGGCACGGAGCTGAACGGCGACGACGTATCCGGCCCGACATTGCCGCCCGCCCGCTCGGATGGGGGCACGCTTTGCGGCAGGTTGCCTGGGACCGGCGCTGCGGTCCAAACCTTCTTCTCCGTCTGTGCCAATACAGTGCCGGACAGCAGGCCTGCGGAAAGTATCGCAATCAGTAGTCGCATGGTTGTCACCCCTTCTATAATCGGAACGCACCCGCGGACCAGTCAGTTGCTCATGGATCTCCGGCTCTGCCGTTGGCTAATGAATTTCCGGCTCCGCCGTTAGGGCCGTGCCCTCCAGCACCGCGTAGTCGCAGCCCTCGTTCGCCTGCCGCACCTGCTGGCTGTGCAGCAGGCCGAAGCCGCGGGCAAAACGCGGCGGCGGCGGCGTCCACGCGGCCCGGCGCACGGCCAGCTCCGCCTCCGGCACGTCCAGGCTGAGCCGCCGGGCCGCCACGTCGAGCGTGATCAGGTCCCCGGTCCGCACCAGCGCCAGCGGACCGCCCACAGCGCTTTCGGGCGCCACATGCAGCACGCAGGTGCCGTAGCTCGTGCCCGACATGCGGCTGTCGCTGATCCGCACCATGTCCCGCACGCCCTGCCGCAGCAGCTTCTTCGGCAGCGGCAGCATCCCCCATTCCGGCATCCCCGGCGCGCCGATCGGCCCGGCGCTGCGCAACACCAGCACGCTGTCCGCCGTCACCGGCAGCGCCGCGTCGTCGATGCGCGCCGCCATGTCGTTGTAGTCCTCGAACACCACGGCTGGCCCGGTATGATGCAATAGCCGTGGATCGGCGGCGCTGTGCTTGATAACCGCCCCGTCCGGCGCCAGGTTGCCGCGCAGCACCGCGACGCCGCCCTCTGGCCGCAGCGCGCGGTCCAGCGGCAGGATCACCTCGTCGTTCAGCACCCGGGCGCCCGCGATGCCCTCTCCGAGCGTCATGCCCGCCACCGTGCGGCACTCCAGGTCCAGCAGCGGCCCGAGCCGTGCCATCAGCGCCCGCAGGCCGCCGGCGTAGTGGAAATCCTCCATCAGATACTGGCCCGATGGCCGGATATTGGCGATCAAGGGCGTCTGCCGGCTCAATAGGTCGAACCGGTCCAGATCGAGTCCCACCCCGGCCCGGCGCGCCATGGCGATCAGGTGCACGATGCTGTTCGTGCTGCCGCCCAGCGCCATCGCCACCCGCACGGCGTTGTCGAAGCTCGCCGCCGTCAGCAGCCGGTTCGGTCGCTGGTCCTCCCACACGAGATCGACGATGCGCCGGCCGCAGGCGGTCGCCATGCGCGCGTGATTGCTGTCCGGCGCCGGGATGCTGCTGCTGCCCGGCAGCGCCAGGCCCAGCGCCTCCACCGCCGCGGTCATGGTGCTGGCGGTGCCCATCGTCATGCAGGTGCCCCAGGAGCGCGCGATGCCGTCCTCCACCCCTTGCCAGTCCTGCTCGGTGATGGTGCCGGCACGCAGCTCGTCCCAGAACTTCCAGGTGTCGCTGCCGGAGCCCAGCGTATGGCCGTTCCAGTGCCCGCGCAGCATCGGCCCGGCCGGCATGAAGATGCACGGCAGATCCATCGACAGCGCGCCCATCACCATCGCCGGCGTCGTCTTGTCGCACCCGCCCATCAAGACCAGCCCGTCGAACGGCTGCGACCGGGCGATCTCCTCGACCTCCATCGCCAGCAGGTTGCGATACAGCATGGTCGTGGGCTTCATGAAGTTCTCCGGCAGCGCCAGCGCCGGGATTTCGAGCGGGAAGCCGCCCGCCTGCCAGACGCCGCGCTTCACCTCCTCGGCGCGGATGCGGAAGTGCTGGTGGCAGGGGTTGAGGTCGGACCAGGTGTTGAGGATGCCGATGACCGGCTTGCCTTTCCAGTCGGCCTCGGCATAGCCCATCTGCTTGGTCCGGCTGCGATGGCCGAAGCTGCGCAGGTCGGCGACCCCGTACCAGCGGTGGCTGCGTAGCTGCTCCGGCGTCTTGCGTGGCATGTCTTGCTCCGAGTTCGCGCCAACGTGCGCCGGGTGTCGAATGCGGGCAAGGTGACCCGTGCGCTGCTGGGTGGGGAGTTGGACGTCGATGCCGCTATGGGTTCCCGTCACGATGGTGGCGGCGCTGTTCCAGACCTGGCGCACTGCGCTGCAGCAGCGCCTGCGGGGGAGCCTCTCGGTCGGGACGGCCGGGCTGGTGCGCTACCTGTATGCGGTCCCGGTCGGGCTGGCGCTGCTGCTGGGCTACCGCGCCGTGAGCGGGGCTGTGCTGCCGTTGCCGACCCCGGGTTTCGTCCTGGCCTGCGCGGTGGCGGGGCTGGCCCAGGTGCTCGGCACGTCCCTGCTCATCATGGCGTTCGGCCACCGCAACTTCGCCGTCGGCACCGCCTACGCCAAGACCGACGCGGTGCAGGCGGCGCTGCTGTCGTGGCTGCTGCTGGGCGAGGCGCTGGCGCCGGTGGCCTGGCTCGGCATCGGCGTCGGGGTGTGCGGCGTGCTGACCTTGTCGCTGGCCGGGCGGGGCCTGCATCCCGGGACGCTGCTGCGCGCTACGGTGCAGCCTGCGGCGCTGTGCGGGTTGGGTGCCGGCACCGGGTTTGCGGTGGCGGGCGTGGGGATCAAGGCCGCGACGGTTGCTTTGGGGGCCTCCGACGTTATCCTCGGCGCGCTGTTTGCGCTGGTGGTGACCAATGTTTTGCAGACGCTGATGCAGGGCAGCTACATGGCCTGGCGCGAGCCGGCCGGCCTACGCGCCGCGTTTTCGTCCTGGCGCAGCTCTGCCTGGGTTGGTGCGCTCTCGGCTGGCGGCTCCGCTTGCTGGTTCGTGAGCTTCGCCTTGGCGCCGGTGGCGCTGGTACGGACTTTGGGGCAGGTTGAGATGCCGTTTACGTTGTTGTTCAGTCGGTTTTATCTGAGCGAATTCCTGCGGGGCGCCGACATTGCCGGGCTCGCGCTGATTGTATGCGGCGTGGTACTGGTTCTGCTTTTCCACTGACCAAAAGTTCAATCTTGCAACTCAATAAAAATTATATTGAACACAAAATTTCAATAACATGAATCAGCAACATCCTTTCATATCTATTGAAGACGGTGCCATACTTTTAAATAACACGATAGAGAAAAATTACAGTTATTTAGTAGATTGAACTACTCCATCAATAAGTCCTCGACTAACTTCCGCTAATTCTTCGAGACGTTGGCTCCCAAGATTCATTGAGCCGCCGTGAGCAACGGAGTTCCTAACGGCATAACAGGAGGAAACCTCACGAATCCCCTCATTTTCTGATCTCGGGATGGCCGCGATTCGCTCGGGTTTTGTAGAGGTTTCGGCTCAATCGGAGCTGGAGCATCGACGTGGCCAATGCGGATCAACGGGGCGGTCGTCTT
>JAABUS010001511.1_pt1 | contig 50217 bp, 12 predicted proteins | sample 5560161 | NCBI WGS metagenome assembly JAABUS01 (sample SAMN10711885, study PRJNA513376) | rock metagenome | isolation source: Antarctica rocks | place: Antarctica: Victoria Land, Trio Nunatak nord | collected 2016-01-04 | reverse complement strand
ATAAAGAATTAAACTAAATTTATTCGGTAACCCCGATAATATAAGATTTACCGCCGTTTATTTTAAATAAATAAAGGCGAGGTTTAATTATTTATCGGATTCTTTATTATTTAGGGTCTCGTTATCTTCCTTTATCTTTATAAATTATAGAAGGATAATTCTTTAAAGAGTAATATCTAAACGGCCTAATATTAAATTATATAATATTTTAGGCCGAGTAATCCTTACGTCTCTACGCGTATATAATACCGGAACGAATTAATTATAATTAACTATATTTATTAACTCCTAAATTTTATTTATTTTAAATATATAATAATTTATTATCTTTCCCCGCCTCTTTACCCTCTCTTATTATTCGGTTATATTTTTATAAAAATCTAAAATAATCTTTATATAATTATTAATAGTCTCGTTGTTAAAAGATATTAATTTTTATATAATATTAATTTTATACCTATAGGCGAGATATTTAGATATATTTATATCGATATATTAAAAAAAGATCGAGTCTTTAGGCCGAGTATATTTAATATAATAAAAATATAAAACTAATCGGTAATTATAATTAAATCGTAGGTATATATATAGAGCCTAATATATCGGATTTTACTAGATAATTTATTATATTAATAAATAAAATATTATCCGTAGCTACCCTTTATTAGGTTATTTATTCCACTTTATTTAATAATAAAGATATATATCGAACTCCTTCGTTATAATATTTTTAATTTTAACCTCGGAGTTACCCTTTAAATTTACCCCCGTTTATAATTAATTAAATATATCTTTAATAATAATATTACCCGTCTCTTTTTAAGTATCCTATATTTCTAGCTCTTTTATTTTATAAACGATAGACCGCGATATTTAATTAATTAGGAATACTTTAATATTTATTTTAATTATTCGGTATCTATAAACCCTATATTTATTATCGTCTATTTATAGTCGAGCTATTATCCGTTATTAATTTTTAATAATTATACTAATTTTAAAAGTATTTATATTACTTCGATAACGCTAGTATTTAATTAATCGTAAACGAATACTTTCTTCGTTTAATAATTTAATTTATAGACCGAAATATCTAGTTATAATATATAAATATATATAATAAATATATCGTAAATCGGATTTAGTTTTTATAAATACTCGGAGGGTACCGATTTAACTAGCCTTATTATTTATATTAATAATTTTTAGATTTTTTCTTATTACCCGTTTAAAGGAATTAATTAATAGGTTTATATAATTATAACCGAAATATTTAACCCGATTATTTATTCCTTAATCTTTATCGTCGTTATTATCGTCGTTATTATCGTTTTTATTAAAGTTACCACTCGAAGATACTATATCTTTATTCTCCGAGGTACGGTTTAAATCGTTATTATTAATTTTATAATCTACCGATTTAGGTTTAATCTTTTTATTATTAACGACTCGACGATTATATCTCTTATATTTTCCTCGTAATAAAGGTTCTTTATTATTATTTATCCTTAACTTTATTAAATACTTTCGATTAATTTTTAATTTTATTAATTATTTATCCGTTAAGCCCGACTTAATTAAAAGAGTATAAATATTAATTTTATTTAAATTACTTAACGTCTACTAGTCTTTCGGGATATTTTTACGCGTAGATCCTCGTCTATAATCGCTTTATTTTAAATAGTTAACCGTTAACTAAATAATTATAGAATAAATATCGTTATAAATAAATTTCTTGGCGATTTAATTTATATAGCCGAGGTGATTTTCCTTTATAATATCGAATTATTAATTTTATACTACGGTCCCTTATATATTTTATATACCTTTAATATATTTCTCCTTTCGTCTACGATTAGTTATCGCCCGTTTTTATATATCTTATAAAATCGTCGAGTCTAACGCTTTATACGTCTTTTATTTATTTACGAATTTTATTATTTAAAGTCTATCGTTTATTAATATACCCTATACCTCGGTAATAATTTTATTAACGATCTTCGTATTATTAACGAACTTTTCTAATATATCCTAGATTAAATCGATTTATACCCTAGGTTCTCCGGCCTAACGTATTATTTCGTTAATCTTTTAACGTATATCTACTAGTGATTTATTCGTCGCTTTAATTATAAACGCGAGGATCGAGGCTCTAGCGACCGTTAAGGAAGGAGAATCTTTATAAAATATTAATAAGGATAATATAATAAATAGTTAAATAATAAATTAATAAAAAGTAAAGAGAGGTAAAGAGCTTTAACGAATAAAAGTAATAAAGATTTAAATAAAATTAATAAATAAAGTAAATTATTATATTACCGACGATAATAATAATAGGGTTAATATGGTAAATACTAATAATAATATTAGTAATAATAATCGTTAATAAACCTTACGTATTAAATCTTAATATATAAAGATATTACTTTAGAAGATTATTTTAAAATTTGAATATTTTTAACTAGGAGGTAAAGTTTAAATAAATATTTAATATTAATTAATATACGAAGTTAGTACTCTAAAAGATTATTTTAAAATTTAAATAATTTTGGCTAGGAGGTGAAGTTTAAATAAATATTTAATATTAATTAATATACGAAGTTATTACTCTAGAAGATTATTTTAAAATTTGAATATTTTTAGCTAAGAGGTAAAGTTTAAATAAATATTTAATATTAAATAATAATATTCTAATCTAATCTCTTTATCTAATACTAGTAATAGTTGAATCTTAGATATTTTTAAATTAAATAAGAATTTAAAATTTACTTTCGAATAATAAAAACTTATTTTTAAATAATATAATTTTTAATAATAATATTTAGGCGCTCTTAGCCCCGTTTAAAAACCTTTAAACTTCAAAATTATTTTTTAAATTAACTCTTATTTTAATTTTTACTTCTTCTTTCTCCTTTTTAAATTAATTTTCTTAATCTCTTTATTTAATCTTTATACTTTAATACTAATTATAGTAAGGGATAATAATATTTATAATTTAATATTAATTACGGAGATTAACGATCTTTTAAACGATATAATTTACTCTAACGATAATAATAACGAAGGGGATCTATTAGGTAAACCGTCCTCCGATAATATAAATATAAAACTAACCTTAGGCGAGATATTTAAAGACGGAATCTTAATAAACATACTCGTTAACCTCTATTATTTATTATATTAATATTATAACTAGAATTATTTTACGGAGGACTATAGACTAGTCTTCGAAGATAATAATATTAAATCGAAATATAAAGAGCCTACCCCGAAGCTAGGTATAAAACGTAAATTAAATAAAAATAATACGTTAGTTTTAAAAGTTAAACCGGCGGTATCTAAGACTTAAAAAGTTAAAAAGGAATAATTAATTTATAATAAAAAGAAAAAGGAAAAAGTGGATAAAAGCGACGATAACGGTATACTAATTAATAATAACGTTATATTAATCGATAACGACGTTAATTATAATTATAAAAATATAGAGGATTAATTTAATAACGAGGAGACGCCTACTAAATATAAATAGAAAATATCTATTAAATTTAGAAAGAATAAGGTTATAAAGTCTATTAAAAGAATATTTATAAAATAGAGGAAGAAGAGAATAAACCCTAGAATTAAAGGAGACGAGGACTTTAATAAATTTATAAAGAAGAAATATAATATTAAAGCCGCTAAGCCTCTAACCTAAGGAATAACGATATATAATATTATTTATTATAATTTTTATAACTTAGTTAAAAAGAATATTAATAGACCCGCCGAGTATTTATATATATTCTTTATAACCTATAACTACTTTATTTTATTTATAAATTTAGGAATTTTAAGAGTCGACTAGATCCCTAAATCTAATATTCGTTTAAATAATTAGATTATTTTATTTATAATTAACTAGTACCCGGCTAGAATCTTTATAAATTAATTAAACGAATTCGATCTAGCCGGAATAATATATAGTTTAAAATACCCTCTCGGTTATACCGCTAAATAATAAAAAGCGGTAAGGGATATAGATATCGACGGGAATATATTAATAACGGGGGAGAAGGGATAATATTATATATAAACGAAAAGTCTATATATATTAAATAGATAAAAAGTATTTAATATTAATTTATATTTTAAATATCCGGTTAAGGAGAAGATCCGCTATTAAAAACTAATATAAAAACGATTTTATAAAGTATATATTTAATTTATACCCGGATACCCCGAGGACCCGATTTTCCTAACTTTATTATTATATATTAAATTATTATTATTTATAAAGGGGGCCGCCTAGGAACCCTCCTCTTTAATCGCGAATAATATTATATAAACCGAGATTAATAAAATAATAATAGTAATCTAATAAAGTATTTTTAAATATAATTACGATGATTTTTAATAATAGTTAGAAAGTTAGTAAATCCGCGCGGCGTAGTTTTACCGCGTTATTTATAATAATCCTTTAAATAATAATATTAAACCTACGAATAATTATAATAAAACTGAAATTTCGAATTTATTACTAGAGTTTAAGACCGTAAATATATTAACTCTATTTTCTATAATTATAAATATATTAATATTAATATCCTAGACTTTTAGATAGTAATAATAATAAAAGTTTATATATAATAACGATAAAGTTATAATTATAATAATAATGAATCCGAAACCTTAATATTAAATAACTAAAGTTTTAATTTTAAATAATTAAATCTTTAAATTTAAATAACTTTAAACTCGACCCTAAAATATATTTATTATTAATTATTCTTAAAGATTTAATATTAAAAGGCTAGCCCCCCGCTTAAAACTTTTAAACTTTTAAAATTATTTCCTAGATTAAAGTTTAGTTTTAATAAAATTTTAGATAATCTTTTTCGATTTTTAATCCCCTTTTAATTATTAATCCCTTTTCGATTATTAATCCTCTTTTAATTATTAATCCTCTTTCGATTATTAATTTATAATATCGGAATTATTATTTAAATTATTAATACCCTCTCTTCTTAATACCTACTATAATATAATATATATATTAAATAATTCACCTTATATTTAAAACCTATCGGATTATTATTATATTATAATAATATTTAAAACGCTTCTAAAAGAGACCCGTAACTAGATCTATAAATATTATTTTATTTATATCGAAGAAATTATCCTTTATTTAATAAAGAACGAGAGATTAGTATTTAAAAGAGGCTTTCGTAAATTAATAAAGTATAATATAGGTAAAGATTATAATATCTTAATCGAAGACCCCGAAATATTTAAAAGAGTTATTTATATAGCGGATTAATTATATATTACCTTACTCGGCGTTAATAAAACTATTTATAAAAATATAACGAGTATTCTTTTTAGGTATAACGTCTAATATTTAAATTATTTTAATTACTCGATTAATAACGAGTATAATAAAAATCCCGGATTTATAAATATATAATTCTACTTTAATTATTATTTCCGTTATATTAAAGTTTATTTAATAATAAATAATAGTCTTAATCGTCTTCTTATTATAATAGATACTCGAGCGGAGTAGCGAAATTTAGGATTTAATATAAAAGATAAAGTTTACGGAGCTCTAATAACGAATTTAGTAAATTTTTTTAAATAAAAAAATAAGCGTCTAGTATAAATAATTTAACTACGATCTCTAACTTTTAATATAAAGAATTTATTTTATCCAAATAGTTACTATCGTAGAGAGGCTTTATATAATTTATATTACTATATAATTTAAAAGGGCCTTTAATATAAAAAGGAGTTTAAACCGGCGAAACTTTATAATTATACTAGAATTAATAATATAATTCTTAATAGTAAAGATATATTAGTTATTAAAATAAAATCTAAAACGGACGTAAAAATAGTCGGCCTCGATATAAATTAGGATAAACCGACGGAAAAAGAAAAAAGAGAAAACGGGGTAATAAATAATAATAAAAATAATAAAAATATAATCTTTATAAAGTTCTAGGGTTTAGACGCGTCGTATTTTATCGGGGGGGCTAGGTAAAGAATAATCTTTAATCTCTAATAATAAATATATACTTTTTAATATTTAATAAATAACGATAATTAATTAATTAATAAAAATTTTTAATAGGATTTTTATTACGTCGGTATTATAATTTTATAAATAATAATAAAAAAGCCTATAAATAATCGTTTATAATTTAAATTCTACTAATATTAAAATAATTATTAATTATAATATTTCTATACGCGGTTATATTAATATATAATAAATTTAGATTTTATCGCTAAGATTACGGTATTAATCTAAAAGTGGAATGGTACGGGTATTTTAATAATCGATAGTTAAAATAAGGCGAACTAGACGTAATATTCGGATTTTACGCTTAGACGTGCTACCTGGAGGTTCCGTAATAAGCAGAAGGCGCTAACCCGAAGGGGCTTAGCGAGCGGAAGCTAACCCGAAGGGGCTTAGCGGAGCTTGGCACATCTGAGGGACTGAGGCAAAAAAATCCTCAATGTTTTGAAACGACTTAAACAAGAACCTATGGTGTTTTCCCTCAATACATGAAACCATCTCCGGACTTCATAATGAGTCTATTCGATCAAGCTACAGGCTGGAACGCTTAGCGCCCTGAAGAAAGTCCTGCTCCCCTCTACGTATTTTTCACCAGTCTCGCAATTCAACTTGATCAAATTCGGATTCTATGCAAGAGAACACAGCCTTCGGGATTCATCCTCAGGAATCACTAATTTCCATAAGGACAGGGAGCTTCCCTGCTTCTCATGGTCTTTGCTTGGAAACCCATCATACTAATGGGAGAGAAAACGGTAATTCGATAAAATTGGGTATCGTTGCAACGCACACAAACAGTCGAACTACTTGCATATCTGCGGCTGGTCTGTTCCCTCTTGTACCCAGCCTTCTGGTTGTTCGCCATAATGCAGAAAGCTGCTCGGTCCAATTCGCACATGTATCCATTGGATTCAGGTTGGATATCTGTGTCCCCTTTTTAGCGGTGGTCGTGAAGGCTTTTCATAGCCCCTGTCTCTGCGAGGGTCAGGGCTTCGTCGCCGTCCTGTACTCGCAATTGACCTATGGCGGCTGTCACAACGTTCTTCGTACCCTGACCGCGTGGGCTGTGATCGCGGCGCAGGGGACATTGCTTCGCATTTAGGACAAGGGTCCTCGTTTGCCGAACCATCGGTGTAAGTACGCCCATTTTGTGCCTCCTCGTAGCACGCCTTAGGTGGCCGGCTTCCCGAGTGGCGCGCACATTGTTTTCCAAGGAGTCTGTACGTGGTCATGATGTGGTGCGCATCGCATTCACGATGCTTAAATTGAATTCTTCGAAGAACACAATTGGCTGTCTAGCGGTCAGTTCTGGATCAAATGCAGGGTTTGTATAAGCCCGACGGAACACACACTTACGGTCTTTACTGCCATCGCTTTGATTAGGCTGGCGCTGCTCTTGGTAGTCTGAATATTGTGGCTGACTCGAATGGGAAGCGAAGTATCCTGGAGATGGTCGCTGGGAATGTGAGTATGGCTGCTGATTGGGGGAGCTGTAGGAGGAGGAATTATATTGCTATTGCTGGTCAGCTACACCCTCGAGAGCAGTGGATCCAGTGACAAGGCTTACATAAGCATAAGAGGTGCTAGAGTAACCGCCGCGCGACATATTCACAGCAAACTCTAACTACAACGGAGAGTGAACGACTGCACGACAGGGAAACCAAGGCCATGAAGTGTTATCAGGCCGCCTGGACTGTTTTGCTCGTCTGAAGATGCCCCACTCCCGCCATTTCTGCTGGCGTTTTTGTCGAGTTGTGATAGGCGCATGCATGTCAGCTTGGCGCATTGGTGCAGCCTTCAGGCGGTCTAGATCTTCAGAGCGCGATGAAGTTCAGAGAGGCTCAAATAGTTGCCGTGCTTAAACTCAGCATATCATACAGACACCTCACTGCCGACTCCACAGCGGCTCAATAATGGAGACTTGGGTCGAGAGTTTCTTTTATTCGGAGCCCCCACAACCACAAAATGCACTAGAAGTGCGGCACTCATCGCGGAGAAGCAGAGCAATTGACATCTTTCTCATTCAAAATTCGCCAGCTTCAACTCGAATATCGTATAAGGAGAGTGGACATCTTGCGACAGTATCACAGCTTGAGCATGCCATCGAAAAATCATTGCTAGACTCAACTGTAAATACCCAACTTTGGTGATATCTTCTAAAAAGCGCTGATGATCAACAGCCCCCTAGACCAGGTATCAAGCCTCTGGATCGTATCTAGTGGGCTCCTTCCCCGCCACGTATCAGCAAAGTCGTTGACGTTGATAGCTACGAGAACAACTGGAAGTATGCGAGAAGCACTCTTTGCCGCAAATACGTCAAGGATATCTCGTCTAAATCGAGCGGCGTCTCATTCGAAGATCCTAATCTGATGAAGTTCGAAATGTTTCTCAATGCGGCCGCAAAGCGACATGATTTGAGTTTCATTTCGAGGGGCCTGTCAACATGCGACGGAAGATTGCTGGCGTCCAAAGGTCCTACTTTGCCTGTACTGAGCCTTCCCAGCTCGTTGGCTGACTTTTGACTACAGATCGGCTCCTGTATACCTTTGGATTTGACTGGCTGGGCGTCTTAAGAGATTCTCCCCCAGCCATGTCATCTCTTATGGACCTTAAACATTGGAAGGTTCGTTTCGCACGCTAAATACTCCAGCAAAATCTAAGCGCGATAGGGGGGTTCATACATCGTCCGCCGAACCACAGCAGTTGCTATTATTATAAAAGTAACGCAGACGGATGCCTTGGTTTCTTCACCCTTGTGTCACGGATCATGGACATCGAACAATGAGCTCAATCATCGCCGAACCGTCATACTGTTCAACGAGCTCCACTCCAATGACGATGGCTTACCATTTACCGCATGGATCTCTCCTGACGCGCCGGGATTGGATCTTTGGGAGAATCCGGAAAACGACGGAATCCCACTAGATGACGAAGCCACAGCGCTGACTTTCGTTCAAAGATTTGTGGCTCGCATATGGCAAGGAGTCGTCTCTGATCTCGAAAAAGTCATTGACGAGTGTTCGAAACATATCATTTTCTCAGTCAGTCCACTCCCAGCCGCGGACCATCTGAACCCACGACATGTTTACTCAAGTGAATATAGGAGCAAACGAAGTTCCACACGCTCGACGTTAATCGCCTCGAAAGCGTGGCACACGATACTTGGCGAGATATGATGACTTGGCACATCCTCGAGAAACTTATAACTGCCCAGCGCAGATCGGTCTCGGAGACAAGACAGAATCTAAGACAGCTGACCAGAATCTGTGCATCATGCCAAGCCGAGGTAGAAGATCCACTGCTCCAAATCATTGAAGCACTGACAGCTCTCGAAAAAACAGTGGCAGAGGACTTCAGGTCCCGCGGGCAGAGTATCACTGATCTTGTAAATGCACCCATTTTGTTTATGTTCAAGGAGTGTGAATGACATGCCAGATGATAATCAGTATCACAGGTCTATAACCTAATCAACGTGCGCAATGCTCAAGCGGCCCAGAGAAGTGCTGATGCTGCTCAGCAAGAGAGCCGGGACTTGGGCCGGATCAGTTGGATCACCTTTATCTTCTTACCGCTCATTGCGGTTTCGGTACTCAAAACGCTTGTTTCCATGTCAGTCAGAAGCTAACGAGGTCACCTGCCAGGGTATCTTCGGCATGAATGTCGATGTTCTCATCAACAAACCACCGTCTATACGATGGTACTTGGCTGCTGTTGTTCCATTCTCAGTCCTAATTTTGGCTATTGCGTTCGTTTCGACTAGGCTCAACAAATGGAAGCGCAGCCAAGCAGAAAAGAAGCAGGCCGCCGAACTCGAAAAGTGATTATAGCACCGGTCATGTCATGAGTATTGTGAGGACTGCGGATTCTATTCAATTACAAGATCTGCATTTGTAGCAAGCTGGACCGAACCGGTAATATGGACTGGATTTTGAAAATGTCAATAAGGATTCCAGCGGATAACAGGGCACCGACACTACCAGTCTACAATAAAATTACACCTACTGCGCATTTTCGTTCAGCGAGGCACTCAGACAGCGCAATAGCCGTGCTCTCTGAGCAGTAATACGTGCCTTCTACGCTATGCGTGCGTCAAAACCATACGATAAGCCTTGTGGATCACGAGTCGAGGCTTCAGCGCTTGGGTCCTATAATAAAGCTCAATTGCCGCGTCAATGGGCATTTCTGTAGGTTTGCAACTCAGGCCTACAACATGTTGATAGCACCAAGCAAGTTACACCGCGATAGTGTATCGACAGCATCTTTGGTGTATCCTCCTCCGAAATCTTTGGCAATTATTCTCAGCGTGCGAGGAGCGCCGTGCCATGGGGCGTAAGCAGCAAAAGCATCGGTGCTTCGTCATGGTTTTATTCCCTTCTGTTACACAATTCTCCTCAAAGTTGATCTGGCATCGGAATCTCCCTGCATCGGTCAGCAATTGAACTTTCCAGATTTCTCATACGTTTTGCTACTTGCTTGCCATTGGACTCGTCATCCCGCTTTTCCCTCTCCTGAAATCCCAGCACGATGTGGCTCAAGGCTAGTGCAGACACAAATGTCTTCAAGCAATAGAGAGGACAAGTACATTGTGGCGCTAAAACCTTAATCATGAACAATTGCAATGTGTCTCTATCCTGGTTCATGTCGCTCGGATGACTTATAACGGCGAACATTATGACAGGGATCGCGGTGTGTGTGCACAGACTGATTTTCAACCGCAGCTTGAGACCATGGTGAATGTTCCTCGACCATTTGGGTCGTCGACGCTGCCATCTACTATCGTCTCATCGCTACTCGCGGACGCTTTCTTGACATCATTCACGAGGAGGAGGAGGGCTACATTGACGAATATACGTCGGCAGCCCAGTCATTCAAGACTTTCGCAAAATTGGCCGTTCTCAAGTAGTGCGAGCTCCATGACGACTGGATTCGTGGCTTCAAGAGCTGCTGTGAGACTATTTGTTGGGTTTAGGCTGCAGGGGAAGGATTCTGCGAAGTCCATCTGCAGGACCTGAGCTTTCCTGCCTGCTAGCCCCTTCTCCCTCTTCCTTGCAGGAAATTTGGTTGGCCATTTGTGAGGCTGAATGTGTTTTGACATTAGTAGAACCTTAGGGGACAAGGAGCGCAGTCAGCACAATACTACTAATCGTCAGTAGCAGTGTCCTTTTATCTCCAGTTTCGGTTCTTTATCAAGTCCGCAGCCTAATCCTCAATCATCAGCTTATTGACACGTGCACGCGGTAGGATGATCCTCTTAACTTCTCAGCCACAGCATAGATAGTAGTGCACAGATTCGTACTCGGCACCCGTGGAATGACACTCGCATCCACCACACTCAACCCTTTGAAACCGTACACTAACAAATCGGACCCCACAACGCCCCCCAGCTCTAAGGGCATCATAGCCGTCGTGCCAGACTGATGCCCTATCGTGCTTTCCGCGTGGTCTCTCACATATCTCTTTAGATCATCATAAGAAGTAACATCAGCACCAGGCGCGTGTTCGACCAGCGAAAGACGTTTCATGGCATCGATCTTGTACCAACTCCGCGTAAAATCTATCATGGCGATCAAGACATCGACGTCTAGCGGATTGGTGAATGTTCGGTAATCAACAAGGGGATTACCATCAATAGGGTTAGAGGGGTCGAAGGTGATGGTGCCCCGACTGAGCGGTTTCTAAAGGATCAACAGGGAGTAAGAGTCTCCTGCGATCGGTGTGCCAACGTGGGTTGATTTGTTGGACGCATATGCTTTAGCGAGGATGGAAAGTTGTTTCTGATAGCCGGCGGAGAGCGTTGTATCTCCCTCGTAGTCTGTGCGGGGAGGAATCGATAATGTTCGTCGGTGAGGATGGACTGGACAAGCAGTGAATTGTTGTTATGAAAGGAGGCGGCAGGGAGGAAATTGGCGGCGTCTTGGCCGCCCGAGTGGGGACCTATTTAGCGGTGTAGACCATTAGCGTTTCCCGAAGATACCTTGGATCGTGTGGGACTTGAGTACTACGAACCGGATCGAGTGCGTTTAAATTCATATTTGGCATCGATCGTACCTGGATTGAGCGGGAAATCGGTCTCGACTTTAGGACTTGTCAGCAAACCCTAGGATTTTGTGTAGAATGCTTCTGGAGTGAACGCCCATCCATAGGCTGACCCTGCGGCGGGGTGGTCCTGTAGGTTCATTCCTACACCCGGAAGCTCAACACGAACGTCTATTCCTGGCCCTTCGAGAACCTTTCTGGGCCCGATGCCGCTTCGTTGCATGATCACTAGAGTGTGCAATGCCGCAGCGAGAATGACCTCTTTTGCGCCACGAATGATGGAATCTGTGTTTCCGCCTCGCCTTTGAATCGTGGCTCCTTCGGCGCGGTTGTCCCTGGAGAGCATAATCTGATTCACGCGGTATCCTGGCAGAAGTTCAAAATTCTCTCGCGCCAAGGGCAGAGAAGTTGCCTCGCTCCGCCGTCGAAAGACATCATAACTGGCGCTAGAGATATACATAGCAGTTTTGATCGTACTTGCCTCAACTAAGGTAGTGAGCTTGCAACTTACATCATTAATAACAATGAAGTAATAGATGGCCCATCAGCGAAAAGCAACGGCCCCGATATGATCTCCTCGGATTCCTGTAATGAACAGGCTCAGTAGCGGTCTCGATCGATTTAGATCCAGAGCTCATGTCGGTAGGTCATTGTTGACCAGAAAAATGACATGAAGACCTGGGATGAGATCCAGTCTTGGCAGCAGTACGTGAATTCTCCAACATCCAATTCCATGCAAAATTTAGAACAGATAGGGACAACGAGTATATACATTCGGGGTACAGGTAAAGATGCCACTATATCTCCCTGACTAGACTGTATAAAACATGTACTCGTACGTTACTAGGGCGGAAACTAGTTCCTTTATAATTCATATCGAAGTCTGGGATATACCCATGATGAGACAAGTACGCTTCCAGTTTCCTGGTCCGGGAAAAATCATCCGACTGATCGTACGTCAGTCAGCATCTATTCGCACATTGTAGGCGCAATCGTCTTCCTAATTATTCCTATTTACGCCTACCGAGCTTTGTACCTTCGCTATTCTTCAGCAACAAGGGTTGATGATGTTGTCTTCTCGACTTTCTTCTACGGTGTCTCAATGTGCTTCTTGTTGTCCACCATGTAATCAATTCTCCCTACAACTGCCTATCTATTGCCTATTATCAAACATCGAGATTTCATAATATCTCCAATCACAGTCCCAAAGTCCAGACCTTTGGCATTCAGCTTGACTACCTTGGCATCTTAGTTCTGATGTGGGGGTCCACCATCCCAAGCATCTACTACGGTTTCTACTGCGACCCAGGGATATTCATAGCCATGGCGGGATCTGTATGTGACTGTACTCGAAGGCGAACACTTACGTGGCAATGTCAAATTCCCTCCGACCAGGGCATCGTTTGTCAGTCTCATAGACAAAACAGCCTTATTCACACTTCGGTGGAAATGGCCGATTGGCCAATTAAAGTTAATTTTCCAACTAATTCCTTGGGCTTTCTTAGTGCTTACATCTTGGGCATCATGACTATTCCTTCGCGATCTTTTGGTCATTCCTTTTCGAGGCAGGGAAACGCTTTGTGACTGCTCCTATCATCATCCAAAACCAGTAGAAGTTCAAGAGAGTCAGAAGGGTATTGCTGCCCAGGTACACGAGAGTCAACCATGGCGGGATTGCTTCTTTGCCAGCAAACCGCATTACCTCTGATTGATGCCGGGATGGTAGTACCGAACCGAAAGAGCTCCAGCTCTTCCGACCTCCACTACCAACATCGTGCACCTGGAGTATTAGCCAAATGTCTTGATAGATCCGTACCGATTGGTAGGTTCCCCAAACCAGCCGAGACCCGAAGAAAGTCACTAGGAGAGCAATGCCGTTGTAGAGCTGAAAGGAAGAGCCTGTCATGTTGCATTTGTCGAGAAACCAGTGGATGTTTAGGAAAGGAGTAGACAACTCGTAAAAGATGAAAGCAATCCCGTAATAATTTGCAAATGGACGCTTGAGAATCGATCAGCTCTCTGCACCATTGCATGCAGCATCGATTGCTCAATTCCACTCAAGAGACTTACGAATCCCAGACTGGAGACGACCAAGGCACTAACGGCATGGGCCAAAGCTCCAGGACCTGTAACTTCAAGGTACAAAGCACTAGCCCATGTGTCCCACGCAAAATATCCAGCAGCAAAAGCTTGCGTCATGCCCATTGCACCAGTATAGCCCCATATCCTCTCCTCAGCGTTCATGGTTCTTCTCCCCTCATCCTTCAGGAGCACCCATAATGCTATCGAGCATATGAAGATTGAGTTGAACATCGACACCATATGAATGTCCCAATTGATCCTCGTCCGTAAGGAGAGACGAGGGTAAGTGGCGGGGAAAAGCTGATTCGACAGTGTAGGCGATAGGTAAGTGTATATGACATGGTAGACGCCGGCAGCCAGGAGGATCTCATGGACGTGGAGAGGAAGGGTCTGAAGAGAGAATCGGTCGGCAATAGGTTGCGAAAGGAAGTTGATTCTTCGGGGTGGAAATGGGTCAAGCATGTCGCTGACCAGAAAGCAGTTCCTATATCCAGTGAAAGGTCATGTTACTGTCCAGGTTCGCAGGAGAGTATTCTGAAAAGCAAAAGGAATGTGGAGGATCTCCGAGTCCGCAGGCTCCGATAGTAAATACGAATACGATAATCTGCTTATGTAATCGTCGCAGACAAAATTTGCAGATGTTTTTGCTCCACCTCAGAGTGTCATCATCAGAAGGACTGAGAACCCACGGGATACTATTGATAAGATTTTCTCTCTCGTCTCAGCCTTGAAATACAGGTTGTCATGTCTTTCTGGAGGGTAATCAAAGAACAAATCCAGCGACGCCCAGAGATCATTAAACAGTCAGCGGCAGAAGTTGTTGGCATGTTCGCTGTTCTCTGGTTCTTGAATAAGACCGGCATTGTCGAGCCTGATACCCGACACGAGAAAAGCTTCAAAGAGCTCCATCAAATATTGAACACGCCTCAACAGGACAGCGAAGCTGGACCGCAAGAACAGCATTGAGATCGACTTTTGCTAGGCATTGCGTACTCATCCAATTTGGCATCTAGACGACGAATCTACTGCCATACTCTGAAATTGCACTGGTTTTGACAACGGCATCAGACAAGAACCCTGCATCAGCTGCACTAGCCTTGCATTTTCAGGGCAATCACGCAGCTCTATTGGTCCTTACCGCTTCGCTCTTACGTATAAGACCTCGAAACTGATCGAGGTATTCAAGCATCTCTAGAATGTCTTCCTCCACCCGTCGACCTCATCAGAAATCACGCAAGGGCTGCAAGACTTGCAAGAATCGAAAAGTTAAATGTGACGAATCCTTCCCACAATGTACGTAATGCCGTTTTATATCCCGAACGATCCAGCCTTGTCTGAGATCTTTGGGTGCCAAGATTGTTCTGACCATTTGCACAAGGCCGCAATTGCACCAAGCGGGGCTTGAGGTGCGCCTACATGGACGAGCCCGCTGCATCTGAGGTTTTTTTTCCCCCGAGAAGTTGACTGACTTTGACTTGCCTGACGAAATTGAAGATGGCGTGGAGCACTGTAAAAACACCAAGACGTTTCCCTTTTCACACATGCATCTGGAGGAGCCGCCAAGCCCGGACGTCTTTTCAATCGAAGAGTGCCGCTTGTTGTATCATGCTTGCCACATCTCGAAGAAGCTCGAGTCTACGAATTCTACCAGATTCACTTTGATTACAACATGCAGTCATTAGTCGCACTCTCGGCCACACAGCTTGCCTTCACAGTCAAGTCTGCCGCCCTTGATCAAATCGCGTTCGCACACCGAGGCAAAGTTTTCAACATTTTAAGTCAAGCTGTCGGGAACTTAGCCCGAAAGAACTCTGATGCTGTACTCGCCGTATCAGCAGCTATGCTCTCTTGGCAATCTCCAGGTTGGCGAGCCTGGGCTGCGTTGATGCAAGGTCTCAAGACCCTGAAGAATACGTTGCAGCCGTGAAAATCCCAGTCTACCTTCCAAGTTTTTCTAGATGACAGAATGTACGAGCTTGGCGTCATTCCGTCTTACCGGAGCCAAGTCTCCGGACAGGAAGGCCTCGGCCTTCTAGAGGGTTCTCTTGTGTCTCTCCCAGGGGCCATGGAATTTGCCAGTCGCAGCGAGGAACAGGTGAAATCTTTGCGGCAACTTTTGGGCTTCGTGGAGAACCTTCGCATCTCACCCCCTTGTCTAAATCCACAAGATCAATACAAGGCCCTATATCCACTCATAGCATGGGTGATTTGGCTTCCAGTCTCGTTCTTGAGTCTGACAGATCGAAGCCTCCAGGTTATGGTGACGTTGGCGACTTTCTATGCAGTAACGCTTGCTGTGCAACTAAAGCTCGCGGCTCCCGGCCCGGCATGTTACCCAAAAATACGAATGGAAGCCATCAAGTCTTTAGCCGATGAGATTAGCCACATCGGTATTACTAGGGCGCCCGAATGGATCGATAAGGCCATGGGGATGATGAGGTTTCCTTGCGAGGTCGCAGCCCACTTTAGGGATCGAGTGCAGATGGCAGAAGAGAGTCTTGCGCCTCGAGTCATGGCTTTGGTAGGTCAGAATCTTTCCTTGGAGGAAAGTGCGGGTCTTGCCGCTCGTTCTGATTTCGATGACAAGTATGCATCGTGGACGGGTCTGACCGAGACTGCAGATTTTGAAGAGAAGAATCTCATCGCGATGATCGCAAGCGAAGCCCAATGCGTATGATTAGTCGAATACGATCGGCACCGGAAACGTTGGGACTCACGCTAATGCAAGTATTCAGGCTATTGGAGACTTGCATCCGTAAATTTATCCGAGCGAAGACATTCCCTCAGTTTCACTATCCTGGCTGGTCTTGACTCGGGGAGATTCAAGCTTGTCTTTTGGCCTTGTCGGATCTACCAAAGCGCCTATTAGAAATGTTTCTCTTTGTTGGTTGAGCAATCCACTAGTGTTCTGATCTTCCAATAATGGTACTAAGAATTCATTGCGTCCGCGTTCTCCTTCAAACTACGTCTTGCACAAAATCTATACTCCTCAATTCCAAATCTTCAATCTTGCATTCAACCCTCCTCCTCCTATCCACCCATTTCCAATACCCAAACGTCGCTGTGGTAAGTATGGCCGCCAAAGCGAAAAAGATCCACAACCGAGACCAGGACACCATCAACGTGCTCCCTGCGTCTGTAGAAAAGAATTGCATGCCGAAGAGAGTCTACCAGAACTCAGATCAGCAAGAAATTGCTGGTCTCATTAAATTACTATTGAGGGGCACTCACAGCAACAAACGACGAAGGAAGAAATAGTAACGTCACCACCGTGATGACGCGAATTGTAGCGGACTCTCTAACGGCCGCGTCATTCAACGCGAGTGTGTTCTCACTGATTCTCTGAGCGATCTGTTGGTGTTTCAGATTGAGCGTATCTGAAAGCAGTTGTGCGGTGCCGCGGATCTTGTCCCGGATAAAGGTTGCGTTGTGACTGTATGCGGCTGCTGTATTGCTGTAATTTTGGAGGATCTCTTGCGTGGTGTTGTGCGTTTCGTCGGAGATACTGCTGTCAGTGTGGAGCGCGTCGTTGAAGGCTTCGAGAATCTTGATGCTTTGCATTATGGAATGAAAAATTGGCGGTAGGAGCAGGAGGCGAGCCTCGAGGCGTCGAAGCTCTGATAGCGTGGAGTGGCTGAATTGAAGCTCCTCGTTGATTATGGCGCTGATGACGACTCCAGACTGACAGAATTCAGCGACGATCACGGAAGATTGGAATGCTTGACCTACCAGCCGCAACTCTTCTTTCTCCCAATAAGCCATGTAAGCTCGCCAATTGACAAAGTAGGTCGACAAAGCGATGAGACCAAGAAGTGAGGACTCATCAAGCGCATCTTGTGAGCTATTCAGCAGAGCCTTAACGCGCGTGTCTAGGGTGGTATTCTGTCTTGGATTGAGCAGAATCCAAAGCGATGCTTTGGTGCCAGAGTCATAGCTTTGATATACACCCGTCTGGCGTATCGACCACGGGTCTGCCCCGTCCGTTCGGCCGTTGTTCTCGGGGTATTTTAGGACGAAAGTCATCTCTTGGTTTCCTTATTTAGACAGTCCTTACCAGAAAGGCTTCTCGACGTATGGTGACGACGTACCCTTGCGATGCGGCGTACATTTCTTCCAAGATGCGCCGCCGAAGGCTTCTTTGAGGTTGCATGCCTTGTCTTGGAAACAACGTACCACTTCAAAGAACTCGGGCATGATATCATGCTTGTGCATAAGGACCTCTAATATTGCTTGGGTGATTTCCAGGCTGGCCCAGGAGTTCTTCTGACAGATGGATCTGTACGGTTCCTCGACTTAGCGGTGAAACGGAGGACAATGGGCTGTCCTTACATCAATCTCGTCAAGTCAGAACTTGAGTTGATGTCAAGGTAGCTGATCAAATCTGCGATCTTGTTGAATGTCTTTGCTTGGCTCTCGGTCCTTGTCACGTTGACAATATCTAGGGTGGGTGTTCCACTTGCTGTCTTGAAGATTTTTAATGAAGCAAGTCGTGACCGTGCTGTGTCAGTATCGCCCTGTATGGAGTAGAGTCGTTGATTCGGAAACGGACGCTTCGTCGTCTCGTCTTGAGGATTCCATCCAGTCATTCTCCTGAACCTTTTCACGACTAACGCTCAACGATATAAAACCGATATGAGAAGGCTCTAGGACGTTGCTTGGGCAGAAAGGTTATGTAGTTGGTTGATAGCAGGACACGCAGGGAACGAATTATTCCACTCAGCCTTATGCCGCTGTACCCCGCTCCGCTAAGAAAAAGGCGTATATGTTCACCGTTTCACCGGTATTTGTGAGGGTGGGACTTCCAGCTCAAAATCATTTCTACTGCTGTTTCCCTTTCTAATGGTCTGTTTCGAAGCCAAATACAAAAAGATAACGTCGCTAATATTCCTTCATGAGCGACCTAGCGAATCTTAGCCTTCCGGAAAATAAGTAAGAATAAGGCACTCTCACTCCGTTTCACCCTATCAAGGTCTTTAGCTCACATTCTTCGGTGTACTTGTTTGAGGACTTACATCTGTTAAGCTGCGGGGGGCAGTAAATCTCCACATGTCATTGACCAGCTATGAAACCCCTGTTAACGGGGGCTCTTGCCGTTGTGGTTGTTCGAAAAACGCTGGCGTGTTTGGGGCTCACCTTGATGTCAATTTCAGACGTGCGAGACCTGGGAAACATCCTTCGAAGCTTATGGTGGAGTACCTCACGTTTGAGATATCGCGCGTTCACTTGGTATCTCTGCTGTGAGGGCATCTTGGTTGTGTCACTCGTTATTATTCGGCGGAAGCAGTGCAAAAGTCGTCATGTTTATTGAACAGTTGCCTAATGGGAACATCTATCGTCACAAGGTCTGCCTCATCTATCGTAAAAAGGTCTGCCTCGCCTGCAACCTATTGCAACGCTCGTTTTGCCTTGTTCGCCTTGCGCGCCCTGACTGCATTGGCCCCCAGTATCCCCACCAATCGGCAATCATAGCTACCGTTTGACATGCATGGCGCGGCAGAGATCTACTAATGATAGCTCGATGAAAGTGAGGCGTTAGGTCTGTCCAATGGGAATTCCCGAAGTGCACAACCTTATAAATCACGAAGTCAAATGCTCTCAACGGTATACCGAAGATATCGCGTTATCCAGAATATTCGGTATAATACCGGTTTTTTCTCTTGATAAATAGTATAGTATAGGTTCCATACTGTACCGTCTAAAACGATATAATGTCGGCTATGCTATTGGTATAAACGATAAGTTTAAGGGGTTTGGGTAGGGATTTCCGGGGCCTTTTAGTAGGGCTTTAGGGGGCTAAGGTTATTACGGATAAGGCGTAATAAGGGTCGGATGCCCTTTAAGGTAGCTACTTAGCGAAGTACCTGTGTCTCAAGCTCTGTGGTAAAAAATATTAATCTAATTAATCGATTAACGATTAACGTCCTTATTAATCGATTAACGATTAACGGATTTCATTAATCAATTAATAATCGATTATTAATCGATTAATAACGCTAAGCCTACCTTAGCGTAGTAGCGGGGATCCGTCATAGTCGATAGATATACCGTAGTAAGTTAATTACTAGAAATAGCGCTTTACGTAGGCTTTAAAAGAGTATCGCGCTCTACTATATATTTAACTAGAAATACTATTAGTTAGGATAAGATATCTTAGTTCTATTAATAAAAATCCTATACCTAGAGTATATTAAAGTAGTATTATTCCGGTTATAACTTTATAAAGAAAGGTTTATTTAATAATATACTTTATATAATAGAATATTATATATTTAAAATATCTACGATATTTTAAAATAATTTTATCCCCGTTATAACCCTATAAAGAATAATCCGCTCTATAATATATATTATATAATAGAATAATAACTCTAGAGTATATTAATATAATATCGTTATAATTATAACTTTATAAGGAATAGTTTATTTAATAGTATATAATATATAATATAATAATAACTAAAAGCGTACGCGATATTATATTAAATATAATAGTATTTTATAATTTATATAATCTCTCCTACGATTTTCTCTTTATATTATTTTAATATAAAAATAATATATCTATTTCTCTAAAATCTAATTAACTCGTTTATTTTTAATATAAATTTTATATTTAGAGGCTAAAAATAGTAAAAGTATCTAAAGTCCTTTAATAAATTATAAAGATATTAATAATAATTATTAATAGAGCCCGATAAGTTATTAATAGAGTATTAATAAAGTAATAATAAACTATACTAGATTCTCGTTTAAGAGAATAACTAAACGGTATTAAAAAGTATAATTAAAGTATATACTACTTTTAAATTAGTAAAACTACGTAAGAATAACTATAAAATTACAAATAAAACTATTATTCGAAAATCTACTTATTACGCTTATATACTAGTTTACTAGATCTATATTAAATAATTTATACCCTAGCCTCCTATAAACTTTATAAAGGAGCCGCTTTATTTATTTATATATATATTATTAAATAATAGGCCGAAGTACTAAATAAGTATTAGAAAAAGAAAGTTAAACCTAATATAATTTAAAAAGAAAGGATTTAAAATATTAAATAAAACCCTATTTACTTAATAAATAGAGACCGAGTAGATAAAAAAAGAGAGGATTTATTTATAATAAACTAAACCCTCTATTATCTAAGAGGAAGAAATTATACGGATCGATATAGTCTATCTTATAATTCGGCGATCCTCGGCCTCGTTGATTTAACTTTAACTCTAAACGAGGCCTCTACCGAATTATAAAATACTAAATAAATTTTTAAAAATCGTTCTTTATTTAAAAAATTGTATTATATCCTCTAGATACTTTAATCTTAACGAGGTATATAGTATTATATAGGATATTTATATTAAATTTCTAGGGTAAATCGATCTTAAAGTTATAAAGAGAATTATTAATATTAGACTTCTAGGGTAAATCGATACTAAGGCTATAAAAAGAATTATTAAATTTAATATAAAGTATTAGAGTAAATTTATTAACTATTTCTTAATATTAACTAAAGAGTTATACGAGAACCTAGTTTTTTAATAGGTATAGAAAGTTTTTAGATATTATTAATAAACCCCATATTACGATATAAATTTAAATATCGTTAATAAACTCTATATTATAATATAAATTTAAATATCGTTAATAAACCCTATATTATAACTATCGGGTATTCTTCGAAGAAGTATACTTGGTATAATATAGGATAACTAAGTAAATTTTATACTAGGAGTAATTTTAACTTAATATATTTAACGATAAAATAATAAACTTAATTTATAAAAAGATACGCGTATTAATCTAGGTATATTATCGTAAAGTCCGTATATATATATATATAGAAGAATAAGAGAATAAGATTAGAAAGTTTACGACTAAATAAACTCGTATCGAAAAGATCTTAAAGATTATAAAAGAGAGGATAGATTTATATCGAAAAAATCTTAAAAATTATAAAAAAGAGGATAGACTCGTATCGAAAAGATTTTAAAAATTATAAATAAAAGTATAAAAGAGTAAGAGTAGAAAGTTTACTATTAGATAAAGAGGAGGACGAGAGAGTAAAAATAAAAAATTCACTATTAAATAAACTCGTATTTGAAAAGATTTTAAAGATTATAGATAAAAGAATAAAAAGGTCAAATAACCGCGCTATAAATTACTTTATACGAGTTTAGTAATATACGAGTTTCCGTCTATAAGTTTTCGTCTATAAAATAGGATAAAAATTACTTTTTTTATAATTCTTTAAGCGTAGGCTACGGATATAGAAATACTATATTTATTAAATAGAATAAAAGTTATTATATATAAAATAGTCCTAAAATAAAAGGCTTATAAATAAAGTAATAGTATAAATTAAATAATAATATAAGCACGAATTATAACTTACGATTACTACGTAATAATTAGTTAAACCGTACTAGAAATTTAATTAAAGCGGGGATTACTAGTAAGAATAACTATATAATTAATAATAACTATATTAACTCGGCTAGGTTACGATAGAATATACTACGCGCAGACGTAACGATATAATACGATTTACGACTTATAATTACTATATAATAATTAACTAAATTATACTAGAAATTTAATTAGAGTATAAATTACTAGTAAGAATAACTACGTAATTAATAATAACTATATTACTAGATAATAAGAAAAGGTAAATATACTAAAACTCGAGGTATATACTAATTATATATTCCTACTCTTTCTAATTATACCGAGGAGGTATAGTATATTCCTACTCTTTCTAATTATATCGTAGGAGGTATAGTATATTCCTACTCTTTCTAATTATATCGAGGAGGTATAGTATATTCTTATTTATTCTAATTATACCGAGGAGGTAAAGAGTTTCAAGGAGGAAATAAAGTATTCAAGAAAGTATAAATATTAAAGAAAATATAAATATTAAAAGAGGTATAAGCGTTAAAACTTTAAAAAAGAAAATAAAATTTAAAGAAAATATAAATATAGTATATTCCTTCCTACTTTTTCTTCTAATTATATTAAGGAGGTATAGTATATTTCTATTCTTTCTTCTAACTATATTAAGGAGGTATAAATATTAAATAAAATATAAATATTAAAACTTTAAAGGAGGAAATAAGATTTAAAAAAAAGAGTAATATCGGTAAAGCGGTGAGCCCGTATTTTACCGAAAAAGGCGGAAAAGGCGTTTAGATCTATTTAACTCATATACTAGCCCTAAAGATCGATTTAATACCTACTTTCGTCTAAAGTATCTAAATACGTATTTAATACCTCGATTTATTTTAAATAAATTTAAATAAATAAGAATAAGCTAGTCTAAATAGTACTAGTAAATAATTAAATATATATAGTTATAAATGAATTATATAGTCTATAATACCGCGCTAGCTTAGGGGGTATTACGCGCGTATATAATTTTCGTAATTCAATATAATTTAAAATCTAAATTAAATTAGCGTAGTTATAGCGCTTTATATAACCTTAACGAGCTACCCGGCGCTAGTAGAAAATTACGGATTTAAAATCTTAAATCCGAAGTTACTATTTTTAGGTTTTTTATTAAAAAAAAATTTTTTTTTTTTTTTTTTTTTTAATATTATCTTTTCGTTATTTTTCCGCCTGAAGCCGGTAAAATGCGTATTTAGTACCTCGACTCTTCTCGTACGGTCTCCCGCTTTGCCGATGAAAGTTTAAAGAAACTATAAATATTAAAGAAAAAAGTAAAGTTTAAAGAAATTATAAACGTTAAGGCTTTAAAGAAAAAAACGAGGTTTAAAGAAACTATAAACATTAAAGTATTAAGAAAGGGAGGAAGGTTTAAAAAATAAATCTAATAAAATAATATTAAAGTTATAACGATATATATAATTATAATACCCTAGTTATCAAGCCTTCTATATTAAGATCGAGAATATAATTAATAGAGGCCTTTAGTTAAGAAAATAGAGAGGGGATATATTAATATAATTAATAAAATAGTAATAATACTAGGTCTATTATATCTATAAAGTTTTTCACCTCTATTACTTCCTAATTACGTTACTAGATATTAGAATAAATACGTAGTCTATAGGGTAATTATATATTACCGCTATATTACTAAACCTTCGGATCTTTAATATTAAAATAAAAATTATATAAATAGTAAAAAAAGACCCGTTTTCCAAATACTCCTAATAAAGTCCGATATAAATAATCGCGATACTTAGGTATCTTCTAATTTTTCTAATTTTAAACCTACTAAGTTATTTTAATAAATGAAATATTATTAAAAAGTACGTCTATTAATAAAATACAAAAGGTAATATTATTAACGACTATAAAACTAGTAATTTTCCGCCCGAGAAATAAAATTAGAGACACTATATTAATTTTATTATTAGTATTTTCGTTTATTAAAAGAGATTTATTTCGAAGCTAGGTTATTTAAAAGAGTATATAGTAATATTATATTCTAAGGCCATACTTCTCTAAACTAGATACTATTAATAAATACCAAGTAATTCTATTATTTATTATATTATTAATTTTTAAGGCTCGAGATATTAATTAATTATCCTAAATATATTTTATAGAGATAGAAATACCTATATAATAGAAATATTAAGCGGGATATTATAGGTCCTTAATAGAATATTCTATACCTATTATAATAGTAGTCCTATAGATTATAATTAACGAGTTATTAAATAAATAATAATCTAGGCTTTTAGGTTATTAAAGAGATATCGTTTTTTATTTCTTAACTTCTTCTTCTTTATTATAATTTATTTAGTTTCTTTAATATCGTTTAAAGCTCTTCTACCCCTTCGTTAAAAATTAGAAATAAACGAAGCTTTATTAGGTTTAAAAAAATAAAGGAAAATCGGGGTAATATAACCCTTCGTAGTATTAAAAAATCGATATCCTTATATTTAGTCTTATATAGAATACATTACTAGGAAATTAGTAGTAAAGGAGTATAAAACCTATCTCTATTATAGTATAATATTAGGATATAGATTAAGAGCGTATTATCTTTAATATCTTTATAGTTTATAATTTAATAAATCACTAGTAGTAAAACTCGGTAGAGATCGGGCTTCTTTAGATTATATAGATCGAAAATCGATAGTATAATAAAAGTAAAATTATAATTAATCTTTTAAATTAATACTACTCACGATAATTTTTAATAAATATACTTTAAGGAATTCAAGGGCTTAGTAGTACTAACGAGAGTAATTATTTTTAATTAATAACGAATAGATTTTACTTATTTATATTAATTAAATATTACCGTCGATTCTCGCGAGGTTATAATAATAATAGTAGTTAATATAGCGAAAAATAGAAATCTTAAACTCTCTATCTTATAGGTACTCGAGGGGCGGTAAATATTTTAATTAAAAAAATTTAATTCCTTATAACTTTATCTTATAGTAACTAGTATTTATCTAGTATCTTTTACTTTTAATAAAGAAACCTACGATAGATAAATTAGAAAATATTATATATATTAACCTAAAGAGTAATTAATAATAAATAGTAATACTATTAAAAAGAGCGGAGTAAACGAAACTATCTTTATTCTTAAATAAATTATAGTAGATTTTTACTAGATAAAGTATCTTATTTATATAATAATATATATAAATATATTCCGCTAGATAGGGTATTATTAAAAATAGAGTATTAATTCTATATATAAAAGCTAACCTAAAGCCTAGTTAAATATATTTTAAATAATAAATTATTATAATATCCTCCGTTAAAGAGTATATCGAGTATTAGATCTTTAAAGAAAGTATTATCTAGATATATATAATAATAATAAATAAGAAAATATAAAGTAAATATATAGACTAGATATTTTATAGCGCGAGTAAAGCCAAGTATTATACTTTATTTAATAAATATTTTAATAATAATAAAGAGTTATTCTTATCTTTATCCTTATCTTTATCGTCGGTAAATAATATTAATTCCTCGTCGCTAGTATCGGCTAGTATTCTATTATAATAGATATAATTTTTATCTTTATTAGAGTTAAGTATTAATTTAATTCGGCGCGAAGGTCTTCGAATATAAAACTCGATTAAAATTAAATCTTTAATTTATACTTTCTCGTATTTCTAAGAAATCGCTATACGATTGAACTATTATAAAATATTATCGCGATTATACGAGGAGATTTTAAGGGTAGTATTATTATTATATTAATTTATCTAAAGTTTAATTTTAGTAGCGAGGATTAACTAGATATTTAATAAAAATAATTAATATTAATATAATAAAATAATAATACGTTAAGTTATTTATATTTAAAGAAATACTATTATTATTTCTTAATTCGTTTAGTTTTAACGATATCTATAGCTTTATTCGCGATCTTTAATTATTTATCGAAATAAAGATAATAAATAAAGCTTTATAAATAATTTAACGAGTCACGATATATTCGTCTCGGCTTTTAACTAGCCGGTAGTATCTTTTTTAAAAAACTCTTCGATTTTAAACTAAATAGAATATAAATAAAAATATTCGATAGAAGTAAAAATAGTTATATCTTTATATTAATAATAACTCTTATTTTCTAGTTCGTCCTATAATATCTTATCCGCCGCCGTATTTCTCTAAATATTAACGACGATTTATTTTCGTAGAGAAAGATTTTCTTAATTAAAGATTTATACTCCTCGAAATTAAATTATCGGAGGTAATATATATATAAAATACAAAGTAAATCTTTAAACTTCGATATAATATCGGGGTTTATTTATTCTTTATTAAATCCTATTAAAGATAAAGAAGGTAGTAGTATTAACTCGTTATTATTATTATATCTTTTTAACTCTTTTTATCTCGCTAGCTTTTCTCTTAATCTTTAATTATCTCGGTTAATAATAATTTAAAAATCTTTATCCGGTTACTATAATTTATTTAATAAAGTTTCGTCGCTCTAAATTAATTAATATTAAATTTAAAAATAGAATAAACGAGTTTATTATTCGGTAGTTATTTAATTCTAGTTCTTTTCCCTTCTCTTTCTTAATCTTTTTTTTTAACTTCGAGGCTTTAACTTTTTTAACTTTCTACTATAATTATAATAATAATATTTTATATTTACTACCTCGAGTAAAAGTAGTTAAAGGCTAGGTATCTTAATACCTAGATTATAATAATAATTAATTTACTATACTTTAAATTATATTTTCTAGTTTATTTTAAATATATATATAAAGTTAAGAATAAAAAGAAAGAGTAGAACGGGTAATAGTAGGTTTAGAATAAATAATAATAATTTAGAGAAACGGGGAATTCTATTTATAGGAGTTATTTAGCGCGCCGAAATTCTCCTATATTAATATAAAATACCTTAAATATATAAAAGAGAGTAGAGATAAATATATTTTAAATATCTCGAAATTATAACGTAAAATATATAGTAGTTAAAACCGCTAGTACTTTAACCCTTTATATTATTTAATATTTATTAATAAATAGGTATAAAGTTCTAAACTAAAGGCGTCGTTAATAGAGAAAATCTTAATTTATATATTAACGATTATCCCCCTTCCCGACCCTTACTATTATTTTAAATTACTAGCGGTAGCGAGTTAATTATATAATCGAAATAAAGAAAAGAGTTATATTTTAAATTTTATAAACTTATTATAATTAAAGTAATAAACTATATTAGGACGTTAACTAGAGAGTTATAAATATTAAATTTATAATAATAAATACCTAGGTTTATTATATAGATAAGATACCTTAATATAAAAGATTATCGGGAACTATAATACTATAAATAGAAATAAGAGTTATATATAATTTATATAAGGAATAAGTAATATAGAAGAAAGAGTTTAAATTAATAATTTCTCCGAGTTAACTAAGTATCGTAATAAGAAATATTAATTAAAACTTTTTTTCTAGGTTATAATAAATTATTAATTTAATTAACTACTTTATATAATTACTTAAATATATTATTTATTATTTTATTATCTCTAAAAATATCTATATTAAGGCGTTTATCTCTAGTACTTTTTATATTCTTTTTTAATCTTTTATTATATTATCGCTATTTTAAAATCCTTTTTAATCTTTTTATAACCTCGAAATCTTCTTAAATAAATACTTCATTCTTTTATTATACTATTATATAGTTCTATTAATTTTATACTAGTTATAAATTTATAATATCGGGTAATATACACCTTATAGCCCTCGCTCGCTATATATAGAAAAGTAATATAGATTTAATATAGCGTCGAGGCCGAATACCCGTAATAAAGGGGCCGTTTATATTAAAACGGCCGAGATTTATAAATATAAAAATTGGTTTTAAACCTAAATAAATATTAGTTAATTAATCGGAATTATTATTATTTCTAAAGAGCGATAATATATTTAAATATCTAAATATCCTAGATACGGTTACTAATAATAAGATAATAGTAAATATATATACTAGGATATAATATTCGTTACTAATTGTTTTATATTAGAGTATAATTAATATAATTAATAATTTACTCGTTACGATTTAAAATATAGCGTCTAATAATCCTATTAACCTAGTATTTAATAGAGAAATTTATATAAAATCGGATAATAATAATAATGAATTTTTAGAACTTTAATATATATTTTCGTAGTTATAGGGCGCTATTATAGACGCTTTAATAAATATAGCGCTATTTAAATAAGAATTTATTAAGAATTTTAATAAAATAGAGCTCCTCTAAAATAAAACTCCGCTAAATACTACGATACCCCCGCTATTATATCGCGCGTTAGTTATTAATTTATTTAAAAAGATTTTAAATAAAAAAGCTTAAATTAAGTTAGATAATTTCACTATAATCTTTAATTTATAATATTAAATAATAGGCCTCTCGCGCTATAATTACTAAAGTCTCTTTAAAGTATTTATATTTCTCGAATTTATTTAAACCCTTAAATACCTACCTAGATTTATCGCGACTATTAAGAAATATATAAAAGAATAATTATTATTTCTAAAGTTAAGGAAGTAAAAGATTATAATAAACCCGATAAAATTAATTATAATAAAGGCGAGGATAAAAAAAAAGGGTAAAAAGAAGGCGCTAAAGATTATAATAAAGAATATAGTTTTTTTCGATCCGTTAGAGTTATTTAAGATAATTTTTACCTCTTTATCTATTAAGTCGAAAATATATATTAATATAATATATTAAATAGATAAACCTACGGAGTTATATTACTTTAAGGCGTAAACGTCTTCGATTAAAATATATTTAAACGAGTATAATAAGATATAAAATAACAAGACTATTTTTTTTCTATTAAATACGGTCTTCTATATATACGGGGATTTAGTATATATATATATAAACGATAAAGTAAATTATTATTTTAGTAGAATCACTATAATAAAAAAAGATTTTCAAAGTATTATTAAAAGTATTATAATATTTAAGATTAATTATTTCCGTACCCTAACTAGGATTAATATAGAATAATTAGATTTTCTAATATTATATTAATTAATATCTAAAGAAGTATTCCCCTCGTTTTAAAAGTTTAATTAAATTACCGAGAATAATATCGTTTTATTAGAGCCGGACATCGGTAATTTAGGAAACCCCGATTTTTACGTATTTTGTACCGAAATTACATAAAATACTAGAAATATATATCTACTTATATCGAGTATTCTAAATATATTATATAATTAAAATATAGTTATATAGTTAATTTTAGTATATTTAGTACCTAAAATATACTTATATAATTAATTCTAGTATAACTAATACTTAACGGGCAAATAATAATAAATGAATAATCCTTAATATTATTCTATAGTACTTTAAATATACTATTTATACTTTAAGTAATAATAGTATTATTATTATAATTATTACCGCTAGCGCCTTTAATATCGTTATCGTATTTAGATCTTTATATATATATTAATTAATTAATATATATTTTACTTTATCTACTCGTTATATTATAAGGGAGTTATAAATATCCTAAAATCCATTTATTAAAAAACCGTTATTATTTATTTTTATAAATTAATTTATACCTAGATCTAGCCTAGATCTAGTCTAGATATAAATTAAATCTAGGCTAGATCTAGGCCGTTATTATCTTTAATTATAAGAATAATCTACTATATTTATAATTTATCTCTTATTTATCGTCTAGGTTATTAACCTAGGTAATTTATATTAGAATAATATATCTCTCCTTCCTTATAGTCTCGAGTATTATATTCTATATACGTATATTATTTATTATATAATCTTAACCCCGTTCTTTTTATTATATTATTTTCTCTTCTTTCTTTTTAAACTTTAACCTCTTTTAGAAGCCTTCGTATATAATAAAGAGTTTAAATATATATAGTATAGGCTCGGTAGGATCCTTATTAATATTAAAATAATTAATCTATTCGTTAGATTTAATATCTTTAAGTTTTTATATAATAAAGGCCGGTAGTTACTATTTAATATATAATATTAATATATATATATAATAAATATAGTATTATAATACTATATTATTTCGCGATTTATAACTCTCTACACTTTATATATTATTACCCCGGTCTTCTACTAATTTATTAAATAAAGTTACTCGAGTACCCGCCTAGATAACTATATTAGTATTCGAGGAATAATAATAAACTATAAAAGGCTCTACCTCCTTTTATACCTCGTTAAATATTATTTAATAAATTAGAGTTTTTATTAATACCTCGTCCGCTAGTTTAACTTTATTAAAATAAAAGAAATATTTACCCTTATAAAGATAAATAATTTATTTTTCCGAGATCTACTAGTATTTCTTTCTTTCGTATTATCTTTTTTTATAATATTTATCTCGTTCTTTTATATATTATATTATCGAGGAGCCGGCGAATTTATAATAATCTTATTAATAATTAAGAGATAGTTAAACATAGTACGGAAACCTTTATAATTAATTAAATTATCGATTCTATCTTTTTATTTATAGACGAAATCGTTTATATTATCTACTAGTATCTCTTCTTTTTTTATTTCTTAATTAATCCTACCCGATAAGGCCTTTATTATTATACTTTATTATATAAATATCTATTCCTCCTATATCTTCTTTATTTAAATCTATAACTTTATATTATTTCTTATTAATATTAAAAGATATAAAGAAAAAAGTCGAGTTTGATTTATTTTTAATATATTCGCCTTCGAATTTAATCCGTATCTACTTCCTTATTTTATATTCTTCAATAATATAATAAATTATAATATAGACTATAATTATTATAGTTCCTATTAAGGGCCTAAATATATATTTAGTATTATTACGAGTTCCTAGTTAACCTAGGTCCGATTAAAAGAATAATAAAATTATAACTTTTATTACTAGATCTCTAAAGAAGCGGTAAAATAATTTAAACTTATTAATAATTAATATTAAATCTTAGTAAAGAAATATTAAGACTTATATTATTATTATAATTATATATTTATCTTTTATTCTTTATTTTAATAGTAATTATCTCTTAAATACTTCGTCCTATTATAGAAAAGGTATAGTATATTATTATAATTTATCGAACCCTTATTATTATTAAGGCGCGGTAATTACCGATATAATCGAGTAATTAATTTCGATTAATATATCTTTAGTTTAAACGCGGTAGATTAATACCTCTCGGGCCTCCGTTGAATTTAAAGTTTTCTTTACTACCTTCTTCTTTAGCCCGAGGGCCTTATTATATTTATTAATAATATTCCGCTAAAGTTTCTAGATTAAAGTATTAATTTCGTTTTTTTTATTAAAGTTTATTTATAAATTATATCCCGAGTCCTTATATCCCGTAACGAGGGTTATTAATATTATTTATTTTATATATTAAAGACCGGCCTTATAACTTTAAATATATAACACCGATTTAATATAATATCCTACGCCCGCCTATAATAATAACGACTCGTTTCTTAACTATAATATATTATAATTACGGTAGCGTTTCGTTAAAGATTTATATAACGCGTTATTAGAAAACTTTATATCTCTTAATCTATATATATAAAAGCTAGGGTAGGACGAGGACGAGGATATATAACGACCGATAAATAATAAGGATTATAAAAAGATTAGTTATATTACTAACTCTTATATAAAATATATATATATATATAACGTAGCCTTATTTAATCCGTTTAACTAAGATATATTATCCGTTTTCCGTCGCTTCGGGGTAGGAAGCTTAATACTATTATTATCGGCCTCGATATCGATTTTCTTATCTTCGTATATACTTTTTTCGTCCTTATTAATAATTAATATTAATTAATATATACTAGAAGGACTTATAATTAACGCGTTCTTAATATATACTATTATTTATATATCGGAATAAATAAATTATTTATAGCCGAGATTTACTTTAAGAGTATTAATATAGTTTATTATTAAAATTAACCTTTAACCTTATCGAAGGAGTTATTATTATAAATTCTTTAACTAGTTAAGGCCGTATTACGATATATAAAAGGTATAATTTAGTTTAATTTTACCGTTTAATATACTACTAGGTCGTATATATATAGATTTAAATATTATTCGGTAATATAGAGTATATCAATTAATCGAGATATAGAATAGGTTTATTTTAATATATAGGAAAGAGGATAGAACTATATATATAATAATAATAAATAAATACGCGTCGGATTAGCTCTAGCCTAGATCTAGGTTAAATTTAAACTAAATTTAACCTAGATCTAGGCTAGGGTTAATCCGAATACCGAATTCGGGTTATATAATATTATAAATAATAAGAGTATAAGAGCGTTATAAATATAATTAAAAATAACGGCCGCCTATTAAAATAAGTTTAATAAAGAGTAGACCGAGATAAATTTTATAAAAGATAAATTATAATATCTTTATTTATAAACTAAATACTTTTATTTCTATTAGCGAAATATATACCGAAGGAGCGCTAGATAATAAAGGTTAATTTAAAAATCTACTTCTTTTCTTATTTAATTCTATAAAAGTAATATCTTAAGAACTTTTATTTAATAAATCTCCTATTTAGTTTAGAATCTTTAATTCTCTTTCTATTAATTATTATTAATAGAGTTTATATTTTAATTATAATCTATCTCTATACTATACCCGTTACTCTTATTATTATTATTAACCGTTATATAGTTATAGTACTATTATTAAATAAAAGCCTAGGGTATACGTATTATTAGGCGGTATAATAAATATATTATCGCGGACGGTGATTTTTTATAAATATATAGTTATTATATTTACTTTATAAATTAATTTATTACCTTAATACCTTTCGTTATAAAGTTAGAATTATAAATAATATTATATTAATCCTAGTCGATAAAATTATTTATATAATAAAATTCTTTTTATTTAATAAATACTATATATATACTCCGGATAATATCGTATATTTCGAAGAAACGATAACTATATAATTCTTAAGGTCTTTTCGTTCTACTAGTTAAAATATACTTTATTTCGAATATTTTATATATATTATCGACTCTCCCGTTATTCTTTAATCGATATAGAGTAATTAATATATTAATATATACTTTATATTTACCCTTATCGTTTAGTCGCTCGTAATTATAAATATTAATAATTAATTTAAGCCGGCCGATTATTATATAAAGGGCCTCCTACTCGGTCTCGTTTTAACTTTATAAACGAGTCGCTTCGTTATTAATTTAAATATAATTATTATAAGGTTTACTAGTAAAACGAAAATTAAGGGTATAATAAATTAATCTCTTTATAAACCGCCCTAAATTCCGGCTCTCCTTATTATCACGAATTTAATATATTAATAATCGATATATAGAAATATATATATCTCCCGTTTAACTAGGATTCGTCTTTTATCTCCGTTAATTTTTAATAAAGCCCGGATTTTTATTTTATTTCTTACGGCTCTCCCGTATAAATACTATTATAACGTCGATAAGATTTTTAATAATAAAGTAAGAAGCCCTCGTTACCGTAGTTATTAGGCGATAATAATTAGTATCTAGTATTTATATACCGTAGTATAACGGCGTGTCCTTATTAGGAATAGGTATATATTTATTTAAATTTAATTTCTCTCGATACGGCCGAGTATTCTACTATTCTATTTTATTATTAAAATAATAGTAGGTTTAGTGGAAAATATTATTATAACTTCCTATATAACCCCTATATTATAATATATAATATTATACCGTAGTAATTATATCTCGAATTTATTAATTTTATTTATCCGTAAAAAGGGTTCTTTAAAGAGAAATTTATAAACCACTTTTTTATAATAAATATCGAAGTTCTAGGTACTTTTATATCTTCGAATATATTTAGCGTAATACGTTATCGCGTATAATTTTAATATATTAAAATACCGATTAATAAGGTCTTTTAAATCTAGGCCCGAAATATTATTTAATTAATATTTACGGAAGATTACCTTTAATTTATAAATATAGTAGAGCGCGTATTATATATATTATAAAGTATCGCCGTTATAAAACGTATATTAGGTAAATATAATAAAGTTAAATATAGCCCGCGCGTAATATAGAGTAACCGGTACGCGCTTAATAAATAAAGGGGTAACGACGGTTATTAATTATTATAATATTACTTTTTATTCGTTACTACTTTATTATTTTATTTTATTAAAATTCTTAAATAATTTTAACCCTACGAAACCTAGTATTTAATAAAAAACGGTAATTTAATTTAATCTTTATTATTAATTACTTTAAAGATTTCTTCGACCTAGTTACCCTTTTTATTATCTATTTAATAGTTATAAAAACTACGTAATCTTTAATTAAATCCCGAATTTAGTTAATTAATCTTATAATAATTCCTTTTAAAAGTTAATATAATATATCGATAATAAGAATAATATAAATATTAACTAGATAATAATACTAGGCGAAGTTTTTAACATTATAAATAATTATTAAATCTTTAATAAAATCGGGATCTCTCCTTTATATTTTTATCCTTCGACGTATATATTCGTAGGTCTATGACTCCTACGTTTTAATTAATTCCCCTCGTTTATTAAGCGGGATTAAATATATTAAATATTAACAATTTTATTTCACCCTTATTATTAAGACTTACTTTAAGTAGTCGGCTATAAGCGATATAATTATTAGATAGTATCTTCGGGGTTAATTATCCGCGTATATAGTATCGATCTTTTATATTACTAGGTCTTTAATTATTTTAATTACTTTAATATATTATTTAAATAAATAATAACGATTATATATACACTAGGGTATACGCCCTAGCGCGAGATAATAGATATTTAATTATATATAATTACTGAATTTCTTTTCGTTTTTAATATAAGGGATTAAACCTAAAAGAACTAGGCTAGGTTATTTTTAAATTTTATATATTATATAATTAAAATTCCCGATAATTATATATACTAGTTAAAGAGAAAGATCGTTATAATATTAAATTATTATTATCTCGTCGGATAATAGTATAAGAGGGATAATAATACCTCTAATAAGAATTTATAGTTATATTTCCTATTATTAAATATTAATATATATTTTATTAACTACCCTATTATTACTATCGTTCGTAATCTTTATAAATATATATATTAGATTATCTTTAAACGGTTTATAACCGAGGAAAAAGCGGATAACCTTAATAATATTATAGTAATATAATTTAAAATATAAATTATTAAAATAATTAATCTCGCTAGGTATACGGAGATTATCGATTATCTAGTTATTATTATATATACTTTATTAAATATTATATTCTACTAGTTACCGATATTATTCTATATTACGGAAAATTACCTCCTCTTTTTAATTTACCTTAATTTCTATAAATTCAAAATATACATTAATACTCGTTTTAATTATATAGTATTCGGAAAATAAATAAGTAATAATTTAATTAACTTTATTACCGAACGGGTAATATATATCTTTTACTACTATTAACTATAAAGTATTTCGTCGATATTTTTAATATTACGCGCGATCTAGTTTTATATATATTATTATAATAACGCCGGCGTCTCGCCCTATAAAGTCGGTAAAAGATTTTATATAAAGAGAATTAAATATAAATAAAAGACTTCTAAAGGAGATAAATAGTATAATCGCGGAGGAAAGTACTATAACTAGTTCTAATATATTTATCGAAGTAGACGAGGGCCTAGATAAATTATTAATATATTTATATAAACTCCTAGGTAGTAATATTTTTATTATTATCTTTATTAGTCCTTAGATACTTAAGAGGCGGTCTATCTATATTATAATAAATAATATAGAATTCTACTAGTTAATTCGTATTTAATTTACTACCGTTAGGCGCGGGTAGTTCTTAAAGTTAAAAGATTTCGTATTAAATAAATATAAAGCCCGTTTAATCCTTAATAGGGTTAAAGATATTTATTAATTTCTTATATTTAAATTAAGGCCCTTTATACGTATTTAGGTATCGTAATAAACCCGAGTAATTCTTCGTTTAAAAGAAGTTATATTAATTATACTATAATTATTTTATTACGTACTTCGCGTTATCCGGTATTAGAAGTAGAAAGTTTAAAAAAAGAATATTTATCTAAAATATAATTTTATAAATCTATAAATAAAGTTATTATTTTAAACTCGGACGCGTTTAGGTTAAATTATTAAGGTTTATTTAAATCTAGGCTAGATCTAGACTAGATCTAAATTAAATTTAAATAAACCTTAACCCTAGACTACCTAAATAAGAAATTAATATTAAAATTAATATTTTATAAATATTAACGTCTTTTACCTTATAGGTTTATAATATTAATTTTTATTTAATTAAAATAGTTACGCTAGCGATAATATTCGGGCTATAAACTCGATATATACTATAATAAAATTATTTAACTTAAATAAACGGTACTAAAAGATTTTATTATAATAGATTTATATATAATTTTAATAATTCTAATATAAATAATATTCGTTCTACGGGTAGAAAGGGCTAGGGAAATATATATAACTAATATTAAAAATAATAATTAAATAAATTAAGGATTTTAACGTAAAATTATAAACGGTATAAGATATTAATATTCGAAATATTTATTTTAATATAATTTTCACGGAATTTAATTTATTAAAAACGATATTCGTAGATTTAATAATATAAAAATATATAAATCTTTTAAAACTCGACTAGATTAAAGGTCTTATTATATAAATATTATATTATTTAATATCGATCTCTTTTAATACTCTTTTACTTCTCTTTTATTAAATAATATATAAATATTATTTCTTAAAGTAAAGCCTTAAATATACTAGGTAAATTTTAAATAATTTAATATCTACGTAGTCTTATACTAGGAGACGAAATTTTAAGAATTATACCCGTAAAAACTAACGCCCGAGCTTTTAATTTATAGGTTTTAACTAAATCTAGGCCTAGATCTAGGTACGTTTATTATATAATCTATTATACTTTACTAGAATTAGCGATTATAGTTATTATATATATTATTATACCCTTTTAACTATATAATTATTATTAAATTCATTTATTTATTATTATTATAATATTATAATAATCTTTTCTATTATTTAACTATAATAGAAAACTATCTAAAGATAACTAAACTCTTATATATATAAAAGGGGTATATACGCCGATTTATTATTATATTATTATTATTATATTTTAATAAGCTAAAGAGCTCGTAGAGTAATATTACTTTATAAATAATATATTTAAGAATTAATTAAACCTTAAAATCGTATTTAGAGATAAGAGAGTCCGGTAGAGTTAATATTTAATAATTAAATTTAGCGATTAAATCTAAATCTAAGGTTATATAAATTTCGGCGAAAAAATATATATCGGTATTATTATTTACTAGGGAAGCTCTAATAAATTATTAAAAATTAAATATAAACCTAGTAGTATACCGCCTCCGGATTTTTAGAGTTAAGCGGTAGTAATAATTAATTCGAGTAATCTTTATATTAAATAGGAACCGAGAATTATTTTTAATCCTTTTTTATTTCGCTCGCTTAAAGACTTCGAGATCGATTATATATTAAATTAATATATACTAAAAAAATTTATATATAAGACTCGGTTTTTTAAAATCTCTTTATATTTACTATTTAAAGAATTTAATATAATTTATTTACGATTTTTATTATTCTAAAATTATTTAATATCTCGCGATTTAATAATAGACCCGAGCTTCGATTACCTTATATATTATATTATAAAGAGATATTATACTAGTATTTTAAAAAATAATAATTTATAAAATACTATTTAATATTTCCTAGATAGAGGTATAAACTCGATAAAAATCGAGGTTATTATAAATAATAACTTTAGTTAATTATATCCCTTATCCTCTAATATTTAATTTAATTTAAAAGATAAATTTATCTTTATTAAAACTTTAAATCTATTTTTTTCCTCCTCCGTTCTAGTCTTTTCTAGGTATTTAATATATTATAAATAAAAGTTTATTATCGCGCCGGAGGGAGCCCGAAAAAGACGAGCTACTATAAAAATTAATATTAAAAGTATATTCGTATTTATTTATTAATTCCCGTTTTTTTTATTTCGAGATTAACCTCTCTTCTTTATAATTTCGAAATATACCCGTTCTCCTAGTATCTTTAACGAGGATCTAATCTTTTTATTAATAATAAAAAGATAAAAGTACCTAACGAAGTTTTTAGGCCCTAATAATAATAAAGATTATTTATTATTATTACCGCCGAAATAGACTTTAAAGAAATTATTAACCGAAAAACCTCGTTAAAAATTTAAGTCTTTAAAGAAGTCCTCCGAGTAATTATATTAAAAGGATAAATTCTTAATTAAAGAATCCTCGGAATTAACTATTAATAATAATAAAGATAATAACGCGGATAAAGAAGAGAAAATAAAGTTAATTATAATATAATAATTAATCGATATCTTCTTTAATAGTATTATATTTCTTAATTACCTTCCTTTTAATTTTAAAAAAATTAATAATAATTATTTATACGAATATATTCACGATAAGATATAGGAATACGTTATTATATTCGCGAAAATCGCTTATTTTAATAATTCTTATAGTAATAATAAAATAACGAGTCCTAGAATATTAAAATTAATTTATTACTAGTAGTAACTTTATATATTTATAATTATATTATTCTAAAAAGGCGACTTCGGATAATTTAATATTATTATTAAAAACGAAATAAGTTTAGGTAAAGTAAAGCCTCTTAATATATTTTTTAAATTTCGCGATTAATTTTATTTACTTATAAATCTTTAAAGTTATAGATTCCGCGGTATTCTATTTTTAATTATATTAAAAATAAATAGAGATTTAATAAAAGTAGAAGAAGTAATTAATAAAGTTTTAATATTACCGCGAAAATACTCCTACGGGCTCTAAATATCCTATAAATTAATAATTCTATAAATATTTATATTAACTAGACTCGGAAGCTTTTTATATTAAATTAATTAATAAATTTATATTATTCTTTATCCCGCCGGTTAATCTTAGTATTTAAAATATTAAAATATTATCGGTAATCGACTTCGAGGTCTTAAAGGTACGGTTTATAATTATTTATTATAGCGCCGACTCTAGTTATTAAATAAATATATAAACGAAGAAAGAATTATAGACGGTATATAACCCGAACGACTCCGACGTAAAATTATTAAAAAGTATTAAATTTATTAACGCCGCGTAATATAATCTCCCGAGCGAAGTAAATACTTTTATATTTATATTTATTTTATAATAATTATAATTAACCACTAGTAAAGTCTTTAATAAAATATATAAATACTCCTTTATAAAGAATAAAAAAAAAGTAATTAAAGAGGAAATTATCTACCGTTTTTAATACGGGTTCGCGATTATAAATAAATATAATAAAGTAAGAAATTTAGATAAAGGTCTATAAAATCCTTTTTAAATAATAAAAAAGACTTATTTTAAATATCGCTTCTAATTTATAGTTATATCCGGAACGATTATTAACTCCGATTTATTAAATATTATTATAACTTTAATAGATATTATATACGATATTTCCTAGAATAATTTTAAATATAAATATTACCCCTTTAAACTAGCCGGCCTAAAGATTCTTATTAATATTATTACTAAATATTAAGATTTAAATAATCGACTATAAGAATTCGATAATATAATAAATATATTCGGGAATTTACTTCCTAAATTCTTAATACGGCGGTATAAGAAGAGTAATTAAAAAGGTTACGACCTTATTAAGTTTAAAGAGCTTTATTAAAATATTTTTAAAACTAGTTTTCTTTATAATTATAAAATATATTATATAACCCTCGTCGCCCGTTAAAAGGCCTTAATAATAAAGAAGTTTATAAAACGATAAACTTACTAGGACGATAATTAATATAATATTATATTTATACGGAATCGTCCCGACCGCCCGATTAACGTTAATATTAATTAGATATTTATAGTAGTACGGCTCCTCCGTTTATATAATTATTTACTCTATCTCTCCGTCTCCTTAATTATATATAATTAAAAGTAGATTAATAAAGAGATTAAGAACCGGTATATAAATAAAGATAATAATTAAATATTAAAAGATTATATCCTAGGTAGGGACTATATAATATTTAAAAAGATATTTTTTAAATTTAAGGTTATCGCCTCTCTTTTTAAAAAATATAAAGAGGTAAATATATTAATTATATTCTTATTTACCGAGATAATTTTAATAATAGAACGGGTAAATCCTTCTTTTCTTTAAAATCTCCGATATAAAAAAATTTAAACTCGCTTTTTCTAATTTATTAAATTTAACCTTCTGTTTTCTAACTAACTCTTTTATATTAATATTCTTTTATTATAATACGTCCGAGAGGAGATTAAATTTAAAATATAAATATTTTTCGGGACCGATAAAAAAAAAGACGCGGTTAAATATATATTTATATATAAAATTAATAATAATAATATATTACTAGAGAAAGATAAACTTAATATTTTAATTAAATTTATATATTAAATAAATATAGGCTTAAATCTAATTTATATAATTATAATTATTCTATATAAGCCCCTCTACTTTATCGAGATATATAAATAAATACCGAAAAGAGTATATTAACTAAAGTAGAAGGAAGAAGTATTTTATTATATATTAAATATTAATACCGAAATCGAGAAATATATAGATATAAAGTATAAATCGAAGATAGATTTTAGGGAGGACGCGTTTAAGATTATTAATATAACGAATATAGGAGGCGTAAAAGGCGCCGACGGAGGTAATAATACTAGAAGGAGTAATAATACTAGGAATATTAATAATACCGCGGCGTTTATTATTAATATAGAAAATACTATTTAAGAGGGTATTATATATATTAGGGGGAAAAGCGGTTAAAGTAAATAAATATAAAAATTAACCACCGTTAATTAGGTTAAATCTTTTTATATTTCTAAATTACTAGATATTTAGGTTTAAATAGAAATTAGGAAATTTATTACCCCTCTATATACTTTTCTATATAATAATACTTATTTTCTATATAATAATATTTATTATAATATATTATTATCGTTTACGATTTTAATCCTCTACTTTTATCACGGGGTGGACTTTAGTAGGAGTATTACTATAAATATTTATTAAAATAGCGGGCTGAGCCCTACCGCTAGCCCTATCGGGACTAGGGTGACTTTAGGATTCTAATATATTAGGGCCAAATCCTCTATAGAATAATTAATATCTTTTATACTATATACTATTATATTAACCCCTTGTTAAATAGTAATAACGGTTATACTAACGTAGAACCATACCTCTTCTATATTAGTAAGAACGATTATACTAGTTATAAATAATAAAATAACCCCTAAAACAACTAATATACTCCCTATTAATTATTATATTTAAAATAGTTTACTCCGTATCGATAGCGAGCCTTATTTATATTATATTTATTTAGCGCTTTTATACCGTACCCTACTATCTTAAATAAGTATTTCTAAATTTTTTATTAAGTTATTAAAGTAACCTATTCAGCACTCTTTTTATTTAGGGTATTTATAATAAATATTAAACTAAGTATTTAGAACGTCCCTTTATTTATTTCTCTTTTATTAATATAATTATTTATCTTAATAAGTTACCTATTAAATAAACGTCTAACTTAGTAAATATATTATTAGTTATATCTCTTACGTTTCCGCTACAGAAAAAAGAATACTAGAATACTAGTCTTTTAATACTACTCTTATTATTCGCCTAGTATTACTACTTTTAGTATTTATTATTAATTATTACTTTGGTTATTACTCTAGAAGAAACTTAACTAAACTTTACTACGGTTAATTTTACTTTTTATTTATAAGAATTCCTACTATTAAATAAATATATCCTAAAATAAGTAAAAGTTATTTTTAATATTAAACGAGTAGTTATCTAGATAATTATATAGTCTCCTTATCCTCCTACTAAAATACCTCTTTAGTATTTATTAAGGAGAGGCCGGAAAGCGAAGTAATCTAATAACGACCTTTTAGAGTATATTAAGTTTAAATAACCTATTATATAACTACTTTAGGTTATAGATAAAATATTCGTAATACCGTTTATCGGTATTTTCCGAAGGGATACTAAAGAGTTATATTAACACTTATAAGAGAAATAGTCTTTAGAGGACGAATTTAAAGATAAAGAAATTATAGCTCCTCTCGAGCCCGAGTAACCTATTATGAATTCCGAATAAATTATAAAATCGCTAGAAATTCAGGCTCTTATTATTAGGTTAGTAATTAAAATAAAGAAAGACTTAATAAGACCTTAAGACTTATTAAAAGTAAATAATTTAATTAATTAAAATAATACTAGTACTAGGGTAAGCGCCTAGAATAAATTAAAACTCGAAAAGATTAAATTCTTTAACCTTAAAGGCGATAAGAAGGATAACCTATTTACTTTAAGAAAATATACTATATATAAAAACGTTTTCGACTTTAAGAATCGCGTTAACGATATAATTAAATAATACGGCGAAAAGGAGGTACGGAAGTTTTTATTTTTATATCTTAAGGGAGTAGCCCTTAAGTAGTTCTCGAATAAATTAAATATTAATATTAAAACGTTAATACGTACCTTCGCTAGCCTTAAATAAATAGGTTATTTTATTAAACGATTTAAAATAAAGACGTTAGAAACTATATATAAACTTCGTTTTAATAAATATAAATTTATTTAGGCACGCACTAGTAAGACGCTTAAATAATATATAAATAAAATATTTAACCTAACTAGGGCCGCCGATATTCCTAGTATATATTAATAAATATTTATAATCTACGACTATATTAACTCTAATTTTAAGTCTTTTATTAAACCGCCTAAACTTAATATCCTACTAGATAAATTCCTTAATTTATTTAATACTAAGAAAGAAGCCTAGCTAGGAATAATACGAAGTAATAAAATAACTAGGCCTTTACCGCCTCCTAAACCAGAGAGCTTATAATAAAGTTAATAGAATTATTAATAATTTAACCGGTTCCGCCTATAGTAGAACTAGTTACTTTAGGTTATTTCTTATTAATTTATTAATCTAGTCTATTAGAATATATTAAGTATCTCTTAAACGTAGTAATAACCTCGTTAAATTTAACCGCTACCTACTTAGTTATAGATTATTAGTAGTAGTACTAGAAATGTACTTTTCTCTCCTAGAAATAAAAATCGTCCTAACTATTAACCGCGCCAAGAAAACCGCGGGCTCATAACCGGTAGTTATAATTTTAATTATTTCGGGCAATAGTAAATACCCCCTAAGCGTATAATTATTTATTATAAAACCGAGGTATAAAAGAACCGCTCTTAAGAAGACGGTATTATAGAGTTATAAATAAAAGAATAATCCACGCCTAATATTAATTACGTTAATAAATAGAGTCAGGATTAGTAGTAAAAGGATTATTATAATAAATAAAACGAAATAACTAGTTATTAAATAACTATTATCGATTCGCCTAAATAAATCGAGTACCGTATTTATAAGGAGTTATTTTCTTTTAAAAACGTATTATATACGTATTTTAGAAGTTAAGGTTTAGGTAGGAACCCTATTAAAACCTCCTACCCTAAATATTTAGTTATAAATATTATTTAGAAAAATAAATAACCTTTAATAATAGACGAGAATATAGAAACCTATTACTAAATTAAAACGAATAACGAATTACTAAAATAAAAACCTATTATTAAATCAAACTACGACTCTTCTAAAAATACGGGAATAGGATAAGTATTTAGGAAGTATTAATATACTAGTATTCGGGTCGGCTTAAACCCTAGAATTAAAATAGAAAAAGACTATAAAGATACTAGTTATAAAGTAACTATTACCGATTATAAATTTATAATATACTTTCTTCTAAAAGTTAGAATCCGTACTATAATAACCCTACTCTAAATTACCGGTATTAATATTAACCGCTATATTATTTCTAAATATATTATCACCTCTTTATACTTCCCTAGGAAAGATAAGAGCGGTAATAAAATAATAACCGAAACCGCCTCTAGGGAAATCTATATTATAGATAATTTTAAAGTAAATATATTTATTAATATAGACGTTATGGCCCCTAAAGGGATTAATATACTAGTATCTCGGTAAATCGCTTATATCGGTAGCTGCGATATAAAGTGCCCTATCGACGTCTATTTAAGAGGTATAAATATAAACCGGCCGATATATATTATAAAAATAAAGATTATTCCCCCATAAGCTACGGTAATTATCGAAATCTATAAACTTAATCTATTAGTACAAGACTACTTCTTTAAACCGGTAGATACTAACCTATACCTCTTTACCGGAATCGTTAACGATAGAATAAAATAAATACTTATAAAGAATAAGACGGATAAATACGTTAAAATCCCTAGGAATATAAAACTAGGCCAAGTAATCGAGGTTTAATTTAATGGCTATTATAGTATTATTATAAACAATAACGACGTTCGTGAGCTCGTTATACGAAGGCCTCCTTAAGAGTATAAAGAAGTTTTTATTAAGAATACTTTTAATAGTACGGTTACCGCTAGCTCTAACTTATTACTTCTTAAATAATCTTTAAAGGGTAAAGATATAAAGAATCTAATTAATTCCCGGCCTTCTATTCTATTAATAAAGGTAACTATTTCGGTAAAGAATAATATCCTCTTAAACGGTATTATTATTTATAGTAAATAACCGGAGTTAATAAAGATTATTAATTAATTCTTTATACTTTAAATAGAAGGAGGCTTTATTAATATTCTAGAAAACGAATAAATATATATACCGCTACGCGCCGACTAGGAAGATAAAGTACCTAAAACGATATATATTTATCTTATAAATAACGAGAGTCGGAAGATTATTAACGAAACCTTTAATAAATTATATATTTAGGGACGATTTAAATAAACGATATAAACTATTTTATTTAATTTCTTAGTCTTCGTTATTTGAACTATAAGATTAGACGGTATTAAGAAGGGTCGTATTATTATTAATATTCGAGGTTTAAATACTATAGTTATAATAAATATCTACTACTTACCTTTATAAAATAATATAATTAACGCCGTCAAGAGTTATCGTTAGATTACCGTTATCGACGCGGCTAGTTTCTTCTATTAATAGTATATATACCCTAAAAATAAATATAAACTTATCGTCGTATTATACCGCGGCTAAAAGACTTTTAATATTATAATAATAAGATTTAAGAACTCGCCTACGTATATATAATAATAAATAAACCGGATCTTATATATTTATAAGGTATTCGCCCGAGTATATATCGATAATATTATAGTATTCTTTTAGACCCTCGAGGATTATATTTAATACCTATATATAATATTTTCTTTATTCGTTAAATTTAATATTTTAGTTAACTCTAAAAAAGCGTTTATCGATTATCCGTTAATTATACTATTTAATTAAAAGGTTAACTCGTTCGGGCTATTAATTTCTAAAGAAAAGTTTATAATTATTAAATAACTAATTTTCTTTTAAATATTAATAGTATTTAAGACGTACCTAGGAATAACTAATTAATTAAAAGATTATATTAAAAATTATACTACTCTAGCTAGGCCTTTATAAAATAAGAAAATCGTATTATTAAATAAAGTACCCCCTATAAACGTTTAACGATAGGAATATATTAAAAATATTAATTTTAAATCACCTTTCCTATAGGAGATCCGTTTATTTAAAACTATTTAAAATACTCTTTCTAAACTTTCCTTTCTATACTATTTCGACGATAAAAAGGAACTATTTATTAATTTTAATACTAGTAAGGAATTCGGTTACGGGGCTATAATTTATTATATTATAAAAGAACTAAAAAACCTTTATCCCGACCGGAAATAAATTTAGTTTATTCTTTTCCTTAACCGACTTTTTAAGGATATAGAAATATACTATTAACCTACTAAAATAGAACTAGTAGGAATAATATAGATATTTATTAAAATTAAATATATAATCGAATTAGCCCCTAAAATAGTCGTCTATATTAATTATAGAGCTATGTTTAATATAGTTAAATAAATAAATATAACTACTTTATTTATAGTAAAGACTAATTTATATATCGTATAAACCTTAAATTATATTTAGTGTTTTTAAAATATAAAGATCCGTTATAAACCTAGTGTTAAATATATAGTACTAGATACCCTATCCCGACTATAGTAGAAAAATATAATTAGGGACTTTTTAGAAAACGAGCTAGATATACTCTAGGTATATATATATAAGGTTTATATATTAATAAAAATAAATATATAGTTTAAATAAGAATTACTTTAAGGGTACTAGAATAACGACTATTAAATTAAAATAAATTATATATTTAACTATAACGTAGAAACCGGCGAGGACGCCGCAGATCTTCTTTTTTCAAAGGGGGATAACGGTTTAATATAATATACTAATAATTTGGCTACTAATCGCGTATATATATCGGAGCGCCTATATATACCTTCTTTATATATTAAAATTATATTTAATATCGTATATTCTAACTTATATATAGGAAGATATAAATACTATAAAATAATAACTAAATATTAATATATATATAAACTAAATAAAAAACTAGGGGAGTATTTACGATACTATTTATAATACTAATTATTTAATACTCCTAGGTATAAACTTTATAAAGTATTATAACTTATTCTTATACCGCTCTCTTCTTTTTATATAATTTTTATTAATTTTATCCTAACCTTACCCCTTTTATAGGAAGGATTCGATAATATTATAACTATTATATATAAATTTTCCCGAAAGGTAACCGCGATTCTAGGAAAATTAATATAAAAAGTAGAGTAATAAATATATATACTTTTACGTCGCCTATACTTAATAGATTAAAGTATTCCGAAAATTATTCTTTCCGACCGCGACTGGAAGTTTATAAATACTTTATAAAAGACTTTATTTAATAAACTTAAAGTAAATTTAATATTTTCTACCGCCTATTATCTATAAATAGATAAATTAAGCGAGTGTATAAATTAAATTATTAAAATTATATTACGATTCTAGATCGCTACTTTATAAAACTTTAAAACCTAGGAAAAAGTACTACCTTTTATAATTATATAATATAATAATATATTCTCTTAATTTATTAATTATACCCTAAATAAAGTAGCTTTCGATTTTACCGTTAATAACGCGTTAGACCTAGGAAATTAAGAGAATAATATCTTATTAAGGGAGTTAATATATATTTAAATTTCGAATATAATTACTTATACTTAAATATACGATAAGAAGTATTATAATTATATTTATTATTTTTATTACTTCCGTTAAGAGGACTAGGCCTTACTACGTTTATATAAAAGTTATAATATTCCGGTAAATAAACTCACTAGTCGTAAATATAATTAATAAATAACTAGGTTATTTAAGGTTTTTAATTATATCGGTAGGCTCGTATACCGCCTTAATATCCTAGAAAATTAAAAGATTTATAATATATTTTTAATAATATAGCTAGAGTAATATTTATTATTAAATAAAAACTCTTTTAAACGTTCACGGCCTATTAACCCTAAAGTAGTAGAAACCGAGCGAGACGATTTAAAGCTAGAATAGGAATTAAAGTATATCCTCGATAAACGCGTTATTAAAAAGGGGAAGGGTTATACTACTAAATACTTTCTATCCTAAAAAAACTAAGGATCTATATAGGACTATTAAATAAATACTAAAAATATTTTCGCGGGCGAACTTATTAAGGAATATAAATAATAAATTAAATATTAAACCAAATTCTTCTTCTAAAGTCGATAACTCTAGAAGTATAATTATATTTCTCTTTTATATTATCGCTCTTTACTTATCTTTATTAAGAAATAACTATTATATTAAATCTACCTATCGAGCTCTATTTAAAGTACGGGTACTATAATAATATTAAAGAGATTATTATACCGAGAACCGGTAAAACTACTTTTTAATAATTTTAAATTATTTATCTAGTCGTATATAGAGCTATATAGCCCGAATATCTTAATATAGTATTACTTATATACTTCTTTATATAAATTTAAGTATATACCCCTCGTTATCGCTACTTCTTAATTAGGTAGTATATTTATATAGGAAAAAACTTCGGATAATATAAAAATTATATAATTATTTAGCCGAATCGGGACTAGCTCCGCGCTAAAATAATTTTAATTCTAAAAATATCGTTAAATAATTTTTATTTAGATCTAGTTTAGATCTAGTTTAAATTTATATTAAAACTTTATTTTATTAATATATATTTAAGGCCCTAGTTCTTTAATATTAATACTTTTATAATACTATATATATACGCCTTTATTTTATTAATATTATAGTTTTTATTATTAGTTATTTACGTTATCTTTATACCGCCCTATCGTTTTACCTCGTTATCGCGATTTTAATACCAAACTTTACGACTCTACGTTAAACTTTAAAACTCTACGGGCCTACCCGTAATCGGTCGATAATTTAAAATATATACTATTTATTTATTTACTTTTATATATAAACGCTATTTACGTTATTACTTATATAAATATATTAACGAGGGCGTTAACTTCTTTCTTTTAAATTAGGCGATCTATTACGGGGTAGACTTTAATAAAAATATTATTATAAATATTTATTAAAACGGCGGGCTAAGCCCTACCGCTAGCCCTATCGGGACTAGGGTAATTCTAGGATTCTAGTATATCAAGGCCAAATCCTCTATAGAATAATTAATATCTTTTATATTATATACTATTATATTAACCCCTTATTAACTCTATTATATTTAAAAATAATAATAAAAAACCGAGTATTATATCTAGCCTAGATCTAGGCCTAGATTTAATTTAAATATTCTTTAGATACTCTCTAGATTTAACTTAAATTTTATTTAATTCTTAAACTCGTTATTAAAGACCTATACTTTTAGAATTTTAATTATATCTACCGTTATAAGTTTAATACGATATTTAATTATATATTCCTTAACTTTCTTTTAAATTTACGATCGATATAGGATCTTAGAAATTAAGAGTTACTAACGAAGACCTTTAAAATAATAACGGAAAAGAAATATTAATCTACGAAAATATTATTTAATATATTTATAACTTTTATAAAAAAGAAAGAAATATTATTCTTTTAATCGTTAAAGAATATATTACCCTCGATTTAAAGATATAAATATATAAATTATATTATTAATTAAAAGTAAAAGGTATTAGAGATCTTTAATTCTAAGGACGATAAAGGAGAAAATAACGACGAGGCGAATAAATATCGGTAAGTCCGGAAAAACAGTTCTGTAAAATCGCTACTTAATCGGTGCAAAATTCGCATTTTGCAGCCTTGGCAAATCTTGGCAAATCTTTGAGCGA
>JAABUS010001510.1_pt1 | contig 50235 bp, 50 predicted proteins | sample 5560161 | NCBI WGS metagenome assembly JAABUS01 (sample SAMN10711885, study PRJNA513376) | rock metagenome | isolation source: Antarctica rocks | place: Antarctica: Victoria Land, Trio Nunatak nord | collected 2016-01-04 | reverse complement strand
GAGGAACCGGAACCCGACACCCGCAGCGTCATCGGGGCAATGACCCACGCCCACCACCGAAAAAGCGGTGTCGCTCACCACCATGCCAAGATCACCACGCCGCACCACGACTACTCGCGGATTCAGGTCTGACGCGGTTTCGGTCCGCCTGAGCGCAGAGGCCGCTCGTCGTGGCGTCGGGATCGATCAGGTGATCTGGGTATCTGCTTGAGTGAAGTAGCGTTGTCGGATGGTGAGTGGTGAGCATCCGCGGGCAGGGGTGGACTACCCGACGACGGTGCAGCAGGCAGTCGAGACCGGACCCCAGCCCTTGCAGGCCCTCTTGAAACCCGAATCCAACCCCTACTTCACCTAAGCAGATACCCAGATCAGGTGATCGCCGACCTCGCCGAGTCGCTCCCCCCCGGATTTGATCCGGCACGGCCGACCTCTCCGACACTCGCATTCATTGCAGCCGGGCAATCCAAGACGGGCATCACCGGCCGCATCGATGAGTTGCTCGCAGACGGATTCGGTCGCGACTAGCCCGTGCTCATACTCGATACCGGTGTCCTCGTTGCTGCCGCTGACCGCGCCGATCCCTGGCACACTCAAAGCGCCAGACTGCTTGAAGCCGAGACTGAGCCGATCGTCACCACGGCGATGGGTCGTCGCAGAGTCTGCGTACCTCATCGATCGCGAGTTGGGTCCTCATGTCGAGGCCCTGCTGTACCAATCAATCATCGATGGTGCGCTTCTCGTCGAGCCGATTATCGCCGTTGACTGGCAGCGAATTCGAGAGCTCGTCGTCCAGTACGCAGACCTTCGACTGGGCGGTACCGACGCCAGTGTGATCGCGCTGGCCGAGCGCTTGCACGTCGACCGGATCGCCACCCTCAACGATCGCGATTTCACGGTTGTCAGACCGAACCACACAGGCGCGCTGACACTCGTCCCTTAAAATTGCTAGCAAGTTCGGCAGTCGACCATGAGGGTGCCCGCATATCCCAGAGACGCCACCAGCCGCGCATACTTCTCTGAACTGCGCCTATCGGGATCCACTGCAGGCAATCGAACAGAAATATTTGAGGTTGGTGACGTTTCTCTGCTCGGCGACCTCGCGGACGCGCCTGAGGACGGCCACGGCCAGGGCAGGCAGGACGCGGGGAGTTGCGAGCTCCCGGTATCGCGGCCAGGCTGCAGGAACACAGCTCGGACACCGACGTCTGAGCGCGAGGAGGTTCCACCATGGCCGAGAGCGTCTACCGGATCACTGAGCTCGTCGGAACGAGCACCGAGTCGTGGGAGAAGGCGGCGAGCGCGGCGGTGGAGACCGCGTCGAAAAGCCTACGCGACCTGCGGATCGCCGAGGTCGCCGAACTCGACCTGCAGTTGGAGGACGGTCGGGTGAAGGCCTACCGGGCTCGGGTGAAGGTGTCGTTCAAGTTCGAGGCCGACAGCTAGCAGCTAGCAGCGCCGATGGTGACCACCGCATACAGGCAGAACAGGGCGAAGCCGACGGGACGGTTCGCTACCAGGAGACGTCGGTCGACGGCGAGGGCGAGGTAGCCGCGCAGGCGTTCCTCGACCTCATGAGGGGTGCGGACACCGGCAAGATGCTCGTGCGGTTCTGAGCTGCACGCCGGCTCAACCGTGGGCGGCGCAGCACGCGGTCGGGTTCGGCACCTCGAAGGGCGCTACGTCACCGTCCGGGCCGATCGGGCGCACCTGCAACACCAGGCGCCCATCCAGCAGCACCGGGCGGACGAAGTCCTGGGTCACCAACCGGGTGCCCGCGGTCGGGGTGCCAGCGATACCGACGACCTCGTTCACGGCGCTGAGGACGGGCACCGTGTCGGTGTCGACCACCCCGACCAGGTTCTGCTGCCCACCGAACACCACGGCCCGCCCGGCCGTGCGCCCGCTCAGCTCCGCCACCGCTCGTGCCGACCCGGTCACCCATTCCCGTGGGCCGGCGGTGGTGGTGGCCGCGCCCGTGCGCACCGTCACGGCCGCACCCAGGGCGTCGCTGAGCGGGCCAGCCCGCGGTGCGGGGCCGCTGAGTTGCAGCGACCCCGCCCAGTGCCCGTCGACGAGGTGCGTGCAGACCAGCACCGCAGGTCCGCACGCCTGCACCGCCCGGCCCAGCAGGTGCTCCAGTTCGGAGCGGTCCCGCTGGCCGGCGTCGACCCCGACGGACGTGTCGGTCACTTCTTCGGCAGCACGAAGATCGGGTTGGTGTAGAACCACAGGTCCTGCCACGGGTCGGCGTTGCCTATCGCGTCGACCTTCGGGCCGGACGGGTCGACGTTGGCGCCCCGCAGGCCCACCGCCGTGCGCTTGCCGTCGCTGCCCCGCAGCCGCACGTAGAACGGGTCCTTGCCACCCTTGATCCGGTAGCGGATCTGGTAGACCCCTCCGGAGACCTTGGCCGGCACCTCGAAGGTCTTCACCACCCGCGTGGTCGGCGCGTCGAAGGTGTCGGCGTTGGTGGCGGGACCGGTGATCGAGCCGACGATCACATCGACCTTCTTCAGCTGCGGGACGTCCCCGTGGAAGTTCGGCCGGTCGGCGAGCGCGACGTCGACCTGCAGTTCGACGTCGTTGCCCCGGTTGCTCATCAGGGTGCCACCCAACGTCGCGGGGGCACCGTCGCCGCCGACGAGCCGGACCGAGACCGCGCCGACGAGTCCGCCGTGCGTCACGTACATGCGCCCGGCGCGGATCCCGGCCATCACGGCGGCGTAGGAGAAGTCGGTGGCGCCGACGACGGTGTTGCTGTAGAAGCCGGGCCAGAAGTCGCCGTAGGTGGTGATCGGCTTGCCGGTGTCGACGGGGTCGGGGTAGCGGCCGGTGGTGTTGTAGGTGTTGCCCGCCGCGTCGTAGGGGGCGTTGGCGTTGTTGCCGCCGCTGCCGGTGTCGGTGGCGTTGCGCCGGGTGTCGAGGTAGACCTTGTGGCTGTCGGAGTTCGCCGAGATCCACCAGGGCTTGCCCTCGGCGAGCAGCGCGTCCCACAGCCCGCCGACGGTGGACGTCATCCAGTCGAATCCGCCGTAGGTCACGTAGGACTCGGGTGGGTACCCGGCGAAGCTGTCGCTGGTGGGTGCGTTGTCGTAGTAGCCACGGCCGTTCTTCTCGTGCCCCGGCCCGGGGATGGCCGCGGCCTGGTGGCCGGGGGCGCCCTCCATGCCGACGGCGATCCGGGGGTCGGCGTCGCGCCATCCGCGGATCTCGTGCGGGCTGTCCACCCCGCGCCGCGCCGGGTGGTTGGCGAGCATGAGGACGTCGTTCACCCGGCCGCTGCGTACGGCATTGCCGAGGAAGGCCACCCCGTCGCGGGCGAGCTTCTCGTTCGCCGCGCTGGTGGCGCTGGTCTTGGTCACCGTGCCGTCGTAGGTTCCCTCGAACTCCTTGAGCAGCCCCACCTCGTCCTTGCCTGGCGCGACGAACACGGTGCCGTGCTCGGCCGACGGGATGTTCCACTCCAGGCCCTGAAACACCAGCGTGCGGGCGTTCGCCGACCGTGCGACGACGACGTCGGGGTTCGTGCGCTCCACGGAGAACTTCTGGTGGGCGGGGCCGCCGTGGTCGGTGATCACCATCCAGTCCAGGCCGTACTGGGCGGAGCGGGCCACCTGCTCGGAGACCAGGTACTGGGCGTCGGGGCTGTACTGGGTGTGGATGTGGTGATCACCGGTGAGCCAGAGCAGGCCCCGCGGATCACCCTGACTGGGTCGCTGGTCGCCCTGGCCGCCTAGGTTGTCGCCCTGCTCACCCTGGTCATCGCTGCGGTTCGTGTCCGCCGCAGCCGTGCCGGTTCCGGCCAGCACACCCGCACCTGCGGCGGCCGCCCCGAGCAGGCCGGCGCGACGCAGGAACGACCGGCGGCCGAGCTGGGTCGGGGACAGCTCGGACTCGGGGATCGACAGGTCGAGTGCTTCGGGCAGCGGCTGGGCTGCGTCGTGGCTGTGCCCGTGGTCCGGGCTGTGGTCCTGACTCATGAGACCTCCGATAGACGTCACGGGCGGCTGCCCTCGTGGAGAAGCATGGCGAGCGCGGCGTACGTCCTGCCGCACGGCAGTAGGCCAGCAGGTGAACAACGGCCGTCCAGCTGGCCGCCGCCCTGATGCCCGGCCCCACGGTGCTGGTGCTCGACGAGCCGCACCGACAAGAACGGCAAAGGCACCTGCCCGTCCACCGAAGCGATAACGGGGAGTTGCTGCATCACGGCGCGGCAGCGTCGGGCGCCCCTTACCTGGGACATCTCCACTTACCCTTGACGTGGCACCCCTCACCCGGCACCATGGTTAATCATCATGTTGATTAGGTCTGATACTGCGGCCGTTGCCTAAGGAGTGCGCGTGCGAATCGCCAACCTGTCCGGTCGTCTCGTCGTCGTCACCGGGGCACCCGGTCACGAGAACGCCCACGACGTGGAGAAGGTGAGCAGCGGCAGATTCGACTCCAGTCCGCAGCGGATCTACGAGCGCTGGGAGGAGTTCACCACCTGGGCAGCCACGCAGAGCTGGGACGACCCGTCACCCATCGACCCCGCCGAGCTGGGCTCCCCGGTACCCGCCCCCCGCCAGGTGCTGGCTATCGGGTTGAACTATCGGGCGCACGCCGCAGAGTCCGGCTTCGCTACACCGGACAACGATCCGCCGGTGTTCACCAAGTTTCCCAGCTGCATCATCGGACCCCGGGCTGACATCACCCTGCCGGCCGGCGGTCATACCGATTGGGAAGTCGAGCTGGTGGTGGTGATGGGTCGCCGCGCCGACCACGTCACTGACACCGACGCGTTGGCCTACGTCGCTGGCTACGCGGTAGGCCAAGACATCTCCGAGCGGATTCTGCAGATGGCGGCCACCCCACCCCAGTTCAGCTTGGCGAAATCACTGCCCGGGTTCGGGCCGATTGGGCCGTGGCTAGTCACCGGTGACGAGTTGCCCGACCCCAATGACCTCGAGCTGGGTTGCGCGATCAACGGTGAGCCGGTCCAGCTTGGGCGCACCAGTGACCTCATCTTCGCGGTGCCCGCGCTGATCGCGAAACTGTCCGCGACGATGCCGCTGCTGCCCGGGGACGTCATCTTCACCGGCACTCCTTCCGGTGTCGGCATGGGTCGCTCACCGCAGCGTTGGCTCGCCCACGGCGATGTGCTGACTAGCTACATCGAGGGGATCGGCGCCCTACGCCACCGGTTCGTTGACCCGCCCGCCAATCCCTGACCTCTACCTCCGAAGGGGAGCCGACGATGGCTCTGCACCGCCTCACCTCCGTCACCATGGGTGTGCCTAACGTCGCCGAGACAGCGGCCTACTACGACGAGTTCGGCCTGGTACCCGACGGGGACGGCTGGTTCACCACCCGCGACGGGGGCAGGCAGCTGCATATCGTGGCTGCCCCGACCCGCCGGTTGGTGGACCTGCACGTCGGGGTCGACGACCACGACGACCTGGCCCGCGCAGCGGACAATCTGACCGGCATGGGGGTGGTGGTCGACCGCGGACCGCACAGCATCAGCGCCGTGGAGCAGGCCACCGGTGCCCGCGCCTATCTGGAAATTGCCCCCCGGGTCGATCAGATCCCGTTGCCCGCGACGGCCTACAACGGCCCGGGCCGCTACGAACGCTGCGGTCAGCGCGCCCCCGGGGTGATCCGCACCGGCCGGGTGATGCCCCGCAAGCTCGGGCACGCCGTCGTCGGGTCCACCGACTACGAGGTGACGAAGGGATTCTTCGTCCAGGGCCTGGGCTTCCAGGTCAGTGACCACATCAAGGGCGCCGGGGTGTTCCTGCGCTGCTCCATCGATCACCACAACCTGCTGGTGCTCAGCGCACCGGTGTCCTTCCTGCACCACACGTCCTGGCAGGTCGACGACATTGACGATGTCGGACGTGGGGCATACGCGATGCTGGAGGACAACCCGGAACGGCACGTGTGGGGCTTGGGGCGCCATTACGGCGGGTCGAACTTCTTCTGGTACCTCAAGGACCCGGCCGGAAACTTCAGTGAGTACTACAGCGACATGGACTGCATCGTCGACGGTCAGCTGTGGACTCCGGCGGACCTGGAGGGCGCCCAGGGCCTGTACTCCTGGGGACCACCGCCGCCGCCGTCGTTCCTGCACCCGGAAGACCTCGCCGCGTTGATGACCGGCGCGCACTCCGTCCAATGAGCGCGATCAGCGAGTTTCGGAAGGCATGATGACCCGCACCGCCCTGGTCAACGTGAACGTGTTCGACGGTTACCGCTACCTCGAGGACCAGGTGGTGGTGATCGAGGACGGCACCCTCGGTTCCGATGCCACCGGGGCGACCGAGATCGACGGGCGAGGCGGCACTGTGCTGCCCGGCCTGATCGACACCCACGTGCATCTGCACGCCGTCGACAACCTGCGGCAAGCGCTGCGCTTCGGCGTCACGACTGTGCTGGACATGTTCTCCTACCCCCCCAGCCTGACCGCGCAGCTCCGCGCGGCGGCGAAGCGCCGGGACGACGTCGCCGACCTGCGTAGCAGCGGCATCCTGGCCAGCGCGCCCGGTGGCCACCCAGCTCGGACCTTAGCCATCCCCGACCTGCCCACGTTGTCCCGCCCGGAGGAGGCCGCCGCGTTCGTCGCCGCCCGCGTGGCCGAAGGCACCGACCACCTGAAGATCATCGTGGAGGACCCCGACGCCGTCCGGCGCCCGGCCCTGGATGCCGACACGGTGGCCGCGCTGGTAGTGGCCGCGCATGCGGCGGGACTGCGGGTGGTGGCGCACACCGCGGGCCAGTTCGCCACCGGCCTAGCCGTCGACGCCGGGGTCGACATCCTGACCCATATTCCTACCGATCGACCGCTGCAGGACACGCTCGTTGAGCGGATTCGTGAGCGGGGGCAGGTCAGCATGCCCACCCTGACCATGATGCAAGCGGTCACCCTCGGCCACAGTGGGCCCGACATGGCCCGCGACGATCGGCTGCTGAGCCGGTTGCCCGACGAAGTCCGGCAGGGCTTTCTCGACCAAACCTCGGGGGGCTTGCCGCCACGACCCCCATCGGGGGCCTACGACAACGCGAGGGCTGGGGTGGGTGCGCTCATCGCCACCGGGCTGCCAGTCATCGCTGGGACCGACGCCAACGACCTGCCCGGGTCCGCGGCGGCGGTGGTGCAGGGTGCCTCGCTGCACCTGGAGCTGGCGATGTTGGTCGACGCCGGCTTGCGCGCGGTGCAGGCGCTGCAGGCAGCGACATCGGGGGCCGCGAAGGCGTTCGGGCTCACCGACCGAGGAGTCATCGCCCCCGGCCTGCGGGCCGACCTGCTGCTGGTGCACGGCAATCCCACCCGGGACATCAGCAGCACCCGAGCCATGAGGCAGGTTTGGCGCGGTGGCGTGCCCGCTCGTACCTAAGACGGTAGGTCACGTACAACCCAGCACCGGTACTAACCCCTCAGCTCGCCTTCATCGCGTGCTCGTCACTGCGAGCCGTGCCCACCCCGGCGGGGCAACCACCGCGTACTCGGTCAAGCAACGGGCCGGGGTCGGCGGGCAGCAGGTCACCGCGCCACGCCACCAGGTGGTCCGGTCTAACCAGCAGGTAGCTGGCGCCGAAGAGTTCCAGCAGATCCGGTCGGTTCAACCGCAGCCGGGTGAGGAAGGACCCTGCGGCCGTCCACGCTGGCGGGGTGGGGGGCGTCGCGATCTCCAACAGCGTGAAGTCCGGGCCAAGCTGGTCATACAGCGACTCCTCCCGACCCAGCCAGACGTGCGGCAGCCGCATCCCCGGTGCCGCGGAGGGCCGGTACACGCTGGTCGTCGATACCGGGGCGGGCCGATGGTCGGGCACCACCAGGTCCGATTCGGGGCAGCCTGTTCCCATGACGAACCCCAGGGTGTACAGCTCGGAGGTCTTGCTCCGGCGGATGCCGGCGGCCGCGGCGGTGCGGGCTGCGTCCCCGGACGGTCCGGGTGCGGCCAGGTCGGGCCCACTCAGTTCGGGGGTGAGCACCGCCATGTTGGCCTCCGCCTCGGCGATGGTGCGTACCGCGATGGGGCGACGTTCGCGCTCGTAGGAGTCCAGCAACCCCGCCCCACCCCACCCGGCCAGGTCCGCGGCGAGCTTCCACCCCAGGTCGACGGCGTCGCCGATGCCCGCGTTAGCCCCGAATCCGCCCCACGGGGGATTGAGGTGCGCGGCGTCACCGAGCAGGAAGCACCGGCCCGCGCGGTAGGAGTCCGCGACCAGCATCCGCGCCGTCCACGGGTCCTGGGAGACCACTCGCACCGGCTGCTCCGCCCCGGTCATCGTCGCCAACGCCTGCTGCACCCACGCCTGCGGGCAGTCAGCGGGGGCACCAATGATGATCGCCCACCAGCTGTCGGTGGTGTCCAGCCGCCCCATCAGGCCGCTGACCTCACGGTTGAGTACCCAGTACTGGACAGCCCGACCCTGGGTGTGACGGTCACCGAGCCCTGGCGCGTCGAAAACGACCTGCAGGTTCGCGATCTCGTGGGTACGACCGCTCAAGCCGATCCCCAGCGTCCGCCGCACCAGGCTCCGCCCGCCGTCGGCCGCGGCCAGGTAGCGCCCACGGATCCGGTGCGGGCGCCCGTCGGGGTCAGCGGTCATGGCGGTGACCCCGTCCGCATCTTGCTCGACGCCCACGACACTGCTGCCCCAGTGCGCCGCGACGCTGCCACGCCGGTCCAGGGTTGCCCGCAACGCCGACTCCAGCCGGTTCTGTGCCGTCCACTGGGCCGGTTCGACCAGCTCCGAGCGCGGCACGTCGGACAGCGCGAAGACCCCGTTGAACCGCTCGATCTGGTGCCCGGTCAGGCTGGTGCAGAACACCGCGGAGTCCGACCAGCCGAACGGCAGCAGGGAGTGGGCGCGGATGTCGGCTGCCACCCCGAGCCGGCGGAAGTGCTCCATCGAGCGGGGGTTGACCTGCTTGCACCGCGGGGAGGATGAGTACGCCTGCACGCGGGGTTCGACCACGACGGTATCCACCCCGCGGGAGCCGAGTTCGTGGGCCAGGGTCAGCCCGACCGGGCCGCCCCCGACCACGATGACGTCGGTGGACTCCTGTGCTGGCGCACCGCTCACGCTGGTAGCCCGCCCGTCACGGTGAACGGCGTTGGTGCGGCCACTGCCACGCGGGTGGGGATGCAGGCGATCGCGATCGCGCCGATGACCGCCGGTGCCACGAAGGCGTAGAAGCCGGCCTTGGGGATGACGATGAGGGTGGTGACCAGGACGAGGTAGCTCGGTCCGGCGATGGCCCCCAGGCGCCCGATCCCGAGGCTGAACCCCAGCGCGGTCCCCCGGATCCGGGGGGCGTGGTAGCGGGCGACGTAGCTGTTGACCAGGTTTTGAGTGCCCAGGGCGCCCAGGCCGGCCACGGCGGACAGCAGCAGCAGGAGCCACCGCGGCTGTGGGGTACTGAGAGCGAACATCGCGACCCCGGCGAGCAGGAAACACACCACGGTGGTCGGCTTGAGGTAGCCGCGGTCCGCGATGGCGGTCACCACCAGGGTTCCCACGATGGCACCGATGTTGAAGGTGATCAGGAACTCCAGCGAGGAGCTGAGGTCATACCCGGCTTTCACCATCAGCGTCGGCAACCAGGTGCTCAGCCCATACACCAGCACCAATCCCAGAAATGAGGCCGCCCAGAACAACAGTGTGGCCCGCCGGTGCTGGGGGGTGAACAGCTGCGCGGCGCGGTGGGTCGACACCTCCGCGGTCGTTACCGGGTCCGCCGCGCTCGCGGTGCTCGGGACCTCGCGTGGCACCACTCGCCACACGACCGGCAGCAGCACAATCGGGATAGCCCCCACCAGGAACAGCCACTGAAAGTGCAACTGCGGCAGCACGGCGCGCCCCAGCAGGGCCGCGGCCAGGCCACCGAAGGCGACACCGGTCAGTGCGGTCCCGACGTGCAGGCTGCGGTGCCGCTCGGGGGCCACATCGGTCACGAAGGCCAGGACCAGCGGGATCAGCGCGCCGAGACCCAGTCCGGTAGCGAACCGGGTCGCCGCGAACACCCCGACGGTGGGGGCGAAGGCGCTCAACAGCATCCAGGCCGACGCCCACGCCAGACTCAGCACCATCGGCGTCCGGCGCCCCCAGCGGTCTCCGGCCCACCCGGCAGCTACCGCGCCGAACGCTCCACCCAGTGCGGTGATGCTGGCCAGTAGCCCGAGCGTCGCCGGGCTAGCCCCCCAGGGTTTGTAAGCGAGCAGGGAGGGTCCGACAGCCCCCAGCACGAACAGGTCGTACCCGTCGATGAGCAGGATGAGCAGCCCGAGTGGGAGAGCGGCGCGTGGGCCGCGCGTGCGGACACCGGTAGCCATGTCAGGCTCCTTGAGTTGGGAGGGAGACCCTCGGGACTAAATCAGCATGTTCAATCGGTCGTTTTAAGGCTGGGGTGAGCGAGGTCACTTGTCAAGGGATCTGCCATAATCAACCGTGTTGAATATGGGCGACTCCGCGGTCCGTCCGCGGGAACGAAGGGACGGGACGGCGCTGATGGCCCACGACGCGACGCGAGCGCCGGCACCTCCACGAGCCCCGGCACCCCCGCGGCAGCTAGATCCCCGGTGGCAGCCGATTGAACGAGGGCCGACGCGTACCCGGCCCGAACATGCCGCCGACCACCTCGCCGCCCTGGCTGAGGCCGCGCAGCCCGGGGACCGCCTGGGCACGAAGGACGAGCTGCGCACCCGCTGCGGGGTCTCGGTGGGCACGTTCAACGAAGCGCTCCGGCTCGCCCAGGCGCGGGGCATCATCGCCGTCCGCCCGGGTCCCGGCGGAGGACTGTTCGCCATGCGGCAGTCCCCCATGGTGCGGCTCGGCAACTCGGTATTGGCTCTGGACGACGACGCGGCCTCCGTCGCCGATGCCATCCGGTTGCGCAACGTCCTGGATCCACTACTGGTGGAGGACGCTCTGCGGCACGCCAGCGCCGCCGACGTGCAGGACATGCGTGAGCACCTCACCCGGATGGCCTCGGCTGCAGCCGACCTGGACGGCACCGCGTTCGTGCACGCCAACTGGGCACTGCACGCCCGGATCGCGGCCGTCAGCCCCAACGCGATCCTGCGGTCGTTCTACCTCAGCCTGTTGGAGATCATCGAGTCCCACGTGCTCGCGGTGCAGCCCGATGAGGCCCACCCGCTGCCGGAGTACATCCGTAGCCGGTACGAGTTGCACGCCGCCCTCGTCGAGGCAATCGACACCCGCGAGTCGGCCCGAGCACTCGCGCTGATCGGCGAGCACAACACCACGATGGTGAGCGGCGACGCTCAGCCTCCAGCCCGTGGAGGATAGGACTGCGAAGTCCTGCAGGTCGACTGCGCAGCCGTCACCCGGGCCGAGCACGCCGGTCAGAACCGGTCGGGCGGCTTCGCCACGGCCTCGTCGTCCTGCAGAAGCGCGACGACCACGGCCATGACGAACGCGACGATCGCGGCGAGCAGGGTCAGCGGGCGGGCGAATGCGGGGCTCTGCAGGCCGCCGTAGGCGACGGCGGCCTGCCGCTCAAGGCCTGTCCCACAAGACGCCTGGGCCCGGAGGCCGACCGCTGCGGTTATCGCCAGGACGCTGGCGGCGGCGTGGCTCGCCGCCCGGGAGTAGATGGACGAAAGCGACATGGCGGTCTGCTGGACGACCGATCACGGTACTGCCACGGACAACACCCCGACGGCGGCAAAGGCGCGCTGGCGTCAGCCGCCTTAGGGTCGCCCGGAAGCCGAGCGGGCCCTTGCAACTGCGTTGCGGTAACGGAACAACTCGCGCGCCCGGCCCAGGTGCACGGTGTATCCGCCGGTGGTGATGAGCCCGCGGTCGTAGGGGCAGACGACGGCGAGGTTGGCCGACGTGCTGTGGACGTCAGTGAAACCCGCGGATGGCCCGGGTGCTCTTGCGATGCACAATCGTGCTCGAATCGTCGCATGTGTCTGACATACTCGATCGGGTGACGGTGCGGATGGCTCGTTCTGGCCGCAAGCAGAAGATCGGCAACGCCCACATCCTCGCCGCCATGGTCAACGCGGGCGAGCCCGTCCTCCTTGGCGACCCGCGGAATCGAGCTCGAGATCGTCGCCGTGCCGACGACTCCGGCCGCGCCGAGCTCACCGTCATTCACGCCATGCCTACCGGATTGAGGAGGCGACCATGATCAATCCCAAGGACTACGTTGTGCGTGCTGAGGGCAGCATCGAGAACGTCGATCTCGATGACGAAGTGGTCACCGTCAACGGCCGCCGTCTTACAGAGGCCGGCGCCGAAGAACTAGCTCGAGACACCTTGACCGAGGCGCGGCGCCGCAATCTGATCCCAGGACGGAAGTCGCTGACGTCAGGATCCACCCACTCGCCACGCGTGCAGTTCCGGGTGCCCGAGGCGGTCGCCGCTCAGGCGCACGACCGTGCGCTCGCCGAGGGCAAGTCCCTTTCCGAGCTGGCCAGGGAGGCGCTCGTGCGCTATCTCGCCTCATAGGCGGGGTCGGATCCACGGCTACAAGGTTGCTAGCAAGTTCTTGATCTACCCCACGCGCTAGGCACGCCGCCCTCGTCGAGGCAATCGACACCCGCGAGTCGGCCCGAGCACTCGCGCTGATCGGCGAGCACAACACCACGATGGTGGGCGCCGACGACCCCCGGAACCAGCCCGCGCCGGGCTGAGCGAGAGGCGCCCTGCGTAGGCAACGGCGCCAAACCGGACACCGACAGGGCACCATAGGGTCATGACGCAGATGACCAAGGGTTCCAACGTTGCACTCACGGCCACCGGTCTGCGGGTCGAACTGGGCTGGAACCCGGGTGCGGGGGTGCCGGACGTGGACGCCTCCGCCCTGCTGCTCACCACCACCGGCAAAGTCCGCGCCGACACCGACTTCGTGTTCTACAACCAACCCCGCCACACCTCCGGCGCCGTCACCCACACCGGCAAACACCCCGGTGCTGACACCCTCACCATCACCACCACCAGCCTCGAAGCAGCCATCGACAAAGTCGTCGTCGCCGCCTCCGCCGACGGCGGCACTTTCGGCTCCGTCCCCGGCCTGCACCTGCGCCTGCTCGACACCACCGGCACCGAACTGCTCCGCTTCGACATCACCGACGCCACCACCGAAACAGCATTCGTCTTCGGCGAGGTCTACCGCCGCGGCACCGACTGGAAGTTCCGGGCCATCGGACAGGGCTACGCCACCGGCCTCGCCGGACTCGCCACCGACTACGGCATCAGCATCGACGACGAACCCAGCCCAGCCCCGCAAACGTCGACACCCCCGCTGGCGGCGGCGCCCGGCGTCAGCCTGAAGAAGCAGAAGCTGATCACGCTGGAGAAGAAGCTGGAGCGGGAGGCCCCGGCGATGCTCAGCCTCACCAAGAAGGCGTCGGTGTCGTTGGAGAAACGCGGCCTGGGCGAGCACACCGCCAAGGTCGCGCTGTGCCTGGACATCTCCGGGTCGATGAACCGGCTCTACCGCAACGGCAGCATCCAGACCCTGGTGGAGCGGGTGCTCGCGCTCGGGCTGCGCTTCGACGACGACGGGGAGGTCGACGTCTTCCTGTTCGGCAAGGACGGTCACAGCGCGGGACCGCTGATGCTGGACAACCACAGCACCTACATCCCGATGATGCTGCAGGAGTACGGATTGGAGCCGGCCACCTACTACGGCAAGGCGATGGCCCTGGTGCGCGAGCACTACTTCGGTTCCTCCGCCTCGCGCCGGCAACCACTGGCCCAGCAGATCCCGGTGTATGTCATGTTCGTCACCGATGGGCAGACTTTCGACGAGGACGGTGCCCGCGAACAGGTGATCTCCTCCAGCTACGAACCGTTGTTCTGGCAGTTCATGGCGATCGGCGAGAGTGCCCGCTCGGCCACCCCACCCGCGGCCTCCGGTGGTGGCTTCCTGGGCAAGCTACGGGCCGCGGCGTCGGCACCCGGCGGCGGCAACAGCGAGTTCCGGTTCCTGGAGGAGTTGGACGACATGACGGGGCGCTACCTGGACAACGCCGACTTCTTCGCGGTGGCCAACCCGGCGGACATTCCGGACGACGAGCTGTTCGACCTGCTGATGACCGAGTACCCGGGCTGGCTGCCCCAGGCACGGGCCAAGGGCCTGCTGCGCTAGCGATCCTTGGTCGCCAGACCGGCGCAGCCGCACACTCAGTCCAGGACGAGCGTGCGCAGCAGTAAGCGGGCTGCCTCCCCGCCGCTGTCGGTCGCCACCGCCAGCGCGCCCGGCACGTCCAGCTCGTCGAACAACGCCCGTTGCACTGCCTGCGCCGCCGACCCGTCGGCGCCGGGGCGCCCCGCCGCCGAATGCAACTGCTCCAACGCGGCCGCGGCTGCGTCCAGGGCGGAGGGCTGGTACTCCCATGGCTGCGCCCACGGCCGGTTCAGCAGCAGCAACCGGACCGCGGCCGCCGGGGCGCTGGCGAGCAACTCCGACACCAGCACCAGGTTGCCGGTGGATTTGGCCATCTTGGCGCCGGCCACACCCACCGTGCCCACGTGCATCTGCCGACGCGCAAACGACCCCGCTCCGGTCGCGGCGGCCACCATCGCCGATTGGTAGGCGTGGTGCGGGAAGGCCAGGTCCGCTCCGCCGACGAGCACGTCGACGATCCCGCCCACCGTAGCCAGGGCCATGGCAGCGCACTCCGCGTGCCACCCCGGGCGCCCATGCCCCCACGGGCTCGGCCACCCGGGGTGCTCGCCATCGGAGGGATGCCAGATCGGCACGTCGAAGGGATTCTCCCGCAACGGGTCCTGCGGATCGTCGCCATACTCGGCGGCCAACAGCAAGGCCTGCTCGGTGTCCAGGCCGGCGCGCTGGGGGACGGCCGCACCCCGGAAGTAGACGTGCCCGTCCCTGGCGTACGCCGCGTCCACCGCGAGCAGCGCCTCGGCCAGGCGCACCACGTGGGTGATGTGGTGGCGGGCGTGCGGGGTGCGGGTGGGCTTGGCGACGGCCAGTGCCGTCATGTCCTGCTCGAAGTAGAACTCCTGCACCAGGCCGAACGAGTCGTAATGCGCACCACGCTCGCTCGCCGCGCGGGTGAGGACGTCGTCGACGTCGGTGGTGTTGCGAACCGTCTCGGCTTCCACACCGGCCAACCCGACCACCCGGCGCAGGGCGTCGGCCCACACGAACGTCGACGCGTGCCCCAGGTGCGTAACGTCGTAGGGGGTGATCCCGCAGACGTAGAACCGGGCGGGCTGGGTCAGCGGCAGCGACGACCCACCCAGCTGCAGGACGGGGTTGGGGCCGGCCGCGGCGACAGATCCGGTGGCGGGGAGCTCGCGCGCTGTACTCATCAGCCCATGATGGTCGCAAACATGCCGGCACAGAAAGCGGCTAGCGTGTGACGCCCGAGACTCCCTGACCGGCTGGAGGCATTCGTGGCCGCGTTCCGCGTCAAGACCGTAGAGCAGTCCATCGCCGACACCACCGAGCCAGGCCACCAGCTGAAGAAGTCACTAGGTGCGTTGCAGCTCACCGTGTTCGGGGTCGGTGTGGTGATCGGTACCGGCATCTTCGTGCTCACCGGGAAGGCCGCGGGGGTGCAGGCCGGGCCGGCGGTGGCGCTGTCGTTCGTGTTCGCCGGCATCGGGTGTGCGCTCGCCGCGCTGTGCTACGCCGAGTTCGCCAGCACCGTGCCGGTCGCCGGTTCGGCGTACACCTTCTCCTACGCCAGCCTCGGTGAGTTGGTCGCGTGGATCATCGGCTGGGATCTCATCCTGGAACTCGCGCTCGGTGCGAGCACCGTGGCCGTCGGGTGGTCGACGTACTTCGCCGACGTCCTCAGTCAAGCGGGTATCACCATTCCGGCCGCGATCTACGGCGATGGTCACAATCTTGTCGCGGCCTTGATCGTGCTGGTGATCACCGGGGTGCTGTGTCTGGGCATCCGGGTGTCCGCCCAGGTCAACCTCGTCGCCGTCGTGGTCAAGGTAGCGATCGTGCTGCTGGTGATCGTCGCCGGCCTGTTCTACGTCAAGACCGCAAACTACTCACCGTTCATCCCGCCCAGCGGTTCACCGGGAGCCCAGGGCGCGACGTCGGCGCCGTCGCTGCTGCAGGACCTGGGGTTCGCTCCGGGCTCGTTCGGCATCAGCGGCATCTTCACCGGGGCAGCGCTGGTCTTCTTCGCGTTCATCGGCTTCGACATCGTGGCCACGGCCGCGGAGGAGACGAAGGACCCGCAGCGGGACATGCCGCGGGGCATCTTCGGCTCGCTCGCCATCTGCACGGCGCTGTACGTGGCCGTGTCACTGGTGATCACCGGGATGGTGAAGTACACCGACATCAGCGTGACCGCCCCGCTGGCCGAGGCATTCCGCTCGGTGGGTCAGAACGGCATTGCCACGCTGATCTCGGTGGGAGCACTCATCGGACTGACCACGGTGATGATGGTGCTGATGCTGGGCCAAAGCAGGGTGTTTTTCGCCATGAGCCGCGACCGACTGCTGCCCCCGATGTTCGCCGCGGTGTCCGAGCGCACCGGCACCCCGGTTCGCACCACACTGGTCACTGGTGGCGTGGTGGCGGTGATCTCGGCCCTGGTGCCGCTGTCAGAGCTGGCCGAGCTGGTGAACATCGGCACGCTGTTCGCATTCGTCGTCGTGTCGTTGGGGGTGATCGTGCTGCGCCGAACCCGCCCGGACCTACCGCGCGCGTTCCGCTGTCCGGGGGTGCCGTGGATACCGGTGCTCTCGGTGCTGGTCTCGGTCTACCTGATGCTGAACCTGCCGGCGGCAACCTGGGTGCGTTTCGTCGTCTGGATGCTGCTGGGCGCCGTGGTGTACGCGGTGTATGGCTACCGCCGCAGCACCATGTCCGGGTCCGGCGACGCCCGCGTGTCGACCACGCGCTGACCCGGTCAGGTTCCCGGTGAGCGATGAGTTTCCCGACGCTGGGCGGTCTGAGCCTCAGGACACACACGAACGGAGGGCTAGCGCGATGAGCGGAGTACGGGTTCTGGTCGGCACCCGCAAGGGTGCCTTCATCCTGACCTCACCGGACAGGAAGGTCTGGGAGGTGAGCAGACCGCACTTTCCCGGGTGGGAGGTCTACCACGTCGCGGGTTCACCGGTGGATCCCGACCGGCTCTACGCCTCCCAGTCCACCGGCTGGTTCGGTCAGTTGATCCAGCGCTCCGACGACGGCGGGCTGACCTGGGAGCCGGTCGGCAACGACTTCAGCTACGCGGGGGTTCCTGGCACGCACCAGTGGTACGACGGCACCCCGCACCCGTGGGAGTTCGCCAGGGTGTGGCACCTGGAGCCGTCGCTGACCGAGCGGGACACCGTGTACGCCGGGGTGGAGGACGCCGCCCTGTTCCGCTCCACCGACGCCGGCGCCACCTGGCTGGAGGTCCGGGGGCTGCGTGAGCACGGATCCGGTTCGCACTGGCAGCCGGGGGCGGGCGGCATGTGCCTGCACACCATCATCCTCGACCCGCGTGATGCCAAGCGGATGTTCGTGGCCATCTCCGCGGCCGGGGTGTTCCGCACCGACGACGCCGGACAGTCCTGGCAGCCGGTTAACAAGGGCCTGCTCTCCGACGGGATCCCCTCCCCGGCAGCCGAGGTCGGGCACTGCGTGCACAACCTGGCGATGCACCCCTCCCGGCCGGACACCCTGTTCATGCAGAAGCACTGGGACGTGATGCGCAGCGACGACGCCGGGGGCAACTGGACGGAGGTCAGCGGTGACCTGCCGACTGACTTCGGCTTCCCCATCAGCGTGCACAGCCACGAACCGGAGACGGTGTTCGTCGTGCCGATCACCAGCGACTCCGAGCACTTCCCACCCGAGGGCAAGCTGCGGGTGTACCGCAGCCGCACCGGTGGCAACTCCTGGGAGGCGCTCACCAACGGCCTGCCGCAGGAGAACTGTTACGTCAACGTGCTGCGCGATGCGATGGACGTCGACACGATGGCTGAATGCGGCGTCTACTTCGGGACCACCGGCGGGCAGGTGTATGCCTCGGCCGATTCCGGGGACAGCTGGGCGCCCATCGTGCGGGACTTGCCTGCTGTGCTGTCAGTGCAAGTGCAGACCCTGCCATGATCCGGGTCGTGCTACCCGCGCACCTGCGGACCCTGGCGCACTGCGAGCGCGAAGTGAGTGTGCAGGCCGCGCCCACCCAACGGGCCGTGCTGGACGCGGTGGAACAGCGCTACCCGGTGCTGCGCGGCACCATCCGGGACCCCGGCAGTGGTAAGCGGCGGGCGTTCGTCCGGTTCTTCGCCTGCGAGCAGGACCTGTCCCACGAGCCGCCCGACACCCCGCTGCCCGACGCCGTGGCTCAGGGCCGGGAGCCGTTCCTGGTGATTGGCGCCATGGCTGGCGGGTGACCCGCGTCGCCGCCGGGGCTCCCCCCGAGGCGATTCGGAACCCTTTCGTCGCGGCAGGGGCTCCCCCCGAGGCGATTCGGAACCCTTTCGTCGCGGCAAGCCGCGGGGCGTTCGTCGCGGCAAGCCGCGGGGCGCAGGGTGGTCACCTCACCCGCGCCGCCAGCGCCATCGCGTCGAACGGGGCTCGGACCTTCACGTCATTGTCGAAGTAGACGTGCACGTCCAGGCCCTGGTCGTGCCACCCGCCGACCTTGGCCGCCCATCGGTCCAAGGCCGCGTCGCCGTAGCCGCTGACGTACAGCTCGGCGTCGCCGTGCAGTCGCACGTACACCAGGTCGGAGGTGACGTGCTCCAGGTGCGGGAACTTGCCCGCGCTGTCGGCCACCACGAGGCTCACGTCGTTCCCACGGAGCAGCGTGGGTAGCTCCGGGACCGCGAAGCTGGCGTGCCGCACCTCGAGCACATGGCGCAACGGGCGGGTGGCGTCGGTAGTAGTCCAGGCGCGGCCGGCCATCCGTTCGTCGTGTTCGGCAGCCAACCATGCGGCGTCGGCCGTGTTGTGCGGCAACAATTCCAGGAACGACGAGAGTCGCGCCGCGTCGAAGGCCAGTGTCGGTGGCAGCTGCCACAACACCGGGCCGAGTTTGTGGCCCAGCGCGAGGACCCCGGAGGCCAGGAAGTTCGCCATCGGTGTGCGGACGTCGACCAGCTTCTTCATGTGGGTGATGAATCGGGGGGCCTTCACCGCGAACACGAAGTCGTCGGGTGTCTGCGCGGACCAGGACTGGAAGCTTGAGGGCTTCTGCAGCCCGTAAAAGGTGCCGTTCACCTCGATGGTGCGCAGCAGGCCCGCCGCGTGGGCGAGTTCGCTGCGTTGCGGCAGGCCAGGGGGGTAGAAGGTGCCCCGCCATGGGCGATAAGTCCACCCGGAGATCCCCACCCGCACGTCGGCCATAGGTTCACTGTGGTCGGCGCCGGGTTGTCGGGCCAGTTCGGGGCGGACGGCCTGGTATCGAGTCGTCCTTCGGTGTGTACTGCCCTGACTGGGCGGGGATGCCCGCGAACCGAGCGAGGGTGTGCCGATGCCGGCGTGGCGACTGCGGGATTTTCACGACGACGACCTGGATCAGGCGATCAGGATGTGGGACTACAGCCGCGCGCCGGGATCCGGCGAGCCGGTGTTCACCGTCGCAGAGGTGATGGCGGCTGCGCGTTCCGGACACCCCGCAGTGGTGGCCGTGATCGGCGATGACCTGGTTGGGATGGCGGTGGCGCAGACCCAGGGTGAACGCGCGTGGGTGCTGCTGGTGGCATTGGGGTCGCAGTGGCGCCACCGCGGAATCGGCAGTGCCTTGCTCGCAGATTTGGAGCGCCGGCTGCGGTCTTTAGGCATCCGGCGGATCTCCGCCGTGCTGCCTGAGGGGGCGGTCGGTACTACGGCGTTGGAGAACTCCGGTTACGCCCGGCGGGACGGGTTGGTCTATTACGAGCGTCTGGAGCACCTCGGCCCAGATCAGACCAGCCTGCTCGCCGAGTTGGGGGGGCGGTTGTTGCCCGGTGGGCTCTGGCAGGCCATGGCCGGGATGGAAGCAGAGAAGGAGGCCATCGAACGCCGCATTGTGCTGCCGCTGGCGCATTCGGAGGTGGCCGACCGTTACGGCGTGCACCCACCCAAGGCGGTGATCTTGTTCGGACCTCCCGGCACGGGCAAGACCAGCTTCGCCAAGGCCGTCGCGTCCCGGTTGGGCTGGCCATTCGTCGAGCTGTTTCCCTCTCGTCTGGCGGCGGCCGCGGCCGGCGGGCTGGCCGCGTCCCTGCGGGAGGTGTTCGCCGAACTCGCCCACCTCGACGAGGTCGTGCTGTTCATCGACGAGGTCGAAGAGATCGCCGGGGCACGGACCGGGTTGGCCACCAGTACGGCGCACGGGGTGACCAACGAACTTCTCAAACTGATCCCGGCGTTCCGCAACGACGACCGTCGGCTGCTGGTCTGCGCCACCAACTCGGTGCGCTCGCTGGACTCCGCCTTCCTGCGGCCAGGCCGGTTCGACTACGTCATCCCGGTCGGGCCGCCGGACGCACCCGCACGCCGCGCCATCTGGGCGCGCTACCTCGGCCCTGCTCACCAGCACATCGACCTCGACCGGCTGGTGAACTCCACCGAGCTGTTCACCCCCGCCGACATCGAGTTCGCTGCTCGCAAGGGCGCGCAGGCCGCCTTCGAACGCGAGGTGCTCCACCACGAGGGCCAGCCAGCGAGCACCGAGGACTACCTAGCTGCCATCTCCGAAACGCGCCCCACCCTCACCCCCGACATCCTCACGGAGTTCGAGCAGGACAACGCCCAACACAGCCGACTCTGACGGTGGCCCACGCCCGATCTGCTCCAGGCGGGACTCACCCAAGGCGGCCTCCGTCACCCCTGCTGTTGCAGTCGCGCCCCCAGCCGGGTGTGCAGCGCAGCCAGCTCCGGTTGACTCAAGCCGACCGTCTCGGACTCGATGTGCGCCAACAGGTGCGGGTCGGCGCGCACCGCCTCGCTGGACTGGATGAGCACCGTGCCCGCACCGGTGAAGTCGAACTGGCGCTCCTCCCCGGTCTGGGCTCCCAGGACGAAACGCTGCGCCGCGCCGAGGAAGCTCTGCATCCACCCCGCGTCGTAGTGATGGCACGGCGACGGGCAGTCTGCCCAGCCCACCAACGCCTGCGGGTCCACCCGCAGCGGTGGCTCGGCGAACATCACCGGACCGTTGGAACTGGCGAGGAACTTCCCGGTGCCTATCAACGTCAAGAAACCCGGCACGATGGACTGCTTGAGCACCAGCCCGGTCTCGAACGCCAGCAGGTTCGACGCTTTGATCGTCAGGTTGCCGTCGTCGAGGTCGTAGGAGTTGATGTCGAACCCGCGGTCCCCGATCACGAGCTTGCCCGCTCCGGTGGCCACCACCCAGTCGCGTGCGTACAGCGGAGAGGCGAACCGCGTCGCTACCAGCGCGGCCATGCTTGTGACTCGCAGCGATGCTTGGGCCGGTTCTCGCAGCGCTATGTGGCTGCTCGGCTGTCGCTGCGGGGGACGTGGTCAAGCCCCCAGATGGTTGGCGGGGTGTTCGCCGACGGCCCAGAGGTGCTGGGCGGCGTAGGCGCGCCACGGTTGCCAGCCTCGAGCCCTAGCGCGTAGCTCACTGGAGTTGCCGGGCAGGCCCAGGGCGCGGGCAGTAGTCGCGATGCCGACGTCGGCGTCGGGGAAGGCGTCTGGGTCTCCAAGGGCACGCATGGCGATCGTTTCCACCGTCCCGGGACCCAGCCCTGGCAGTGCGGACAAGGCGGCACGGGCGGCGTCGCGATCGGCGCCGGGGCTGAGGTCGACCGCGCCATGAGCGAGAGCGGCGGCAAGGGTCAGCAGCGTGGCGCGACGGGCTCGGGACATGGCCAGCTGTTCGGGGTCGGCTGCCCATACCGCCTGCGCCGTCGGGAACAGGTGTGTCAGCCCACCACCTAAGTCGTTGACCGGCTCGCCCAGGATCGCGCTCAGCCGGCCAGCCTGCGCACGCGCCGTGGTTGTGCTGACCTGCTGGCCCAGTACTACCCGAAGGGCTAGTTCGTGCTCGTCGACGGTACGGGGTACCCGCCGCCCTGGGGCCTTTTGCACCAGCGGGGCCAGTGCCTTGTCAGCCGCCAGTGCCTCGTCGACGGCTACTGGGTCGGCATCGAGGTCCAGCAGCCGTCGGCAGCGTGCGACAGCCGCCGCCAGGTCCCGGAGGTCGGACAGGGCAAAAGTGGCCGCGACGTGCCCCGGCGCTAGGCGCAGCGCCGCGATGCCAGGGCCGCCCGGCAGGCGCAGCGTGCGCCGGTAGGCGCCCTCGCGCCACTCCTCCACCCCAGGCACTGCGGTGGCCACCAGATGCCTGAACAGGTCGGCGGGGTACAGCGGCTCCCGGAACGGCAGGCGCACCGCCAGCGTGCCAGCGACCGGAGTCCCGGCACGGGTTGCGACGACGGTGTTCGTGGTGGCCTCAAAGCCCACTAGGCCCCTGCTGGGCTTACAACGCTCCCGCAGTTGCGTTGGCGTAAGCGCGAACACCTGCTGGACGGTGTCGTTGAACTGGCGGACGCTGCCGAAGCCGGCTGCGAACGCCACCCTCGCCAGCGGCAGTGTGGTGGTCTCGGCGAGCAACCGTGCGTTCTGCGCCCGCTGCGAGCGGGCCAGCGCTAACGGGCCGGCCCCGAGTTCAGCGACCAGTGAGCGTTCCAGCTGCCGGCGGCTGTACCCAAGCCGGGCGGCCAGCCCGAGGACGCCGTTGCGATCGACCTCGCCGTCTGCGATGAGTCGCATGGCTCGGGCGACTAAGTCGGCGCGCAGGTCCCAGTCCGGTGAACCGGGGGTGGCGTCCGGTCGGCACCGCTTGCAGGCACGGAAGCCGACGGCCTGCGCTCCTGCAGCAGATGCGTAGAAGCGCATGTTCGCCGGCTTGGGCGGCACCACCGGGCAGCTCGGCCTACAGTAGATCTTGGTTGTGATCACTGCGGTGAAGAACATCCCGTCGAAGCGAGCGTCCTTGGCCGACACCGCGCGCACGCACGCCTGCACGCTCGGGATCACTCGGTCAGCCTCGCCGCTCCCACCACAATGTGCTAGCGGGAACGCGGCATGGGCGTCATGCGCGGCTGTCGTGCCGCGATGCCGCCAGCCCGCCCAGCAGATCACTGATGTTCTTGACGAATGATTCCGAGTGCGCATCCGCCCGCAGCTGCAACTCCCGCCCGACGCTCCCGGTTGGCGGTCAGCCCGGCCCGGCCCGGCTCGGCCGGGCCGGGCGTCCGCGCCAGTTCCGGCGCCTGGGCAGCCCTATGAGCGCCCTGGCCGGACTCCTCGACCGGTGGCCTCAGCGGCTGCACGCTCAACAGGCCCGCGCCTGGCTGCCCAGCTTTCTGGTACTCGGGGTGTTCTGGGGTAGCTCGTTTGCCTTCATCCGGGTGGGGTTGGAGGCGCTGTCCCCGGTGCAGGTGGTGTTCTGGCGGCTGCTGCTTGGCCTGACGGCCCTGCTGATGATCAGTGGGTTGAGACGCACTGCGCTGCCCCAATCGGCTCGCACCTGGGGACACCTGGCGGTGCTGGCGGTGCTGCTGAACGCGGCGCCCTTCACGCTGTTCGCGATCGGCCAGCAGACCGTGCCGTCACTGCTGGCAGGGATCATCAACGCCGCGACGCCCTTAGCGACGCTGCTCGTCGTGCTGGTCATGTTGCCTGAGGAGAAGCCGACCCGCGAGCGCGTCGCCGGCCTGCTGGTCGGGTTCGCAGGCATCCTCGTGGTGTTGGGGGCGTGGCGCGGTTTCCCCGGCGGCCAACTGAGCGGTGTCGTGGCCTGCCTGCTAGCGGTGGGCTGCTACGGGGTAGCGCTGCCCTACGCCCGGCGCTATCTCACTGAGCTGCCTGAAGGCCCGTTGGCGCTGGCGACCGGCCAGGTCGCGTGCGCCACAGCTCTGATGCTCCCGGTCCTGCTGGTCACCGGAGTGCGCCCAGAGGGCGCTGTCACTGCTCGGATCGTTGTGGCAGTGGTGATGCTCGGGGTTCTCAGCACGGGCCTGGCCTACGTGCTCAACTTCCACGTCATTGCGACCGCGGGCGCCACAACCGCCAGCAGCGTCACCTACCTCACGCCGCTGGTCGCCGCGGTCGTCGGCGTCGGACTGCTTGGCGAGCGTCTGACCTGGAACCAGCCTGCCGGGGCTCTTGTCGTCCTCGCAGGCGTCGCGCTGGCACAGGGCCGGCTGGGCGCACTACAGCGCCGATCGATGCCAGCTTCCAACCGGGTGTCGGAATAAGGCGTGAGGCCAACATGAACGATCGTTCACGAGACACCGATGTGCTCGGACCCGTGACCCGCGGGGCTTTCCACCTGCAGGGTCTCGTTGTCAATTCAGTTGCAGTTGCGCCACGACTGTCCCCAGGATCGGGAATGAAGCGAGAACGCGATCATTGCAGAATGGGGCTGGTGGTGGTGCCAGCGAACCGGCTCAGCAGTGCACGAGTCCAGCGGCGACCTTGCTAGCCAGTACCCGATGCACCGACGCCTGCAGGCGCGCGAAGAACTCCGGTGACTGGCTGGCCGCCTGCTGCAGCTCGGCCGTCATCTCCGCGACGTCCGACTCGCGAATCGTGAGCACCACGTCACCGCCCGCCCCCACGAACCGCACCGCACGCTGTCCCGGCGACACCGCAGCCACTGCGGTGGCATCGCCGAGATCGTCGGACATGACGACTCCGGAGAAGCCCAGCCGGGTGCGCAGCAGGCCGGTGACGATCGCCGGAGAGAACACAGCCAGGTTGTCCGGGTCCAGGCTGGGGTAGCTCGCCGAGGACACCATCACGGCAGCGGCGCCCGCCCCGATCGCCTCGCTGAAGGGCACCAGCGCAGGATCCGTCGAGGACGTCACGCGGTCGACGGCCCTCGTGGAGATGTCCGGATTGGCGGTCACCCGCCCGAGGCCCGGGAAGTGCTTGACCGTCGACAGCAGCCCGGCCTGCGCCGAGGACCCCACCACCGTCTGGACGTCCACGCCCACCGCCTCCGGCGTCGAGCCGAAGGCCCGGTCGGACACCCCGATGGGCGGGTTGGCCGACTCCGTCCCCGCGGGCACCACGTCGGCGACCGGCCCCAGGTTCAGGGTGACGCCCGCCCGGACCAGCGCATCGGCCCACTCCCGGGTGCGGACGGTGAGCTGTTCGGCGTTCAGTAGCCCCTGTTGATGAGCGGATGGAATCCGGGGCATTCCCTCGCCGGACAGGGTCTGTACCTGCCCGCCCTCCTGATCGACCGACACATGCAACGGCACTGCTCCTGCGGCTGCCACCGCACTCTGCAAGGCGGCCACATCCGCCGCCACCGACGTCATCGGCCGCGCCGAGCGCCCGCGCAGGAAGACCCCGCCCACTCCGCTGCGGGCTACCAGCGCCACGTCCGCCGCAGGGTCGTTCGCCGGCACCCCCACCATGATCAGTTGGGCCGCGCGCTGACCCGGGCTCATCGAGGCGACCACCCGGTCGACGCACGACGCGGCAGCGGCGCCCGACGATGAGGCAGCTGGGCTGGACGTCCCGGCCGGGCTGTCCGACGCAGTAGTAGCTGGCGGGCCGGCGCTCGGCGGCGCTGGGCTGCTCGGCGCTGGGCTGCTCGGCTCGCCGCTCGTCGGGCTAGGGCTCGTCGGAGCGAGAGTCGACGATGGGGCAGCCGCCCCTGGCGTGCTGCCACACGCAGCTGCGCCCACCAGCACCCCGACGAGCACAAGCCGGACCAGCACGGAGCACCCCGGTGCGCGGCGGTGGACGCTCCGGGTGTCCGCTGGGCTCAGACGTTGACCCCGTAGTCCTGCGCGATGCCCTTAAGACCGCTGGCGTAGCCCTGCCCAACGGCACGGAACTTCCACTCCGCGCCGCTGCGGTAGACCTCGCCGAAGACCATCGCCGTCTCGGTCGAGGCATCCTCGGACAGGTCGTAACGGGCGAGCTCGGAGTTGTCGGCCTGGTTGACGACCCGGATGAAGGCGTTGCGCACCTGCCCGAAGCTCTGGCTGCGGGTCTCGCCCTCGTAAATCGACACCGGGAACACGATCTTGTCGACCTCGGCGACCATCGCCCCGAGGTTCACCTTGATCGCCTCGTCGTCGCCCTCGCCCTCGCCGGTGAGGTTATCCCCGGTGTGCTCGATGGTGCCGTCGGCCAGCTTCAGGTTGTTGAAGAAGATGAAGTGGGTGTCGGAGAGCACCTTGCCGTTCGTGCCACATGCGATCGCTGTGGCGTCGAGGTCGAAGTCGGTGCCGGTGGTCGAACGCACGTCCCAGCCCAGTCCGACGGTGACGTTAGCAAGTCCGGCGGCACCTGCCTGCTTGGTCAGCGAGACGTTGCCACCCTTGCCGAGGCTGACTCCCATTCCGAACTCCACTCTGCTCGTGCGGAGGGGTCGACCACTCCGCGCTCACGTGACCCGGCCCCGGGCGGGGACGCGTCGTCGACGCCCGGTCCTGCCGAAGCGGACCCAACGGACACCCCCCAGCCTACTGCTCGCGACCGCACCCCCCACTCGCGTTGTGTACAGATACCGCGGGTGCGCGCCCTGGGTGGACGACGTTTTCTGTGCATAACGCGGACGGGGGCGCTGGGTCCGCCACGTCTACCAGGTCCACGACGACGAACAGTAGGTGCTCACCTAGGGTATGTGTCGATCAACGATTGCCACCGGAGGGCCGAGACATGGCGCTGTTCAGCGGGCGCACCAAACGCAGGTCGCGCCGCGCATTGCGGCGGGCCCACACCAAAGAGCTCAAGGCCCGCGCGAAAGCGGAGCGCAAGTTCGAGGAGAAGGCGCGCCGCAAGCAAGCCAAGCTCGACGCGAGGGCAGCCAAGAAGACTGAGCGCGACGGCAGACCCAGCCGCCGGGAGCGACGCGCCATGCGGGCAGCGGATCAGGACGTGTCACGCCCGGCAACGAAGAAGGCCGGCGGCGGGAAGGCCCGGGACACCAACGCCGCCGCGACTGCCCGCAGCTACCTGGCAGTAGCCCGGGTAGTCGCGCCTGTCCTGGCCCCGTTCGCCTACCGGGCCGCGGCCGCAGCGCGGGGTCAGCTCGACGCGGTACGGGCCCGCAAGATCGGCGTGGGGGTGGAGCAGCTGGCCGATTTCAGCGGGTACGGCGCATCGCTCAGTGCGCAGGTCGCCGGGCTGGAGCCCGCACTGCACGAGCTGGTCCGGGGCAACGCCGACGCCGACACCACCGCCTTCCACGACCGCACGGTCGCGCGGCTCGCCGAATTGAGCACCGCGGTGCACGCCGCGGAGCGGATGCCCACCGCCCGCCGTAAGGCCGCGCACCGGTCGGTCGCGCAGGAGCTGGACCAGATCGACGCGCAGCTGCTGTCCCGGCTGGGCGTCCGATGACGCTCACCACGCCGGAGAGGACCCTGCCGTGACGATCCGCCCGGTCGATTCGCCCGCCGATTCGCTGGTGACCGGCGCACCCACGACATTGTCCGTACCAGCCGATCCCGGTGGACCCCCGGCGTCGGGCGGGGCCGGGGCGTCGGGCGAACCTGCCGCAGCCGCCGCGCCGACGGCGGTAGACGTGCGCAAGGTGCTCGCCGAACGACCTCAGGACGTCGCCGACGTGGTGATAGGGCTGGGCCGTTCCGTGCGTGACGAACACGACCTGTTGCAGCTGCTGCAGGAGGTCGTGGACCTCGCCGCACGGATGATCGACGGTGTCAGCAGCGCCGGGGTGACCGCCCAGATCCACGGACGCCCGTTCACCGCCGTGCACACCGACGAACGCACTCTGGTGGTGGATGCTCACCAGTACGAGGCCGACGACGGGCCGTGCCTGCACGCGATGCGGACTGGTCAGGTCGTCGAGGTGGACGTGTCCGCCAGCCGGGAGCGCTGGCCGGGTTTCACCGCCGACGCCGAGGACGCGGGCATCCGGTCCTTCCTGGCCGCGCCGCTCGGACACGCGGAACCCCGGCTGGGTGCCTTGAACCTTTACAGCCGGGAACCCGACGGGTTCGGTTACCCCGACGCACAGTTACTACAGGTGCTCACCGACCACGCCAGTCGCGCGATCGGCGACTACGCGCGGCTCAGCTCTGCTGAGCTCCTCGCCGAACAGTTGCGCGCGGCGTTGGTCAGTCGCGCGCCCATCGAGCAGGCCAAAGGCATTCTGATGGCCCTGCACGGCATCGACGACGCCGCTGCGTTCGAGCTGCTGCGCTCGGAGTCGCAGCGTTGCAACGTCACACTGCACGACGCTGCCGTTGAGTTCCTCCGTGCGTACACCGGCGCGGCCTGACCGGCCGAGCCGGGGCAGCACAACGGCGGCAGGGGCTTGACCCTCACTTGACGGGAGGCACCACCGTGGGTGGGGTGAGCGACAACGGGCACCCGGCAAGGGGTGGCACCAGGACTGTGGGACAGGTCAGCCGACTCGTCGGGGTGAGCGTGCGAGCGCTGCACCATTACGACGACATCGGCCTGGTCGTGCCCTCGGCCCGCACCAGCGCTGGCTACCGCAGCTACTGCGCCGCAGACGTCGAGCGGCTGCACCGGGTGCTGACCTACCGCGAGCTGGGGTTCCCGTTGGAGGAGATCGCGACCCTCCTCGACGACCCGTCCGTCGACGCGCTGGCCCACCTGCGGCGCCAGCGCGAGTTGCTCGACGAGCGGATCGATCGCTTGCACCAGATGGTCGCGGCTGTCGAGAAGATGATGGAGGCACATACCATGGGAACGTCCTTGACTCCCGAAGAGCAGGCCGAGGTGTTCGGCGACAACTGGCTGGGCGAGGAGTACGCCGCCGAGGCCGAGCAACGCTGGGGTGACACCGCCGCATGGCGGCAGAGCCAGCAGCAGACCGCAGGCTTCACCAAGGCCGACTGGCAGCAGGTGAAGTCCGAGACCGACGAGCTGGAGGCGGCCTACGCCCAGGCCATGCAGCACGGGGTGGCACCTGGGTCAGCGCAGGCGAATAGCCTGGCCGAGCGGCACCGCGCCAGCATCGCGCGGTTCTACGCCTGCGACCACGCGATGCACCGCAACCTGGCCGAGACCTACGTCGCCGACGAGCGCTACCGGGCGCATTACGACGGCCGCGCTCCCGGGCTCGCACAGTTCACCCGCGACGTCATTGTGGCCAACGCTGATGCTCACCGCTGAGGTGGATGCCCGGGTGTCGGGCCCGGGTCTCCCCCAGTGCGAACCCGCGCTGTACCGCCGCCCGCCACCGACACCACCTCGCCGCCGCCCAGCTGTCGGCCGCGGCGCAACTCCACCTCGCCGTCCACCTGGACACCTCCCTCGGCGATGACCTGCTTGGCTTCCGCGCCGGAGTCCAACAGGTTGGCCAGCTTGAGGAACTGACCCAGCCGGATGGTGCCCGCCCGCACCGGGATGTCCTGCACCGCCCCAGTGTGGCGCTACGGCGCGGTAACGGCGAGGCTGGGACCGTGCCCGACTCCAGCGCTGCCCCACCCACGATCTTCGTGCTCTACGGCGCGACCGGTGACCTGGCCAAGCGGATGGTCCTGCCGGCGTTCTACCAGCTGGCTATCGCCGGACTGTTGCCCGCACGGTGGCGGCTGGTGGGCAACGGTCGCGGCGACGTCAGCCACGAAGACTTCGCCGGGCGGGTGCACGGTGCCCTCGCCGAGTTCGGGCCGCACCCCGACTCCGGTCCATGGGCGGAGTTCAGCCAGCGCCTGCTGTTCGCCGGCGGCGGCTTCGATGCGTCCGATCCCGGGTCGATGCTCGACGTACTGACCCACGCGAAATCCCAGCTCGGCACCGATGCCCAACACGTGCACTACCTGGCCGTCCCACCGTCGGCGTTTGGCAAGCTCACCGAAGGCATTGGCGAGCACGGTCTGGCCGAGGGCTCCCGGGTGGTCTACGAGAAGCCGTTCGGGACGTCGCCGGAGGGTTTCGGCGAACTCGATGCTGCGGTGCACCGGGTGCTGGCGGAGCAGCAGGTGTACCGGATCGACCACTTTCTGGGTAAGGAGGCGACGCAGAACCTGCACGTGTTGCGTTTCGCGAACACCCTGATCGCCGACATCTGGAACAGCCGGCACGTGGCGCAGGTGCAGATCGACGTGCCCGAGACCCTCGGCATCGCCGACCGTGCGGAGTTCTACGACGCTACGGGGGCGGTGCTGGACATGCTGGTCACGCACCTTTTCCAGGTGGCCGCGGAAGTGGCGATGGAACCGCCTATCAGCCTGCGCGCCGATGACCTGCAGTCCGCTCGGGAATCGGTCATCGCCGCCTTTCGGCCGCTGGACCCCGCGGACGTGGTACTCGGTCAGTTCACCGGGTACACCGACACCGACGGTGTTGCCACGGAGTCCACGACGGAGACCTTCGTAGCGGCTAAGATGTGGGTGGACACCGACCGCTGGCGTGGTGTGCCGTTCCTCATGCGCACCGGTAAGCGGCTGGCGGTCAGCGAGCAGCGGGTCAGCCTGGTGTTCCGCGATCCGGCCGGTCCGCTGACGCACGTACCCGCGGACGCCGGCATGCTGTCGTTCTCGCTGTCCGGCGACGGCAGCGTCGACCTGTCGTTCGTGGTCAAGGAACCCGGACCGGAGCTGGGCCTTGCGGTGGGCACGACCCGCCTAGAGCTGGCGACGGTCCCCGGCGGTGATCCGCTGCCGCCCTACGCCCGACTGATTCACGACGTGCTACTCGGTGACCGTTCGCTGTTCACCCGCCCCGACGGTCTCGCCCACGTCTGGGAGGTGGCGAAGCCGCTGCTGAGCGCCCGTCCACAGGTGCAGCCCTACGAACCTGGGTCGATGGGCCCGGCGTCGGCCGACACTCTGGTCGAGCCGGGGCGCTGGGTGGTGCACGGGTGAGTTCGGGGGGTTCTAGGACGTCGAAGTCGACATTGCGGTATACGAACCAACGGGCGGTCCAGTCCAGGTCATCGGTGTGAAGGGTGATCCGCCGCAGTGCGGAGTCAGCCCTCTGTGAACGTTGGCACCCGTCCCGCAAGCGCCATGCCTTTGCGGAACGTTTCGATCTTGTTCACTAGGGCCGTGGTGGCTGCCGCTACCCGAGTCCCACGACCAGCCGCAGGACAATCAGTGTGGCCCGGGTCCCGGACCACGGCGAAGAACAGGAAGCCGTGATCGCCGAGCGTGATGCTCCACTGATCCGACACGTCGTTGTCGAGAGCATTCGGGTCTGCGGTCGGATTTTCGAACAGGTGGGCCAGGCGTCGATCGACGAGGTCACGGACATCGTCGGGAAGGTTGCGGTACAGCTGTTCAACGATCTCCAGCCAGCCTGGCCTGTAGCCCGGCATTCCGGTGTCCCCGTCGTGGGGGCTACCGGGTGATCCAGTTGCCGTGCTCGTCGCGGGCGCGAAATCCGGCGAGATCGCCGGCCCTGGCGCGGGCGACCTGGGCCTGTTCGTCGTCGGTGAGTGGGTTGGCGGCCATCATGGCCAGCGCGTGCCAGCGCCCCAGGACCGCATCGACGCCGACAACGTCGAACTCGTCAGCGGCTCGGGTGAGTGCGGCACGCATCTCGTTCTCAAACTGTTCCAACTGTCCAGAGACACCGTGCTCGGCCAGCGCCGCACGGATCGCTGGACCGGACCGCTGGACTGCGGTGACCGTCGCCACCGACCAAGTATGACGGTTCACACCGACCGGCGGCGGCATCGGGGGCGCGGCGTGCCGCAGGTCCTCCACTGCGGCGGCCGTCCCGGCCGACTCCTCGGTGACTGGGCCACTGGAAATTGGCACAACATGGCGCCCGTCTGTACCGAAAACATTCACCAACCGAATAGTGTCAGCTTTCGTCTCGCAGCCCCCGCTCGTCGACGTGCGGTTTGACGCCGACCGAGCGACGTCGCCTACTTCTTACCGTGCAGCATCGAGATCGACGGTGCTCAGGTTCGTTTCGCGAGTTGGTGGATAGTGACCCATCGTCGATGACCATTGCACTGTCCCAGCTCGGACACCTTCGTACTTGACCGCCTGCTTAGGGTCGACGTCTCTGCACCGATTCTTCTCCACGAAACAAACAAGGTTCCAGTCATGTCCGCCGAGTTTGGCGATGACCGACGCTGGACGAAACGTGGTGACACGGGCACGGATCGCCGACTCAACCTTCGTCAGTGACGCGGATGTGCAGACAGGATCGGAATTCGCGACCGAAAAATGCTCCTTGCTCAACCAGGCGCCGTACATGATCATCACTCCTTCTGCGGCCACCGCCGGACGGGAAGAAGTGTATGTCGGAGAAGTAGCGGATGGAGGACGCGCAGCAGACCAACGATCCGATCGAGGCGGAGAGACGCCGACTCCGTGCACTGGGCTTGCTGGCCGACCGGCTGACGCAGGCCGAGTTGGACGCAGACGATACTCGGCCATCTACGACGGAACACTATCCGTAGTCAACTGTCGGCCTCCTTCTGTTCATCGACAATACGTTTTGATCCCGGCCGCGCACTGCTCGTGCCCGTATTGGCCTTGAATCTCACCGGAGCTGCGCGGGGTTCGGTCCGGGGTGATAAAAGGCGCGGATCGAGGCTGGCCTCGGGGGGACCGCAAACCTCCACAGGACCGTGGCCCGCCCCGGCTAAAGCCTCGCCACGCTCGATCTGCGCTCTGTCCACCGGGGACCGGCAGGGCTCAACGCCCATGGGGCTGAACACAGTTCCCGGCGGGCAGGGCGGCGGCGTGAAGGAACCTTATGCGCTCGGCGTCGGTGTTGCTGGAACCGGAGAGTTCGGTGTCTGCCGCGTGGTGGTAGGCGAGGGGGCAGGAGCGTAGTCCACCCTCTGCCCGAAAACAGAGCAACAGGCCCACATCGGAGGGCCGCCACCATCCGGGCGGGTACGGCGAGCTCTGCAGGACCGTTCAAGACCCCCGAAAACAGAGAAAACCGGCCAGAACACCTTGGTTGCCGGGCGAAAATTGGGGGTTACGCAAACAAGAAAATTGGGGGTTACGCAAACAAGAAAGAGCACCTTCCGCAGGATCCCCTGGTGGGCGAAGGGGGACTTGAACCCCCACGTCCGAAGACACACGGACCTGAACCGTGCGCGTCTGCCATTTCCGCCACTCGCCCGAGCAACGCCGTTAAGGCTAACACGGTGGGTGACGCCGACCGCGCTACCGCTGCGGGCGACGACGGATACCATCGCAGGACGTCGCGCGCCAGCAGGCGCGCGGGACCGGCTGCCGGGCGAGGAGGTGACCGTGGGAATCGTGGAACGCTTCGAGCGCAAGCTGGAAGGCGCCGTCGGCGACGGCTTTGCCAGGGTCTTCGGTGGCAGCGTGGTCCGTCGTGAGGTGGAACAGGCACTGCAGCGTGAGGTGACGGACGGGGTTCGACAGCTCGATGGCGGACATTGGCTCGCGCCCAACCGCTTCACCGTGACCCTCAGCCCCAGCGACCACGCCCAGCTCGCCGAGGACCGCCAGGAGGTCGGCGGCATCTTGGTCCGTTGGCTCACCGGGTACATCGCCGAACAGCAATGGCAAACCTACGGCGACATCGCCGTCGGTTTCGAGACCTCCGCTGCTCTGCACACCGGTCAGTTCCGGACCAGCTCCAGCGTCGACCCCGACGCCTCGCACGACACCGCCGATTCGCCGCCCGCACACCCAGGAGCCGCTGCCATGAGCCCCACACCCGGCCACCCACCCAACCCCGGTCAGGACGGGCCGGCCGAGCGGCCGCCGGCCAGCTGGGATCCCCATCGTGGCTGGTCCGCTTCGCCGCCGGCGGGTGAGTGGTCGGCCCAGGCACCGCAGAGTTATCCCGGTCAGAACGCCGGCCAGGATTACGGTCCGGGCGGCTACGGTGCGCCCCAACAGGGCGGCTGGAACAGCGGCCACGGGTACTACGACCAGGGTTACAGCGGTGGCCAGGGCTACGGCAGTGGGCAGGGCTACGGCAGTGGGCAGGGCTACGGCGGTGGCCAGGGCTACAACGATCAGGGCTACGGCGACCAGGGCTACGGCGCCGGGCCGGGTTACGCCGCCGAACTCACCGGAGCACTGCACCTGGAGGACGGGTCCGGGCGCAGCTACCAACTCAAGTCCGGGGCCAACGTCATCGGGCGTGGCCAGGACGCTCAGTTCCGTCTCGCCGACACCGGGGTGTCACGGCGGCACCTGGAGATCACCTGGGACGGCCAGGTGGCCATGCTCACCGACCTCGGGTCCACCAACGGCACCACGGTGAACGGGTCGCCTGTTCAGCACTGGCAGCTGGCCGACGGCGACATTGTGCGGGCAGGCAACTCCAGCATCGTGGTCCGCATCTGGGGCTGACCCGGGCGTCGGGCGCCACGGCGCCGCACCCCACGGCAGTATCGTCACTGCACGCTGCCGCAAATGGGCGCGGCGTGACGGTCTGGTCAGCACGAGACGACGAGAGGCAGGTGCAGCGCGCGGTGCAAGGCCTCATCCTGCAGCTGACCCGCGGCGGCTTCCTGATCCTGCTGTGGCTGTTCGTGTTCGCCGTGCTGCGGGTTCTTCGCACCGATCTGTATGCGGCGTCTGGTTTCCGGGTGGCGGTCGGGGCGTCCGGCAAGCGCGCGGCGGCACGGCCCGCCCCGCGCGGGGCCAAGGTCGCCCGCCAACTCGTCGTCACCCAGGGCGCGCTGGCCGGCACCCGGATCACCCTGGGAACCCAAGCGGTGCTGCTCGGTCGAGCCGACGACTCCACCCTGGTGCTGACCGACGACTACGCCTCCACCCGCCACGCCCGACTATCCCCGCGTGGCACCGACTGGTATGTGGAGGACCTTGGCTCCACGAACGGCACCTACCTCGACCGGGACAAGGTGACCTCCCCGGTGAAGGTTCCGCTGGCCACCCCGGTCCGGGTGGGCAAGACTGTGATCGAGCTTCGCCCGTGACCCTCGTCCTGAACTACGCCGCCCGAAGCGACCGGGGACTGGTCCGCTCGAACAACCAGGACTCCGTCTACGCCGGGCCGCGACTGCTCGCCGTGGCGGACGGGATGGGTGGGCACGCTGGCGGCGAGGTGGCGTCCAAGGTGGTCATCGCCGCCGTCGCGCCGTTGGACGAGGACGAACCCGGCCGTGACCTGCTGTCGCAGCTGGCGGACGCGGTGCTGGCCGGCAACGACGCGATCATCGAGCTGGTTGCCGAGGACCCCGAGCTGACCGGGATGGGCACCACCCTGACCGCGGTGCTGTTCGCCGGCAACCGGCTGGGCCTCGCCCATGTCGGCGACTCCCGCGCCTACCTGTTGCGCGACGGGGACCTGACGCAGATCACCCACGACGACACCTTCGTGCAATCGCTGATCGACGAGGGGCGGCTGTCCGCCGACGAGGCGGCCAGCCACCCGCAACGCTCCCTGATCCTGCGCGCACTCAACGGCGACGACGTGGAGCCGGCGCTGACCATGCGGGAGGCCAGGGCCGGCGACCGGTACCTGCTGTGCTCGGACGGACTCTCCAGCGTGGTCAGCACGGACACCCTGGTCGAGGGCCTGCAGATCCCCGACCCCCAGGACAGCGCCGACCGGCTCATCGAGCTGGCTTTGCGCAGTGGCGGACCAGACAACATCACCGTGATCGTGGCCGACGTGGTGGACGTCGAATACGGCCAGGACCTGCCGATCGTGGGCGGAGCTGTTTCCGGTGTCGAGGACGACGGCTCAGTTCCCAACACCTCCGCCGGCCGGGCGGCCGCCGTCAATCCCTCCCGCGCCTCGCCGCGCCGGGTCGAACCCGACACCCCCGAGCCGGCACGCCGCCGGATCAGCCGTCGCGGCCTGCTGCTCGTGCTCGTCTTGGCCCTGGCCGTGGGGGTGGCGGCAGTGCTGGGTGGCCGGGCGTGGTTCAAGTTCAACTACTACCTGGGTGAACGCAATGGCACCGTGGCCGTCCTGCAGGGTCTGCCCGGATCGGTGCTCGGCGTTTCCCTGCAGCAGGTGGTGCTGCAGGGATGCCTGGACCGCGGCGCGCCGCTGCGGGTGACCACCCCCACCGACGCCGGGCCCAGCTGCGCCACCCTCGCCGTGCAGGACCTGCGCCCCTCGGCCCGCACCCAGGTCACCGCCGGGCTGCCCGGCGGGTCGCAGGAGCAGGCTCGCAGCCAGCTGAGCAGGCTGGCCGCCGATTCGTTGTTACCGGTATGCGGCACGGAGCCTGCAGCCACTGAGCCGGCACCCAGCACCCCGGCCTCCAGCACACCGGACCCCAGTACACCCGCCCCCAGCGCGCCGGCTCCGACGAGCACCACAACGGCCACCGGCACGACGCCCCAGGCCCCCAGTTCCAGCTCCGCCACCACCGCGACGCCACCAGGCACCGATCTCGCGGTGCCCACCCAGCAGCCCGGGCAAACCTGCCGGATGCCACGCTGATGACCACCACCGCTAGCCCGAGCAGTCCGCCGGGGGGGATCGGCGTGATGCCCGCCCCGAAGCAGCCGACGCGGCGCGGCGCGGAGCTGGTACTGCTGGCCTTCGCCGCGGTGATCACCACCGCCGCGCTCGCCCTGGTCGAAGCCACGAAATCCCAGGCTGTCACCACCGATCTGCTGAAGTACGGCGCGGCCTACCTGATGCTGTTCACCCTGGCTCACCTGGCCGTGCGGCGGCTTGCCCCGTACGCCGACCCGCTGGTGCTGCCGTGCGTGGCACTGCTGAACGGGATGGGCCTGGTCCTCATCCACCGGCTCGACCTCGCGAGCCAGGAAATGGCCGCCCAACTCGGCAAGCCGGTGCCCTCCGGTGATGCCAACCAGCAGATCGTCTGGACAGCCGCCGGGCTGACGGTATTCGTGGCGGTACTGCGCATCGTGGGTGAGCACCGCGGTCTAGCCCGCTACGGGTACACCCTGGGACTGGTGGGCCTGGTGGCTCTGGCACTGCCCGCTGTGTTACCGGCCCGGTTCAGTGAGGTCAACGGGGCGAAAATCTGGATTAGGCTGCCCGGCTTCTCCATTCAACCCGGGGAGTTCGCCAAGATCCTGATCCTCATCTTCGTAGCGTCGTTCCTGGTCGCCAAACGGGATTTGTTCACCACCGCTGGCCGCCGAGTGCTGGGGGTGGACCTGCCCCGGGCTCGCGACCTGGGACCGATGCTGCTCGCCTGGGGTCTCTCACTAGGTGTGCTGGTGTTCGAGAAGGACCTGGGCACCTCGTTGCTGATCTTCGGCACCGTGCTGGTGATGATCTACATCGCGACTGAACGAGTCAGCTGGCTGCTGGTGGGCGGCATCTTCTTCGCCGCGGGCTCCGTCGTGGCCTACAAGCTGTTCGGGCACGTGCAGGTCAGGGTGACGACCTGGCTGGACCCCTTCGCCACCTACGACACCACTGGTTATCAGGTGTCGCAGTCATTGTTCGGGCTCGGCACCGGCGGGCTGGGCGGTACCGGCCTCGGCGCGGGGCGCCCGGAGACGGTTCCCTTCGCGAAGACCGACTTCATCGTCGCCACCGTCGGGGAGGAGCTGGGCCTCATCGGGTTGGCCGCACTGCTCATGTTGTACGCCCTGCTCGTCCTACGGGGTTTCCGCACCGCGGTCGCCGTCCGCGATACCTTCGGCAAACTGCTGGCCAGCGGGCTCGCCTTCACCATGGCCCTGCAGGTCTTCGTCGTGGTGGGCGGGGTGACCAAGCTGATTCCGCTCACCGGGCTCACGACACCGTTCCTGTCCTACGGCGGCTCCTCGTTGGTGGCCAATTACGCCTTGGTGGCGATCCTGCTGCGCATTTCCGACGCCGCCCGCCGCCCCACTCCGACCCGGCCGGCGCGGGCCAGTGCACCGGCCCCGATCGCCGAGGCACCCACCCAGATGGTGCGGCGGACCGGATGAGGGCGACGCGATGAACACCCCGCTGCGCCGTGTGGCGCTGGCCGTCATGGTGCTGATCACGGTGCTGCTCGCCAACATCACCTACGTCCAGGTGTTCGCCGCCGACCGGTTGCGGGCCGACCCCCGCAACCAGCGGGTCCTGCTCGAGGAGTACTCCCGTCAGCGTGGCCAGATCTCCGCGGGCGGACAGGTGCTCGCGTCATCCACCGCGACAGGCGGGCGGATCAAGTACCAGCGGACCTATCCCACCAACCCCGCCGCGTACGCACCGGCCACCGGTTACTACTCGTTGCAGTACTCCACGTCGGGTATCGAGCGTGCGGAGGACCCGGTGCTCAACGGCTCAGACAACAGGTTGTTCGGACGTCGGCTGTTCGACCTCATCGCCGGCCGCGATCCTCGAGGGGGCAACGTGGTTCTCACGCTGGACCCGCAGGTGCAGCAAGCGGCCTACGACCAGATGACGGCGGCCGGTTACACCGGTGCGGTGGTGGCCATCGCCCCCCGCACCGGGGACATTCTGGCCCTGGTCAGCACCCCCAGCTACGACCCCAACCCGTTGGCCAGCGCCGACCCCGCCACCCGGACCGCAGCCTGGGACGCCTTGCAACGCGACCCGGCCAACCCGTTGAGCAACCGCGCGCTGTCTCAGACCTACCCGCCGGGTTCCACGTTCAAGGTGGTGCTGACCGCGGCCGCGCTCGCCTCGGGCAACACCACCCCGGACACCCAGCTGACCGCCAGCCCGCGGATCACCCTCCCGGGCACCAACACCACCCTGGAGAATTACAACGGTTCCACCTGCGGCTCCGGCGCCACCGCCTCGCTCACCGACGCATTTGCCCGCTCCTGCAACACCGCCTTCGCCGAGTTGGGCATCAGCACCGGCGCCGACGCGCTCCGCGCACAGGCCAGCGCGCTCGGAATCAGCCAGGGCACCCCGGATATCCCGCTGCCAGTGGCGGACTCCGCCGTGGGCGACATCCCCGACGACGCCGCCCTCGCCCAGAGCAGCATCGGCCAGCGTGACGTGCGACTCACCCCGCTGGAGAACGCTGTCATCGCCGCCACGGTGGCCAACGGGGGGATGCGTATGCAGCCCCACCTGGTCCGCGAGCTGCAAGGCCCCGACCTGTCTCCATTGGCGACCACGTCGCCGCGCTCGCTGGGCCAGTCCATCGACCCGAAGGTGAACGCGACCCTCACCCAGTTGATGATCGGGGCCGAGGACCAGGCGGGCAACCAGGGCAAGATCAACGGCGTGCAGATCGCCTCCAAGACCGGCACCGCCGAGCACGGCACCGACCCCCGCAACACCCCGCCGCACGCCTGGTACATCGCCTTTGCCCCGGCCAACGATCCGCAGGTGGCGGTGGCCGTGCTGGTGGAAAACGGCGGCAACCGGGCGCTGGCAGCCACCGGGGGCTCGGTGGCCGCCCCGGTCGGTCGAGCCGTCATCGCCGCAGCGCTGCAAGGGCGGCGGTGAGCGGTGCACCTGTCCCCGGGAGCAGAGCTCGCCGAGCGCTACCGCCTGACCAGTCGCATCGCGACCGGGGGGATGGGCGAGGTGTGGGAGGCGATGGATACCCGGTTGCACCGCCGGGTCGCGGTCAAGGTGCTCAAGCCGGAGATTTCCGCCGACCAGGAATTCCTGGACCGCTTCCGCGTGGAGGCGCGGACGGCGGCAGGGCTGAACCACCCCGGGGTCGCCGGGGTCTATGACTACGGCGAGACCAGCTCGTTGGAGGATGGCGCGCAAGAGACGGCCTACCTGGTCATGGAGCTGGTCGAGGGCGAACCACTCTCGGCGGTGCTGGCGCGGGGGGAACCGGTGGCGCTGGAACGCAGCCTGGACATGTTGGAGCAGACGGGGCGCGCGCTGCAGGCCGCACACGCCCGCGGGGTCGTGCACCGCGACGTCAAGCCCGGCAACATCCTCATCACCCCGGCCGGCCAGGTCAAGATTACCGACTTCGGCATCGCCAAGGCGGTGGACGCGGCGCCCGTCACCCGTACCGGGATGGTGATGGGCACCGCTCAGTACATCGCTCCTGAGCAGGCTCTGGGTCAGGTGGCTGGGCCGGCCAGCGACGTGTACTCCCTCGGCGTGGTGGGGTACGAGGCGGTGTCCGGCCGACGGCCGTTCACCTCCGACAACGCGCTGACCGTGGCGATGATGCACATCCGCGACACCCCCCCACCGCTGCCGACCGACGTGCCCGACCCGGTCCGCGACCTGCTGATGGTGACCCTGGCCAAAGACCCCGAGCAGCGCTACCGCAGCGGAGGTGAGTTCGCCGATGCCGTCGCCGCTGTGCGGACCGGTTCCCGCGCGCCGCTGCCCGCCGGGTGGCGTGGTGCGGCTGCTGCTGGCGCCGCAGGGGCGGCAGCTGTGGCCGGCGGGCTCGCCGCGACCCAGGCGCTCGACGCAGCGGGGGCGCCGACGCGCGCGATGGGGCAGCAGACCGGCGCCGCCACCACAGCACTGCCACCGGCCGTGCCGGTCCGGGCGGGGCAGCCAGGGTCAGGCCGGGGCGCTGCTGGTGCCGCGCCGGGGCAGCCGGCGCGCGGCCGCGCCCGCGGGGCGCTGCTGGTGCTTGCCGCGGTGATCGCCCTCGGGCTGCTCGCCCTGCTGGCGTACCTGCTGCTCAACGGTGCCGGCGGTGCAGGCAATGCGCCAGCGACGACTCCGGTCCCCACCTCCGCATCGGTGACGAGCACGGTGAGCACCCCGCCGAGCACCCTGGCCCCGACCACGACACTGCTGCGGACCACCGCACCGACCACCACCACACCGCCACCAACCACCACACCGCCACCACCGACCACGCCACCTAGCACGACGACGCGTGCGCCGACCACCACGCCACTGCCCACGACTGCGCCGCCCAGCCCTCCGACTACCGCTGGCTTGCCCACCGCCACCCCGGGCGGCGCTACGACCGCGACGGCCGGGCCACCATGAGCACACCCAAGAACCTCTCCGACCGCTACGAGTTGGGCGAGACGCTGGGCTTCGGCGGAATGTCGGAGGTGCACGCCGGGCGCGATCTGCGGTTGGACCGGGCTGTGGCCGTCAAAGTCTTGCGCGCCGACCTGGCCAGGGACCCGTCGTTCTACCTGCGTTTCCGGCGGGAGGCGCAGAATGCGGCCGCCCTGAACCACCCCGCCATCGTCGCGGTGTACGACACCGGTGAGGCCGACACCCCTGAGGGTCCGCTGCCCTACATCGTCATGGAGCGGGTGGACGGGGAGACCCTGCGCGACATCCTGCGTAACGACGGGCCGCTCACCCCACGCCGCGCAATGGAGGTGATGGGCGACGTATGCGCGGCATTGGACTTCAGCCACCGCAACGGCATCGTGCACCGCGACGTCAAGCCGGCGAACGTCATGATCAACCGTGCTGGGGCGGTGAAGGTGATGGACTTCGGCATTGCCAGGGCCATCGCCGACGGCGCATCGACGATGACGCAAACCGCCTCGGTGATCGGCACCGCCCAGTACCTGTCCCCCGAACAGGCCCGTGGCGAGCAGGTCGACGCCCGCTCAGACGTCTACGCGGCCGGCTGCGTGCTGTACGAGCTGCTGACCGGGGAGCCCCCATTCACCGGTGATTCACCGGTGGCCGTGGCTTACCAGCACGTCCGCGAGGACCCACGGCCGCCGTCCCAGCTCGACGCCAGCGTTGCGGGCACCCTCGACTCGATCGTCTTGAAGGCGATGAGCAAGAACCCGGCCAACCGATACCAGTCGGCCGGCGAGATGCGCACGGACCTCGTCCGGGTGCTGGCCGGGCAGCGACCCACCGCCCCCGCGATCATGACCGACGACGACCGCACCGAGATCCTGGGTGCTATCCCGGCCGGGCTCGGCGTCGGACACCAGGTCGAACGGGGGCCCGTGCCCGGCCCGGCCGAGGACGGCGAGACCGACAGTCGACGTCGGCGCCCGGTGCTGCTGGCGCTCGCCGGCCTGCTGGGCGTCGCCCTGGTCGCACTGCTCGGGGTGTTCCTATACCAGCTCAACGGGGGTGGTCAACCCAAGCGGGTGGTCGTGCCTGCCGTCGCGGGCCAGACCTCGCTGCAGGCGCAGGACGCGTTGAAGAGTCCCAGCCTGCGGTTGCAGGTCTCGGTCACCTCAGTGCCTGATCCGAGCGTCCCGGATGGCTACGCGGTGCGCACCGACCCCCGGGCCGGCGTGCAGGTCAACCAAGGCAGCATCGTGTCGTTGCTGATCTCCTCCGGTCCACAACAGGTGCAGGTACCCAGCCTGGACGGGCTCACCCTGGAGCAAGCCACCGCGGCGCTCACCGCGGCCGGGCTGGTCGCCGCCCCCAACCCCACGATGCAACCCTCGGACACTGTGCCGGCCGGCTCGGTGATCAGCGCTGCGCCCACCGCTGGGAGCCGGGTCGACCTCCGTGGTGCGGTGGCATTGGTGGTGAGCAGTGGAAAGGCACCGGTTCGGGTGCCGTCAGTACTGGGGCAAAGCCAGGCCGACGCCACCGCGAACCTGGAGGCTGCCGGATTCGGGGTGCGTGCTGTACCAGCCGACTCAGCCAAGGCCAAGGGTGAGGTGGTGGCTCAGGACCCGGTGGGCGCCACCCAGGCCGCCAAGGGCGACACGGTCACGATCAGCGTGTCCAGTGCCAACCGCATCCTGATGCCCGAACTTCGCGGCAAGAAGCTGCCCGAGGTGCTGGCGACCTTGCAGGCCGCCGGCTACACCGGCGGCGGCGCCAACGTCACCGCTACCCCCATGCCGGTGACCGACCCGGCCCAAAACGGTGTGGTCGGCGGCCAGACGCCCGCGGCTGGGACGGCGGTTGCCCCCAACGTTGCCGTCAACCTCGTTTACGGTGAACTGCCGGCGCCCACCACCACACCGCCGCCCGCACCGTCGTCCAGCCCGGCGCCCACCACCACCACCACGACCGCCCCACCCACCAGCACGCCACCTACGCCTCGACCAGGCGGCTGAGCCCGGCACACGGACCAGAGGGCCGGTCGACAACGCACCCACCGGGGTTGTTACACCCCGGCGGGGCTTACCTCGCCCAGTTCACCCCAGGCGGCGGCAGCGCCCTGCTCCAGCTGGCGCACCAGCGATTCCGGCACGCTGTGCCCGCAGAGCCGTAACCAGTTGGCCAGCAGCCGGTGCCCACCCTCGGAGAGCACCGACTCAGGGTGGAACTGCACCCCGTGGATCGGGGCGCGTCGGTGCCGAAGACCCATCACCACCCCAGTCGCAGTTCGGGCGGTGACGACGAGCTCGGCCGGCACCGTGTCCGGACGTACCGTCAGCGAGTGGTAGCGGGTCGCGGTGAACGGTTGTGGCAGGCCGGTGAACACCCCGCTGCCGTCGTGCTCGACCCGGCTTGTCTTGCCGTGCAGCAGCTCAGGGGCGCGCTGCACTGTCGCCCCGAAGGCCACCCCGATGGCCTGGTGCCCCAGGCATACGCCGAGCAGCGGAATGGCTCTACGCAGGCTGGTGTGCACCAGTTCGACGCTGGCCCCGGCCCGCTCAGGGGTGCCCGGCCCCGGGCTGAGCAACACCCCGTCGTAGGCGGTGATGTCGGCGAGCGCGGGCTCGTCGTTGCGCACTACGTCGACGTCGACTCCGAGCTGGCCGAGATACTGCACCAGGTTGAAGACGAAGCTGTCGTAGTTGTCGACGACGAGAATCCGCATGGGCCGCCACGTTACGCGGGTCCCGCCCAGCTCAGACCAAACTCAGACCCGCGCTTGTCGCAAAACCCTAGTTGACCGACACGTTGTTGAACGGCAGCAGCGGATCCACTGCCGGGAACACCACCATCATCAGCAGCGCCAAGACCGCGGTCGCCAGCAGCAGGGCGAGCAGCAGTCGGACCACCACCGGCCCGGGCAGGGTGCGCCAGATCCAGGCGTACATCTCAGCGCTCAGACATTTCAGGCGGCAACTGGCCCTGGGGTGTGCCGTTCTTCGCCCACGTCTTGACCAGTACCGCGTGGATGATCAGGCGCTGCTGGGCGGAGAAGCGGGGGTGACAGGTGGTGAGCGTCAGCAGGGCAGCGCCCTGGGCGGGGTCCGGCGACGCGCTGGAGTTGGGCACCGGCGCGATCACCTGACTTTGGGAGGGATCCACAATCTCCTGGCCGACTACCCCGGTGTAGGCGCCACCCAGCGGTGCCACCTTGGCGCTGCCCCCGTTGCCGGAGCAGGTGGCCGCGCTGGCGCCCTTGCCGCCGGCCCAGCCGGGCACCTCGTCGGCCATCGGCAACACTCGGTAGACGAACCAGGAATCAGCGGTCTCGGTAATGATCGCATCGCAGGAACGCAGCAGGTCCAGGTCATTGAACGGTGCACCCTTGCCCACCCGGTGCCCAGCTACCGCGAAGTTGCCCAGCTCACCAGGGAATGCGGTGCCCGTGTAATGCCCCGGTCCGGCATCGAGGGTTTGCGCATCGGTGCCTTCGAGCACGGTGAACTGGTAGTCCGGGCCGAAGGAGGGGATGTAGAGCTTCGCGAAGCCCTGGCCAGGCGCCACGGCGTAGGAGCTGCTGCGTTGGGCGGCAGGCGCTCCAGCGGCCGGGGCGGCTGCAGCGGCCGGAGCCGGGTTCGGGGCGGCGATGAGCGGGTTGTCTCCCTTGGCCCACTCTTGGTCCAAGGTGCTCGCCGCAGCCTGTTGCTTGCCCGCGGAGACCAGGTTCGTCCAATACACCTCGTAGACCACCAGCAGCAGCATGACCAGGCCGACGGTGATGAAGAGCTCCCCGACCCCTCGGATGGCGCTGCGCACCCGGTCGCCGCGGTGCCGGGAAGGCCGCGGCGACGGCGACGGGGGTGCCTGCTGCACTGCGGTGCTCACCGAGGTACCTCCTGGGCTCGACTCACCGTGACCGAACCTGTGTAGGCGGGCACGGTAATTTGATCGGCAGTATCGACCACGTACCCGAGACCGAACCGCGCCACATACTGACGATAGATGGCGACCCCCCTTTCGGCACGCAGTGCATCCAACAGCCGGCGCGACTCGCCGATCGCCGTGACGACGTAGGGCGGACTATAGGTGCGACCGTGTAGCAATAGCGTATTGCCGATGCACCTCGGCGCCGAGGTGGCCACCAGCCGCTGGTCCTGCACGGCCACAGCGTCGGCGCCGCCAGCCCACAGCGCGTTCAGCACGCTCTGCAGGTCCTGCTGGTGCACCACCAGGTCGTCCGGCGAGGCACCGGCCGGGTACCGCCCGTTGGCGTCCCGCGCGGCGTCGGTGAGGGTGACGGTCAAGCCAGGTCCGGCCATCGCAGTGAGTCCGGCCGCCGTGGCGAGCTGGTCAGCTCGGCCGATGTTCTGGGCCACCCCCGCGTTGCGATCTCCGGCGCTGCGCTGGGCCGCATCGACGCGGGCTAGCAGTTGACTGCGCTGGACCTCGACGGAGTCCACTGACACCTGCGCGCTGCGCACCAGGTCGGACAGTCGGGTGGTGCCGGCACTACGCAGCTGCCCACCCTGGGCCGCCTCCCTCGTCGTGGCGAGCAGTAACCCGACGAGCAGGCACACCAAGGCAACCGAAACCTGCCAGGCCTGCCTACCCATCGTGTCCGGCCCCTTCACTGCCCGCAATCCACACCCTGCTCACCACGGTAACGTGTCTACAGGGCGCGCTGCCCAGTTCGCCAAGCCCAGCACCCAACCCGAGGACGTCATGCCCAAGTCGAAGGTACGCAGGAAGCCCGCCTACCCCGCCGCGGGTGGCGCCCGGACCTCGGTGAAGTCCAAGGCCGGCCCCTCGCACCCGGTATACATCGCCGTGATGCTCGGGGTGATGTTGCTGGGTCTGGTGTGGTTGGTGCTGAACTACCTCGCCGGGGACCGAATCCCGTTCTTGACGACGCTCGGGTCGTGGAACTTCCTCATCGGGTTTGCCCTCATGGTGATCGGCCTGCTCATGACGATGCGCTGGCGCTGAGCACGCCAGTCCTTACACCGGTGTAACTCATCCCCATTGTGGACAACTCCTGTGGACAGTCGGCCTCGGCTGGTCAGCAGGTGCCACGCCAATGGTCAGCCAAACCCGCCGCCGTGGCGGTCGTCGGTTTGTGCGGTGGGCTGGCTGCGGTGCTGGCGTACCTGGCACCGGACCGGCCCGGTCAGGTGCTGCTGACGCTCGCCGCTGCCGGCCTGCTCGGCGTGGCCGCTCTGGGTGCGCGGTTGCGGCCCCGGCTGGCCGCCGACGCTGCGGGACTCGTCGTGCGCGGACCGCGCACGACTCACCGGTTGGCCTGGTCGCAGGTGGAACGGGTGGAGGTCGTGCGCACCCGCCGGCTGGGCAGGGACGTCCCCGTCCTGGAGATCACCCCCTACGACACCCCCGAGCGCAGCGGTGCGCTGTTGCTGCTGACCCGCGCGGATCTCGGCGCCGATCCGCGCGACGTGCTGACCGCGCTCTCGGCGTTGTCGTCGCGCTGACGCGCGCGCCGATTCAGGTCACAAACCCAGCGCAGGGCGCAGCGCCGCCACCCGTAACGCGGTCACGGCCACCGCCAGCAAGGTCAAGGTGAGCAGGCCCCCTACCTGGACGGGAACCCGTCGTCGGGGCGGGGCGTAGACCAGCACCGCGGTGGCCAGGGCGCCAGCGGCCAGCCCGCCGAGGTGACCCCACAACGAGATCCCCGGGACGAGCACGCTCAACGCCACGTTCAACGCGATGATGGTCAATATCGGGCCGGGGCTGCGACGCAACCGAAACAGCACCACAGCGAAGCCGCCCATCAGCCCGAACACTGCACCGGAGGCGCCCACCGTGAGGCTGGTCGGCGACTGGAACGCCATCACCGCCGCGGAGCCACTGAGTAGGGCCAGGGCGTACAACGCCGCGAACCGCACCCGGCCCAGGACGGTCTCCATCTCACGGCCCAGGATGTAGAGCGCGTACATGTTGAGCAGTAGGTGCAGTGGTCCGTACTGCAGGAAGCCGCTGACCACCAGGCGCAGCAGCTGCCCGTCGGCGACGCCGTAGGGGAACAAGCCGTAGCTCTGGAAGAACGTCGACGCGGCATTATCGGTGGCGCTGCCCGCCAGCACGGCGGTGAGCAGGTACATGAGGACGTTCAGCCCGATCAGCCCGTAGGTGAGCAGGGGTGCGCCAGGGATCAGGCGGGCACCGGCGACCGTGCTGGCGGAGCGGACGTCGCGTTGGCCCTGCGCGAGGCAGGTCACGCAATGAAACCCGACAGCGGCCTCGCGCAGGCACTCCGGGCAGGTCGGACGGCCGCACCGGGTGCAGCGCAAGCCGGTGGCGCGCTCGGGGTGCCGGTAGCAGGTCATCGCCACGGGTGTCGCGCCGGCACCGAGCCCGGCGCCCCCCGGTCCCGCGTCCGACGGACCCCAACCCGGCGTGCTCACCGTGGCCGCTCAGGCCTGTTCGACGGTGACGCGTTCGATGAAGACCGGCTCGACCGGACGGTCAGAACGATCTGTGGGCGAGGCGGAGATGGCGTCGACGACGGCGCGGGAGTCGGGGTCGGCAACCTCACCGAAGATGGTGTGCTTGCGGTTGAGGTGCGGGGTCTTGTCAGTGGTGATGAAGAATTGCGAGCCGTTGGTTCCGGGTCCGGAGTTGGCCATGGCCAGCAAGTACAGCCGATCGAACTGCAGTTCGGGGTGGAACTCGTCGCCGAAGGTATAGCCGGGACCGCCTCGGCCGGTGCCGGTGGGGTCGCCACCCTGCACCATGAAGTTCGCGATCACCCGGTGAAAGACCGAACCGTCGTAGAACGGCCCGGACGTGCTGCCGGCGGCGTTGGAATCGGAATAGGCCGAGGACCCCTCGGCAAGTCCGACGAAGTTGGCCACCGTCTTGGGCGCGTGGTTGCCGAACAGGGCGAGGCGGATATCACCCCGGTTGGTGTGCAAGGTGGCTGTCGCGGTGGCTGGTGCCAAGGTCTGATGTGTTGGAGTGCTCACGGCAGCCATTCTGCCATCTCCGGCTCCGGGTGCGGCGCCGCGGCGGGTGGCAGGCAGACTGATCAGCATGTTCCGAACACTGAGGCGCTCCACCCGCGCCCGACGCCGCTGGCCGTGGCTGCTGCCGGTGGTGGGTGCGGTGGCTGTGGCTGCGGCGGTGCTGGCCCCGCCGCGGCCGATCTCCCCACCACCGGCTCCCGCTCCACCCCGGGTGCAGGACCGTCGGCGGCCCGACGAGGCACCTGAGCCGGTCACAACCCCAGAGCGGTAATGACCTGCTCGGCCACCCTGCGGGCCTTGATCGACTGCGCTTGGTTGGAGATGACGATCACCGCCACCGACACTTTGGCCACGGCATACACCGCTCCCCCAGGCCCTCCCGTGCTGCCACCGGTCCACCCCGGGGGTTGATCAGCCGGGTCGGTAGTCGCCACCGGGGCGGCCCGGTCAACCGCGGCGGTTGCTTGTTCGGGTGTGCTGGCGCGGAACACCCAGACGCTGAGCTGCTGGCCCCCGCCATTCTGGGAGAAGAAGCAGGCCGGCGGGGTGGATCCGGCGTCCAGCTGCACCTCGGGAACCAATTCACCGTTGAACTGTGCGACCTGCTGTGCTGTCAAGTACGGACACGTTCCCAGCCGCGCGGGGGTGGGCACCGGAGGGAGCGCCGGTGGCGCAGCCGGGGTCGTGGGCGGGGCGGTGCTGGGCGGAGTGGTGCTGGGCGGGGCGGTGGCGGCCGGAGTCGTTGACGACGACGTTGTCGGGCTGGCTGTCACGCTCGGCGCGGGGCTGACCGGTGCGGCGGTGCAGCTCACGAGTAGTGCGGCGCAGGCAGCGAGGCAGGGTGCGAACACGGTGCGCATGATGACGACGGTAGCCACCCCGCCGACACCCCACGAGGTCATCGCCGCCGAGGGCAACCCGGGACCGAGCATTGCCCACCCGCGAGTTAAAGCGGCGGTGCCCGCTCGATCGTCCTGGGCGTCTCCTATGACTCGCCAGCCGAGACCCGGGACACGATCCACGCGACCAACTAGCGTCGTGGGTGGGGCGCAGGTTCATGCCGCGAGGAGCGCGGTGAGTTGGATTTCCACGACGCCGACTGGTGTGCGGGTGGAGATGGTGGTGGGTGCCGGGGTGGGTGGTGCTGGGGCTCGGGACCGGTAGCGGTGACCGGTTGGGGTGGTGGTCTCCACGGTATGGCGGGCGCCGGGCACGGTGTGCGCGGTCCAGCCCAGGGCTTGTCTGGCGTAGTTGCATGCTTCGCAGAGTTGTTGGGTGTTGGCCGCCGTGGTTGGCCCGTTGTGGGCTGCGGGGATGACGTGGTCGCCGTGGCGGGCCGGGGCGTCGCACCATGGTGTGCGGCACAGGCCCTGGTCGCGGATCCGGAGGAGGTCGGCGAGGCCGTCGGCGGTGAATCGGCTGCGGGTGGACAGCGCGACGAGTTGCCCGCCGGGGTTGGTGTAGACCCGCCGCAGCCAGGTCGGGAGTGTGGGTCCACCGTTGCTGTGCTCGTCGTTGCCGGTGAGGGAGGTCGCGACCATCTCCCGGGCCACCTGGGCGGGGACCGGCCCGTATCCGGGCACCACCGCGGGCTCCACCCCCGACCCCAGCAGGGTGGCGTCGGAAACGATCAGGTCGACCGAGATGGGCACGGCCACCGCGTTGCTCTGACCTGTCAGCAGCTCGACGAGGAGGTCGGCCATCACCTGACCTCGGGTCCGGTCCCCCGCCCCGGTGGCGCGGAGACCGTCGGTGTCGCGGCCCAGCGCGGTGTACGCGGCGACACCCTGCGCGACCGGCAGCAGCGCCGTCAGGTAGGTCATGGTGTCCGGTGCGGGACGCAGCCGGACGTGCCGCTCGGACTCCGCGTGGCGGGCTCGGCGCGTGAAGGCACCAGGATCGGTGGCGTACACCCGTCGCCGCAGTTCCGCGCTCAGGCGTGCGGTGCCCAGCCCGTCGAGCAGCTCGGCGTCACCACACACCGCCCGGTCCACGTGTGCGCGGTCCGCGCGACCCAGGCACCCCGTCTCCCGGGCCACCAGGGTGGCGCCGTACTCGCTGAGCCTGCCCTCACAACGCCACCCGGGTGCACCCCAGATCGGTGTGCAGGTCGCGGGCCAGGCCGAGCAGCATCTGGCCGCGGTGCGGGGACTCCTGCCGGGCCAGGGCGACCTGGGCGGCCACCCCACGCCCTTGTCGTGGCGCGGGAACACCAGCAGCGGCCTCCCGGGAGCGCACCGAGTCCTGCAGCGCCACCGCCAACTCCGCCTGCACCGCGCACGCAGCGGACTTGATCAACTCGAGGTCGGCGATCAACTCGACCCGTGCAGCGTCATCGGCGAGTTCCCCCCCGCGCGGGGTGCGGGCACCGAGGAGCTGCTCACGCCAACGGCGGACCTCCCCCGAACGCAACATCCCCTCCATGACACCCATACTATCGAACAAGTGTTCTGGGTATCTGCTTAGGTGAAGTAGGGGTTGGATTCGGGTTTCAAGAGGGCCTGCAAGGGCTGGGGTCCGGTCTCGACTGCCTGCTGCAGGAGCCGGTAGAACAGCAGTCCGCGGCTGCTGGAG
>JAABUS010001508.1_pt1 | contig 50251 bp, 29 predicted proteins | sample 5560161 | NCBI WGS metagenome assembly JAABUS01 (sample SAMN10711885, study PRJNA513376) | rock metagenome | isolation source: Antarctica rocks | place: Antarctica: Victoria Land, Trio Nunatak nord | collected 2016-01-04 | reverse complement strand
GAGTTGGCGGGTGGAGGGTTTGGTGAGGGGAGGGGTTGAGGGGGGATGGGGGTTGAGGGATGAGATGGGGGATGAGATGGGGGATGAGATGGGGATGGGTGGGTTTTTGGGACAATGGAGGGTGGGCTTGTAAGCCTGCTTGCGAAATGAGGGGATTTGTTCACTGAAGATCGAATGAGCTGGGGGAAACTTACGGTTGGAATTGGCACATTATCGCGGTTCGTGGCAGTGAGATGTTTGCGTTTCTATGCCCCTGTCAATTCCATCTTACTTCAAACAGCATCGTCACGACCTATTTTCTCGAACCTCTACCTTCTTGTACAGTATTTTTTCCGAGAAAAATCTAAAAATAAAGTAGTATCTTCCAATCACCGTATAGCCTTCTCCTTCCCGTCCACGCGAAGTCGACGAGCAGAACATCAGTCAGTTACTTGACCACGAAATCTAACAATCGCAAATATCATCCTCCATAATCTACCATATTAAATCCCGGCCCTCAACTCTCTCAAGCACGCTGTACAACCTAAATTCACCGCTGTTAGTACAAAAATCTTCAACTTCTCATATAAAAACAAGCAGAAAGTAAAGACTTCCTCCTTGCTCCCAAAAAGCATCGAGGAGCTTTGGAGGAGGAGTGGTGTACGTACCTCCCAAAAACAATCTAGGCGACAAACCCCATCCCTGGTCCGTTTTCAATCGGCGGATGTCATTGTACGGAGAACCAAATCCTTCAGAGCAAAATTCGTGATTGACATCCGCCCCTCAAAGGCTCAAACATCCATATCGCACATACAACAGTACCCTATAACCTCCTACCAACATAAACCTCCCAAATGAACCCCCAAACCCCCTCAACTCCTCTCCACCACAATACACAATACAAAGCGCACACCACAGCACTACAAAATCCCCAACCAGCGCCTTTCTACCAAAAATATCACCCACCTCACCTCACCATCACCATCACCACCCCCTACCTCCATCTCCACCTCCCCTATCTCCACCTCCCCATATCTCCACCTCCAGTAACCGCCACTGCGCGTGACGCAACCATTCAAAACAACCCTCAACTCAACATCAATATCAGTGTATGCATTACGACCATACCTAGCGAGTCCTAGCGGAGGATGCATATACCCCACCCAGCCTTTCCCCTAAAACCCGAAAAGACAGGAAAACGTCTGGCAAGTAAGTCGTTTACAAATATCTCATATCACGGACGTTTTGTTATAGCTCTCTCTATAGCACCCTCTTCCATAGACCATAGACCATAGCGTGAGGCTTGAAGAGGAGAAGAGCCGTTTTCGCTCCTGGATAATGCGGGGCTATGGGAATACTGTCGACGTTTCTAGTGCGTGTGGATATTGGCTTAGCTATATTTTGGGGAAGATTTGTTTGTTGGAGGGGTGTGTGACGGTTTTGCATGTTTGCGCGTCTGGTGTTAACCAGTGATCCTTTTAGAGGATCTGGACGCTAGGATGAACGCCAGCTCTTGAAGTTCGAGTCCAGCATTCCCTCGCAGTGACAACACATTTCAACACTCAATTTTGTACTTATCGAGCGCAATATACACTCTGAAGCGGCGGCTTGCAATACAATACGTTTTGAAAGCTGGTTTTGCACGTGCTTTGTTCAAAGTACACTCTGAAGCAGCAGCCCAGTTGGGGTTATTCATATCACGTATTAGACAATGCCAATTCATAATGATCTGTCATACTCATGAGCAAAGCTAGCTCATATCTATGTAGCTTAGCAAATAGCTTGAGTCTCCCAAGCAGGTAGACTATCAGTATACTTCATTACAATAAGCAAGGCTAGCTCATATCTATGTAGCTTAGCAAATAGCTCGACTCTCCGAAGCAGGTAGACAGACTATCAGTAGAAGCTTCATAGCTCCTAGGTCGATCGCTATGAGCGTGCTAGAAAACACTAACAAGATCGCTCATGGAATGAAAAGCGAGCTGCCTATCGAACAACATTTTCCACACCCTCTTCCGCCGTCAGATAAGCCCCAGCTTCCTCGCGTCTAGTGGTCTGGCCCCTGTAATACTTCTTGCCTCTCACTAACCAATCCACCGCAATGATGATCACTACAACGGCATAGACGGCCGAGACGTAATTCATATCTAGGCAGAACGTCAGCTTCTAATCCGCCCCCTTTTTCTGATCATCTGAAGGAATTGTTGGAGTAATGGGAATCGAGCAACTTACTTCCAGCAGCTACGGGCCTCACAGGTGGAAAAGAGTACATGATCAGGGTGAAGCAGGTCCATAGCAACAGCACGATATTGCTAAACAGCCCGAAGCCGCCTAGCCAAAATGGTCCATGCCGGATATTGTTGCGGCCTTTGATCAGTAGACAGATCACTGGAATGGCGTAGCTGATGTAGAGCAGGACAATGCAAGCCGTGACCATGCTGTTGAAAGCCGTGTAGCTCCCCAGGTAGAGAAGTCCGAGAATACCGACAATGACGCAGCTGACAAAATGCGCCCTCAGCGGCACATCGACCTTCTTATCGACATGGCTCAAGAACTTCGAGGCAGGCAGGCCCCCATCCCTCGCAAAGCTCCAGCACAATCTCGACTGCCACGTATGGCTAGCGACCAAACACCAAATCCCCGTCGCAATAAACAATGCCTCCAGCACAATCGCTCCAGCCGTCGACCCCAGCGCCTGATCGAATAGCGCCAGCAATGGTACTCCGGTCACGGTGGTTTGAAGGTCGGAGAGGCTGTTCATGCTGAAGAAGAGCGCGATGCTGTAGAACCATGATGCGACGAAGCCGATGGCGACGGTGCCCATGATGGCGATGGGTACTTGACGTTCGGGCCGGTGGACTTCTTCTGCGAGGTGGGTTGCGCAGTCGAGGCAGGCGAAGGCGTAGTTGGTGTTTATTAGGCCGACTATGAAAGCTGGAAGTTTGTTAGCCAAAGTCCTGGGCACAGAAGAGCTAGCCTTCGAAGCATTGGGGAGAGAACAAGAAGTGAGAAGGTGCAAGATTGCAATTTTCATGTAGAGGATCGATGCGAATATACTTGAATTTGTGAGAACCCATATTTCTGAAGCAAATCTGTTGATCGCTCTGTAAATGTAGCAAGCGAACAGGCGGTTAAGCTATCATGAAACACAGAAAGCAGAGGAGTTCCGGAAGAGAAAGAAAACCAAAAATCTCAACATACCGATACCGTTCTGATTCCACCCCGTCGCGTTGACAAAGTTGGCAAAGACGAATCTGGCGTCTTGATGTGGAGAGGCTTTTGCAGGTACCGTCACCATTATCACAAAGAATGAAATCAGGCTGGTGAAGAGTGAGACCTGAGCTATCACTGGCAGCCAGCGAGCGTAGCAGTTCCAGCCAAAGGCGAAGGCGTTGATGACGATGTAGCCGACGTAAACGTGCCAGGGTTTGATGACACTATCAAGATCAGTATTGATAACCTTGCCGCTTTCTTCTTCAACGAGAAGAAGATGGCGAAAGTGAACACAGAGAAACATACAAGTCAGGGTGAGATAGCTGCCAACATCCCTAGATGAGTTAGAAGTCAGCGTTGTGCTTTCCGCTGATGGATCGCGAGTCCAGGGACGAGAATACGAAGGAGGCCCTCGTTCGCCATTTCTCCTGGAACAAGATGGACGAAGCAGTAAAGGGGGGAAAGCAGAACACCCGAGGGAAGACCAACCACAGCCGCAGCACTCGTTCCCAACGCCACACTCGCACTCGTAAACAGACTCCCTGCCCACGCAAACCACCCGGTCAAATAACTACTTCCCCTCGCCCACCGCCTCGGCGCCAGTTCGCTGGCCCAGTAGTACTGACCACCGGCATTTGGCAACGCGCTCGCCAATTCGCTCAGCGAAACCCCTACGCAGCTACACCGTTTTGACGTCAGCTTGCTCATATAGACGAGCTTGTGGGCGATAAGAAATCCATTGAGAGCACGTTCCGAACCCCTCAAAGGTTTCCTGCCACTCGGAAAAGCGTACGGGGAGTATGTATCATAAATTTTGAGTGGAGTACGAGTACATACGTGCTAACCATGGCAAAAAATATCAAACCATAGACAATCTGCACCGGGCCCCCACTATTAATCCCCGTGATCAACGCAGCGGAAATTCCCCACCACGAATTGGTCAACGAGAATCCGACGCCCAGGAGGGAGAACCAGGTGTAGTTGCGCTTGAGAGTGGGGGTGTAGCCCATTTGCGCCAAGGCAAGGGCGTCGGTGTCGAGGCCTTTCATGGCGGAGGGGTCGTCGGAAGGGGTGTGGGAGTTGGTGATGTTGTTTTTTTCGGACATGGTGGTGGCGGTGGTGTGGATGGGGTTGATGGATTGTGGTGTGAGATGGAAGGGTGATGGTGAGGGTGATGGAGGGAGTGTGGGTTGAAGATGTTGGTGTGACCGGACCGGAATTTGGAGCCGGTTACATAATGATTTGATCGAGAGAAGCAGGCGATTTCTGCCCGGGCTAAAACAATGATGGGTTAAAGTGAAGTTGTACGAGTACAATGTGCACTTGGCGCTACTAGACCTTTATTTATTGGAATTTAACATTCCATTTCCTTGGAATACAAAATCAGTCATACTGCCTAATAGGCAGATAGGTAAGAATTACAAGAATTAAAAGACAGGTGAGGTAAACGGAAGCAGCGACGACCTGCCGTCAAGTTAAGTCGAGTGACAGGGCCCCCGGCTATATAGCCAAGACCAATCCGGGCGCAACGTCCTGGCCCCCAATCCCGCCCAATTCAGCATTCTCTATAATGCTACCGCTATCATGATTCCACATCATCCCATGATCGATGTCCCCAATAAATGCGATTGCGGGAGCGCGGGATGGTCTCGATTCCGAGTCTCGACTCCCAATGTTTGCTTGTTCAAGATAGTACGAGAGGGCAAAGTCTGAGGTGGGGTAAGCGATCCTGCGCTGCAAGCCCGCTCAGCTTCATGATTGGACAAGGGGAAGCGAATCGTGCGCAAAAGAAATCTGGCATGCATATGAAAGTTCCGGTTGTCTGCCTTTGTTGGCCAGATGTGGTAAAGAGAGAAGGGGGGCTCCCTATCAGGCGTGCGACGAGAGGAGATTGTGAGATAGGGTTAGGGCTGGGATGATAGTGCCGATCTTGATAAGACATCCTTGTCGCGAGGTGACCAATGAGGGGATCATGGCCACGTCATGTTAAGAAGATTTGCAATGAGGGCCCTAGGGCTGCACCGGAACGGCACCCGGGAGATCCCTACTGGGGGGTCAGCTTAGGGGCCACCTCATTGCACATTATTTTTAACATGACGTGCATGGCCTCGCTTGAAGCCCTCGTGCTGTTGAAAGACTTCCACAGTAGACGTCAAATAGTCAAAGGAGTCGAGCGAGGAAGAGCGAACGGCGCAGGGAATAGAGTGAACCTATGGATATTGTCAGCTATTCCGAAGTCACGGCACTTGTGCAGCTGGGAGTATCCAATAAATAGATTCGGTAGATCAATGAAATGCATGATGATGGTCTATCTTATAAGACATCCCCCAAATCCGTACTAGGGAAGCCTTGAAAGCGCCTCTGTTGAGCCACCGATTGTTCTCTTTTTGAACATGCCTAGGTATCTCATCATGTAGCCCAACCCAATCCCCGTCTATGGTCATTACGCGTATGCAGAATAACATCATCGAGCGATGACGGCAATCTAAGCCTCATCATCTGTATCCGCGGGATGGGGCGTGCCTTTGGGCGAGTTGAGCCTAGAACAACGTTAGCAACAATCATACATTAATCGTGGGATAAATGTGAACATACCATTCAATATGCCTCAGGCGCCTCCTAACCTCCCTATCCTTCATCTGCGCCCTCGTCAACTTCTTCGTCTTCTTCTTGACCTTGAACTTCATATCGCCCCCATCCTCTGCTCCCGAGTTGACCGCGGACGCCTGGGCACTACTGACAGCACTGCTCATGTTACTACTGGCGGCACTGCTCCCGGGCCTGCTGTCCTCAAATCTGTCCATGGAGACTGCAAGATGGCCTTTGTGTGTGACACGGCCGTCTGCAACGTGCCATTGTTCTGGGCACAGAGCACCGACGAACTCTTCGTTGTGAGAGATCATGATCACACCACCTTTGTACTCGCGGATGGCGACAGCTAGACCACCAAGGGAGTCACGGTCGAGGTAATTGGTAGGCTCGTCCAAGACAAGCAAATGGGGATTGTTCCACATAGCGCCCGCAAGCACAACCTTGACTTTCTGACCACCAGAGAGACCAGAGATCTCGTTGTGATTGGCAGTCTCCGGGTCAAGACCAATATCTTCGAAGTGCTTGGAGATGACTTTTGGCTCGAGCTGACGGAAGCCGAGACCTTCGCGAGAAGCTTCGTGGTCGTCAAACTCTTGGACGAGCTTGTCGAAGCCTAAATCGAGCAGTGTCTCGCGAGATACTTGTGTATTGTGCTTCGGTAGCATGCCAATCCATTTCACTTCGTATTGAAAGGTCTTCTTGTACTTTTGCCTTCCCATCAGGTTCTCAATTCGTCGCTGACCCATGCCGGGCAGCTCTACGAGCTTTTCCATCTGCGCCTTATCTTCCGGAGTGAGCACACGAGTCTGCTTCATCAGCACTTCGCGGTCATCGCCATTGGCATATCGCCACTGCAGATACTGATTAGGCGTCTTCTCCATGTGCATTTCCACGTGCTCAAGGGCGTGCTGCTTGATGTAGCCGATACGCAGATTGGGATGCTTCTCGACTCTTCCAGTCTGAGGGACCGTCTCGCCAGTCAAGAGCTTGATCAGCGTAGACTTACCAGCACCGTTAGCACCGATGATGGCGGTTCGAGAGGAGAGAGTGAGTGCGCAAGTAACGTCTGTTAGGGAGGGTTTCGTTCCTCCAGGGTAGGTGTACGTGCAGTTTTGCATGCGAATGATGGCTCTGGTTGATGATTTGACACCCGTAAGAATACCTGGATTGGGGAACTTGAACGAAACCTGAGAGGCCGAGAGGGTGTAGTAGCTTTTGGCCTCCGGCTTCTGTCGCACAAAGGCCGCAAGATTGCCCTGATAGCATACAAGCTTCTTTGTCTCGTAGTGGTAGATGTCTGTGCAGACATTGTCGAGGAAACCAGAGTCGTGGGACACGATCAAGCTGGTGATCTCGCTATGGCTCTTCAGATACTCCTCCAGCCATTTCACGTTGCGAACATCCAAATGATTGGTGGGTTCGTCCAGTAGCAGCACATCCGCACCCATAAGCATGGCTCTGGCTAGAGCGAGCTTCATCTTCCAACCACCCGACAGGGACCCTACTTTCTCAGATTGTCGCCCGTTGGGACCTGCTGTGAAGCCCACTTCGCTCAAAACCTCTGAGATACGCTCTTTGCCAGAAGCAGCCAGTTCGGGATCCTTCGAGACGAATTCAAGGATACTCAGATCAGCGTCTTCGCCTTGATTGTGCTCGACGAAGCAAGTCTTGAGCTGGTCCTTGCTTGGGAAGCCTTCTAGCTTGCCCTCTGCAATGCTGCGCATGAGTGTGGATTTCCCAGCTCCATTTCGCCCACATAGTCCGTATCGGTGGCCTTTGTGTAGTGTGATGTTTGTATGCGAGAGCAACAGCATACCTCCGTACGCAAGAGAGAAGTCTGTATTGACGATCTCGACTTCGCCTGTGTCCGCCTTGATAGGTTGTCCGAATTTCCTGTGGTCTTCGTCCACGTAGTGCTTCTCCAAAGCATGAGCCACCGCGTCTGCCTCGCCTGGCTTCAGCAATAATTGAAGGTAGCGGGCAGTACAATGGCTAATCCGGGACACTTCTCGGAGATTGACGTCGTCCTTGACCATCTCTGAAATGTACCCTTTCGCGAGTGTGAATAGCTCGGCATCGCCCGTTTCTCCTACTATTCCTCCGTGTAGCTTTACCTCTTTCTCCAAAACCTTGAGGACATCTTCGGCCACGGTAAGAGCAATTTGCCCAGAGAGGACATTGCCATCGTCGTCCTTCATAGCCTTTCGGATAACGGCGAGACATCTGGTCGCAAGTTCTCGAACTTCAGGCAGAGACGCCCTGTCTCTGACACCTTGGACACCAGGTCTAAGCTTTGGAAGGAAAGTCCTCGCTTCAATGGGATCATGCACTAGCTTTGTAAGATTCTCCACTACCACCGTCGTTTGTCGTAGGACTTCTTGGGAGGTAGTAGGGGTGTTCAAGGAACGCTCTAGTAGGGGCGTGAGAAGGGCGAGGACAGGAGATGTGACAATAGCGACGAAAGTAGTCTGTGAAAGTGCGTGAATGGCCTTTTGCAGGGTCTCGGTAGAAGGCTTCTCCATGGTCTTGATGAGGAGAGGTATTCGAGGTGCTACATCGTCGTTGGAGAGGAGGGTCGTAAGAGAGGTCATGGTCTTCACAGCTTGCTTTCCAACCTCTGCTTTCAGATCGTGCATGCCAGCTTCAACGATTGGAATGAGTCCTGCCAATTTCTTACCCATGCTCTCTCTCAGCAGATCTTTCATCTTCTCCTCCTCTTTACTCCCCATACCCATCTTCGCCTTATCTGCCATCCTTCCTAGCAATTCGTATGCACCCACAGTACCCTGCCACTTTCCTGACCTGTTGCCTAAATACTGCGACAGCAGGGGGATCAATCCCGCAAGCTGCGCTTCAGGGGAAAGGTTTTGGAACAGCGCGTCAAGGGCATATTGCGCCGCATCTCTCACGACAGCTCCTTTGTCTGCTAAAGCATCCAGCACGGGCGTCACAACGCCTCCATCTTGTAGTAGAAACACGACCTCAGTAATTGGCTGTGCAGGAGTTAACTTCTCGAACAGCGCGCCTAGTAGGTTCATAGCGCTCTCTCTCCTGCTTCCATCTTTCTTGTCTGCGGCAGCTTTCCTGCATTCAGTGAGTATGCCATATGCATGTAGGCCGCGGAAGCCGACCGAGTTCTGTAGGAGGGTTGTGAGGCCGTATGCGGCGTCGAGAGATTCTTGGGAGGTTTTGGCGGTGAATATTGTAATCAGGATGGAGGAGACTTCGTCGTGCGTTGGAGGGACAGTGGAAGAGGATTTGGCGATCATGATGGGAGACATGGTGGGTGGGGTGACCGGGTGTGGCATTCTCTATAGTCTTTTCTGGTGTGGTTTCGGTGCGCGAAATGTAAGGCAATGCTGAAGTGATGGAACAGAGGCTTTCAGGCTGAGTGGTGCTCAGCTTTGCAGGGCCCGGGTGTCAAATCAATTCCAATGTTGGAGTGGAGACTTGTGTTATTGCCCAAGGAGAGGGTGGACCAGCAGCCCTCGAGAAATGAAAGTGGGCGACTCTATTGAATTCTTCCCAGAGAAAATGTCGAGAAAATTTCAGCTCTGGCCTTTTGGGTGCATCATTGTGCACAGTCAGCAGCCATGCCAAGCCGCTATCCGGCCGATATATTCTCCTAGCTGCAGCCAGTCAAGACAGCAGTGCACTCCATTGAGACGTAGAGAATTGTAATTATGCAAGTTGTAACAAGCTTCGCAAAAAGATGATCACGTATCCTGGAGAGGTAGGAAGCTGATCCTCTAATCAACATTCTCCAGACGCAGGCTTATGTCCCCCAAAATTCTTTCCATATCCCTTCTCCTATGTGGAAAAGCCACCTCGTTCCAAGTCAGTCTTCCCACATCTCGCCTAGCTCTATCTCCCATTCCCCAGTCGCCTTCTTGACCCATTGAGTGCTGCAAGTGGTCAAAATTTGCGTTCCCCTGTCTCCAAGCAGCAGCCTGAACAGCATCTCCTAAAGCCTCAGATTCTGCCAACCTCTTCAGTACCATTTTCTGTACTTTCACCATTTCACCACGCTCTCTTCCCTTCTGCGTGAAAGCTAGTTGAACTTTAGCCTATCAAATGGCGGTATAGTAGAGATAGCTTACCAGCTTTTGTGCCATCTCTGGCCGGAAAGGAAGGTCGCTGTGGATCTTTGCAGATTGCCATGCAGCAAATGTTGCATAGCCAAGGTGTCTCTGGTAAGAATGAGCACTTATCAACTCGTCGAGAGCGTTGACTCACCATCCTGACTTGGAGCGTTGGGGTATCGTGCCAGACAATTGCCGTGGAAGCGCTTGTATAGGCAGTCCACGTTGTCGCACTCCACGTCTAACATGCCATCATCTGGGCGCCTGCAAACGCAAAAAATTGGCTCTAACTCCTCCGCCTCTTGCTCGAGTGTAGAGTGGGAGAATGGGTTTGGCGACGGCTCGTGGCTTGGGCGGGGCCTGTCAAGCACGTCCGCAAGGCCCGGGGTGGTTATGGAAGCTCTACTAGCAACCACTGGGATAGCACGGGAGCTCGCAGTTGCTGTCTGTTGATATTTAGCGAGCGAGGACAGGGTAGGGGCTTTTGGGTCCACTTGCGGTCACCAGTTGGTGTTCATTGCATGCTGAAACCACATGATAGGCTTGTATAGCCTCTGGGGAGATTGTATCGCCCGCTACCCTGCTTATTTGCGACCAGACAACCATGTTTGGATGGTAGGAAGAATTTTGTTATGGTAGGTTCTGTCCAATGTGTTGGTAGGCTAAGGGGATTTCTGACCTACAAAACTTCAGGCTAGTCCTTTTGATTACCTTGTTAACCGGGCGGGCATCCATTTTGTATTGTTCCCTATCCCGGAACGTGCAATATATTTCTCCATTGGACCGAGCAGGTTACAACTCTCCATTTTCTCTGGTAAAATGAATCAAGTTATCAGAGGTATTGTCGAAGGACTCAATGGGCCCAGTACAGTGTATGGCCAGGATTACCACTGCGTTTTGATTCTTTACCTACGCTAGGGTAATAGTAATGGTATTCGGCAAAACAATTAATTGATCCTTTGGGTGCGATATAATGGGAATATTGGCGAATGTCGAAGAGAGAGATAATAGAAAGATTCCCTGCTGTAAGCAAGCCGAGGAAATACTCTCGAAGACAGGCCTTTTAAATGCTCAACGTGATGGATTGAGAAACAAGAAGCATCGTTTGTTTTGAGACCTCTGATAACAAAATAGATAGTTCATGCAGAGAAGCGAAAGGATTCATATCCTCAGCTCCATACTACCAAGCAGCCTTGCCTTTCTATACTATCTATGGCCAGTGAAGCCTATGTAATATATATTGGCAACGTAGTTTGGAGATGCTGAGAATGACATTGGAATATGGATCTATCCTCGATTGCTTAAGAGCCCGGCGAAAATTATGTCGCAATTAATATATATTTAACACTCAAAGGAGCTACCCTAGAGAACAAGCACATGATGATCTTATCTGCGCCTCCACGTCACCGTTCACTCCAGAACCATGCAGCTGCCATCAGCATTCTTTCTCCAGAAAGGGAAGAATCTTGGCACATAGCCTTGTTGAGATGATATTCAGCTATTCTGTGCTTGAACAGCCCGTTGATGTTATTTTCTACAGCTCCGCTTAATTGAAAAGAACATTCACACATTCCCAGCTCAAGGGAAGTTGCATGAGTCGCAGTTTTCACTCTCCAAAATGATTGAGATGTGACTTTACTACGGTGTCCAATCCACTTCAATATGGCATAAATCAATGAAGTGGAAATGACGGACTCTAGGTATAATTTTCGTTGCAACTGAAGTCAAGGCTATTGTGTTTACTAGTAAGTTTCGTGACTCTCAATTCCTTGCATAAGTACACGGTCGTGTTCTGACCTCCTAAGGTCGTCAGCTTTTCATTCATGGCTGTTCGACACACACGGACTTACTAATGAATAGTTTGCACAACCCAAAGCATTGCAAAGCGTTACCACCGCCACTACCGACCAATCGAACGCTACTCAGATGCACGTCTCAGCCTCATCCCATACCTCAAAATTGCCCCTCGGTATTTCCTTCCCCCATACTTTTACTCCCACTACTTCCACTCTGAATAGCGCCCAGGATGCCATCCACATACTGGGCCCCACTCCACTTCTGATGTGTCAGAACATCCACGCCTAAGTCTTTCTCCCTCCGCTGGACAAGCTTCACGTAAGCCAGCATGCCATCAGTCTTGAAATCCCTGCTTAGCTCAGCGGTGATGGTGGCTGTAGAATGCAGACCAGCGAGCGAAATGAGCTGAAGCACGAAACCATGCTTTGCGAGATCCCAGATGAACGATTTAAGGGACTCTTCGTTAAAGCCTTGGCCCATCCAATTGAATGAGGGACTGAGGTTGTACACAAGCTGCTTTCCCGGATGCGCCGTTCGAATTTCACCAGCGAACTTCGCTCCCTTCTCAACATTGGGGTCAGCGGTCTCGAGCCACAGCAAATCAGAGTAGGGAGCAAACTCGATGGCGCGCTTCGTGGCTGCGGCCATCCCACCGCGGTAGTGGTAGAAGCCCTCGCGGGTGCGCGGGATGTCCCACGAGAAGAAGACGGGGGTTTTGGTATATTGGCCGGCGAGGCTGCGGCGGCGGGAGAGAGGGAGGTTACGGTCAGCGGTGACGGCGGTTTCGTAGGCCTCGATGTGGATTTGGTTTGTACCCGAGGCTTTCATGTGTGCTATAGCAGCTATGAAGAGCAGCAGTCATCAGCGATACTTTCTTGATCATCTTGAAAAACCATTGGAAGCCGTACCTTCATCAAAAGTCATGAGCTTGTGCTCCTTGACCCACTTCGCCTCGTACATATCAATCTCTTCCCCTGTCGCTCCTTCCAGCTCCATGGCTTGTAGCGTCTCAGATATTGGTCCTGATTCCTCATTTACCCCAAGAATGTATTCATGATCCCTCACATCCACAGCACTACTCAACAGCTTCCCTGATTCGGAGTCGGTCCGCGCAATGACCAGGTTCTCGCAGCCCATGAGATCCCATTGGAACCGCGTAGCTACTAGACGATTGATGTGTTCTCCGACGGGCACAAGAACCTTGCCAGCGAGATGACCGCACTTCTTGCCGCCGTGGAGTTGGTCTTCAAAATGCACTGCCGCAGCGCCATTCTCGGCGAAGAGTTTGGCGAGCTTCATTACTGCCGTGAGACCACCATGTCTATCCATACGTTAGCCATTGCCCGGTTTTTCCGTTCCTGCCGAGCTCACCCAGTGTCTCCGTCCGCGACAATAGGCCGCATGTAGTCAATGTACGGTGTCTTCTCCCGAGTATCCTTGCTCAACTTCCTTCTTGCATCCCAGTGCTTTCGGTCATGCATTTGCTGCGCTTTGAACAGTCTTTGCACCTGATTGGGTACGGTATTGTATGGATAGTCGCCAAAATCTGGAGAGACTTCGTTGGTCGTCGTGAGTACGGAAGAGCAGGCCCAGCCGGAAATGTAGAGCACTTCCTGGTTCGCAGCTTGTTGGGTCATCTGTATAGGATCGATAGCTCCCACTGATCAAGTCAATGTGGGCCGCATCTTCTTCTCAGCCTGGCGCAGCTCACTGGTATGTACCGGCTCTCCAGCTGCGGCTCTTTCTTTGAACAAGTTGAACAGCTTCCTCGCCATCAATGAGCTCGGATATGTCTGCTGCAGCGCCCCTCTCTTGCTCACGACGTCTTCTGCTGAGTATGGTCTCCTGATGCCTTCGTATCGCGCCGAAGCCCACCAATTCTGCACATCTTCTATTTGCTGCCAGTGGAGGTTATCTTCTGCGGGGCCTGCTTTCTCGGATGTTGAGAGCAATTGGTATGAATCCGTGGGAAGACGAGTTGAGAGTGAGGGCTCGACTTGTAGGAGGGACGTAGCCATTGTTCTCGTAGCGAAGGCGGGTCGTATGTAGAGGCTTGGGACGAAGCGTAGGCATTTATGCCGTGGAAGACGCATAGCAAGATTGCGAATCATCGTGAGAGTCTGGCGGTTCTATCAGTATTGTTGGTTGATGACTGCGTAGCTGACTGCCAGAAAGAAATGCGTTAAGCTAATCTGTCTGAAAAACGTACTCACTCATGAAATGACTGGTCGATGGGTAGATAGGAGCCCCATGAGCTCTTTTCCTCCAAGTAGTAAGTGATTCACCGTAAAGTACTCGTAGACCTTTTGACCGAGCCCTCGGAGGTTTCCCCACATGTCCGCACAATCAGAACGTCATACAGTGCACAAACAATCCAAATGGCTCTACAAGCTTCACTCCTTCTTCTATTGGGTCAATTGTTCTACTCAAGCTTCCTCTATAGCCTTATGACTGCATAAGACCATTCGACGTTCGATTGACCAGATATAGACTGCTAGAGCCCCGCTTAAAACGGGGCTTCTACCTCCGCGATGCTCTCCACTTTGAGGGCAGCTCCACGAATTGCTCGCCCATCACAGGTACCATCGTCAGTTACTTAAGGGACGATCTATACTGACTTAACGCCTGGCAGGCCAGACTCATAGCCTCCGCAACAACCCCAATAAGACCCTACTCCTCCGTCTCCGAACCAGATCTCAAGGCCACCCTCAAAGAAATTATTCCCGCCAAACGAGAACTTCTCAAAAAAGTGAAAGGCCATGCATCCAAAACGATCGGCGAGGTCAAGATTGAAAATACTCTGGGCGGTATGCGAGGACTTAAGGCCATGGTCTGGGAAGGTTCCGTCCTCGATGCGAATGAGGGTATCCGCTTCCACGGCAAGTCAATAGCAGACTGCCAGGAAGTCCTGCCCAAAGGTACCACTGGGACAGAAATGCTGCCCGAAGCCATGTTCTGGCTGCTGCTCACCGGTCAGGTGCCTTCTACACATCAAATTCGTGTATTCTCGCGGGAACTGGCAGAGAAATCGACCCTCCCATCATTCGTTGAGAATATGCTCGATAGCTTCCCTACAGACCTGCACCCAATGACTCAATTTGCCTGCGCAGTCTCAACTTTAAACCACACAAGTGCCTTCGCAAAAGCCTACGAGAAGGGCGTGAACAAATCAGAGTACTGGGAACCCACCTTCGACGACTCCATCTCCCTCCTTGCTAAACTCCCCACCATCGCCGCCAAAATCTACCAAAATAGCTACCGCGGTGGCGGCGCCCTTCCCGCAGCCGTCGACCCAGATCAGGACTGGTCCTACAACTTCGCCGCCATGCTGGGCAAAGGTGGGTCTGAAAACGAAAACTTCCAGGACCTGCTACGGCTCTACCTCGCACTCCACGGCGACCACGAAGGCGGGAATGTCTCAGCACATGCCACGCATCTCGTCGGCAGCGCACTCAGTGACCCCTTCCTCAGCTACAGTGCAGGTCTCCAAGGTCTAGCTGGGCCCCTCCACGGTCTCGCTGCGCAGGAAGTCCTCCGCTGGATCCTAAAAATGCAATCTCACATCGGTACCAGTTTCAGCGACCAAGACGTTAAAGACTACCTCTGGTCGACCCTTAAATCCGGGCAGGTAGTCCCTGGCTACGGGCACGCAGTGCTCCGAAAACCAGACCCACGTTTCGAAGCACTGATGAAATTCGCCTCCTCGCGTCCTGAAATCGCCAAGGATCCAGTCTTCCAGCTCGTAGAGAGGAACGCTGACATCGCTCCAGGGGTATTGATGGAGCACGGGAAGACGAAGAATCCGTTCCCCAATGTCGATTCGAGTAGTGGGGTGTTGTTTCATCATTACGGCTTCCATGAGACGCTTTACTATACAGCCACTTTTGGAGTCAGTAGGGGCTTGGGACCGCTGGCGCAATTAATCTGGGATAGGGCATTGGGACTGCCGATTGAAAGGCCGAAGAGTATCACTTTGGAGGGATTATTGAAATTGGCGGAAGCGGTGTGAGGGGTGGGAAGACTTGGAAAAGGGCGGCTTGGGATGCATCGGATGAGATCTATTGGATGAAATGATCTATGTGTATATATTCACGTAAATGTTGAAGCTATCTTCGACAACATAAGGTAACAGTATTGAAAATCTACAACCAGCATCTGTAGCGTAGCGAGCTCTAACATCGACCATTAATTCGAGGATATCTTGTGCTCCAACCCATGGCACTGGCATCCAAGACTGCCTGAAAAAAGCCGTGACTACGACCTATAATCCAGCTTACCACCACCCTCACGCCAGCTCGCCCGACGCAGTACTAGACCCGTCTGTCTACCTTAATCTCTGTCCCCTACCCACTCGCAGTGGTCAGCTAAACAAAATCCTCGAGCAAGAGGCTTCCGTAGGAGTGCCTGCCCCGTCCAGGGAGGCATTAGCTCTGGGCTTTTTGCATTTTGGGCGGTGGGGGGAGGGCTCGTAGGAAGCAGGAATACAACAGCATTGCAAGCAAGTAGATTTAGGACGTAGGAGTAGGGAGACAGACGATTCTGCTTCGGAATCGCAGCATTTCTGGCAGCCGTACAGAGGAATCTTACAATGCGTGCAAAATTTTGGTATCGAGGGTATGTAGCCCATCGGTCGCCCAAAATGACGCCAAAGCACGAAGATTCGAGCGAGGTTTGTGACTGTAGGCACGAAAGAAGTACGGCATTGAGAGCTTCATGGTCAGTGGATATCGAGGTTTAAACTTCCATCAATCATCCAAGTCATGACTTTTCTTTTTTCTTCTATTCTTCTACCTTTCGAGCATGTCCAGACCTTCTTCTATCGAGCAATATATACAATACTATCCTGTCGTACGGACGTAACAGCGAATCAATATACAAGCACCCCAACAACGCTCTAAAACTTCATCTCGCCCCCACTGGAAGCCTCTTTGAGTGGTATCCTGGAAAGCTGGTGTCAGTGTCTTATTCATAGAGCAAGATTCGGGTGTGGGGAGTTGGAACGTACCCCTCGAACTCAGCATAACCCATAGCGAGATTGATGTTCTGCAATGCTTGTGTTGCTGCCCCCTTCAGCAAATTATCGATGGTGACATTGACAACTACCCGCTTCCCCGAACTATGTACGCCGAAACCTCCAACTTCAATACCATGCGTACCGGCAATGTTCTTGACCAAAGGACTTTCCCCAATGACCTTAACAAGTGGCTCTCCTTCGTATCTCTCTTGATATATATTGCGGATATCCCGGGACGTGAAGGTCTTGTTCAAGGGAATATTGATCGAGTGATGGATACCCTGGAACCAGACAGCCACGTGTGGGATGAAGGCGACTTCTTTTCCGAGCTGGGTAGAAATTTCCTTCTCGTGGATGTGGTCCGTTAGCGAGTATGGGATCAGATTGTTGGTCAAGTTTTCGACGTTGTTCTTGGGTGAGGGCTTTGTCCCGGCGCCTGAGTAGCCCGAGACGCCCATGATGACTGGGTAGGAGTTGGGGTCGATGAAGGGCAGCAGTGGTGCGATGCCGATTTGCGCTGCGGTTGCGTAGCAGCCCGGGTTGGTAATACGAGTGGCTTTGGCGATTTTGGAACGATCGACTAATTCAGGTAGTCCATAAGTCCAGGTGTTGTCGAAACGGTAATCAGCGCTCAGATCCACGATCAGGCTCTGGCTGTTGCCATTCTCCTCAATTGCATCTATCCACGGCTTCGCGACACCGTTGGGCAGGGCCATGATCCAGCACTCAATGTCGGGCATACGACGGACATCTTCCACGGATAGATTCTCGTAAGTAATGTCTCGCTTGTCGTAACCTTTCAGCTTCTGACCGGCAAGCTCTCGTGAAGAGACATGCCGAAGATCGAGGTTAGGGTGGGTCGACAGTAGGTTGATGAGGGCCTGACCAGTATACCCCCGCGCACCTGCAAGCATCTCGAAGTCAGCATTGCCTTTTGTGGATGACGACTGGGTCATAAGACATATCCGAGGCGCAGAAAGTGGTCAGCGGCCCCTGCCTCCTCCTGGGACGTATCTACACCACTCTTCGTGGTATCCAGACTAGGTAAGAACCCGAAAAGGTACATACCAATCAGGGCAACCTTGGCCGGTTTTGTGTTTGATGAGTTCTTTACCCCATATGGCGGGTTCGGATTAGTGGTGGTAGCATACGTCCGAAGAGTAGGTCTCGAGACCTGTGTCAATGCTCGTCGCGAGGCTCGACGTGGGTTGGACGGTAGTGTCTAGCAGAGTTCGAAGTCAGCATCATGACGAAAAAACTAGGTAGGGGGACGAGGCTTAGGAATGGTTGTTGGATGAGAAACCACAATTCCAATCCACATACTCGAGTAGCAAAACATGCTTTGCAATTACTTATTGGGTGATAACCCACGGTTTCGCTCCATAAATATATCTTCAAACTACAGGATGGATTACAAACATGGAAGGAAGGCTCTGGGAAGTGCCTTACCTGCGCTGTGCTTGCAGTTGAATACGCTCGGGCTTGCTGTAAATGTCCTCCCGTGTGCGAGCTCAGCTCGGCAGCTGATCTGGCCGCTTTTTGAAGCTTGTTCTCCAAATTAATGTCGCCAAACATCTCGCGGCCGTGGGCAGTAAACTCGCTCATGAGCTCTTTGACTTCTTCTCCATTCTCAATGCCGGTCCAGAACAAGACCTCTCCATCATGGCTCAAGCTACCCTCTGCTTTGTCGAAAAACCAGGTCAGGTTTTCATCATCACTCTTAACAGTCCACATTATTTTTGGAAAATCTTTTTGTATGGCCGTGAACACGTTATCCGACACATTGGTAAGCCACCCAGATTTGGTGATGGTGAAAGTCGCAAGCTGCGCCATTGAGGAAGCGCCGGATGGTGGCAAGACTATGGCGAGCGCCTCCATCGGGTCGTCGAAATAGCACTTGAATTCTCGCCCATTGAGGAACTCAACATATCTCTCTACTGTCGCTCGTGCATCCAAGGCTTCTCTGTCGCGGAGCAACACCTCCTTGAAGGCGTCGATGTCTTCAAAATCCGAGATTTTCGAGTTCATGTGGACTTTGTTGCCTCGTCTTATCAATGTTCCAGCTCCAGTGTCGGTGAAAAGTTCGCGCTGCAGATCTGTTTGAGTCAGTATTGTCACACCTGTAAACGGTTGCATCTACGCGGTAGTATACATACCTGCAGGGTGTATGATAGCAACACTTGATGTCCTCGGCAGATCCGACAAGAGATCATTCATCTCTTTGATCTTCAACCGTGTCCCATGTCGAACTAAGCAACTCAGTCAGCAAGGTTTCTTCGACATGACACGTCAGTCTGGAGTCAAGTGGCATGAACTGAACCCCTTTTTCGCCTGGGGGAACAGATGTTTGCGCTCGAATTGGCGTGGTGGACAACAGGGGAAAACAGAATGGAAAGGTGCTTACCCCACCAATGTCTGCCGGACATCAAGTCCTCGTACTCTTCATCCAGATTTATTGCCGATATCTTCTCTTTCGTTTCACCGTTGAACAAGCCTCCTTTTTCGCTTAGGTAGACTATTTTCAGAGGCTGCAAAGCACGCGCCAAATCTCCGGCCGCAACGTCTGCATTGACATTGAGTACCTGCCCATCGAAAGTCTCGGCCATGGATGTCAAGATAGGAAGACATCTTGCCCTAATGCTGGCTTCGATAGGAGCCTTGTTCACACTTGTGATTTTGCCCACGCGGTCATATTTCTCCTTGTCCAGATAGTCTGCGTTGAAGACCCCGGAGGTAATTGTCCGTGCTCGGACTCCCAAAGCTTCCAATGACTCTGCGAGCTTTAAATTCTCTTCCAAGAACAAAGATCGTGCGATGCCTAAGGTTTTGCCATCTGTGATCCGTATGCCGCCTTCGAATTGTGGTTCCACGCCTGAATTCTCGAGTATCTGGTTGAGCTGAGGACCAGCGCCATGTACCACGACGGGAAAGAGGCCGATGTTGTAAAGAAAAGCCAAAGATGAGGTCAAGGCGCTCAGGTGATCTGTAAGGATGGCGCCCCCAACCTTGATGACCGCGAATTGTTGGCTAGAGACACTGCTGAAGTGGCTTAAGTATTGTTGCACCTCTCTCTTGCTTCCAATGTTACTTAAGAGTTGTATGACGGTCGATCGTGTGGAAAGGGAGCTGTCGGCTGGCGAGGTATAGCGTCTTTGGGATGTGAATGTGGCAGGGAGGCTCGTTCGTGGTAATATTGCTGGTAAGCAGCCCCTTGCAAGCCGGCATTCTCGGGCTGCAATAGCAGCTGAGGAGCGGAAGGAGAGCATTTTGGCAGCGAGAAGGCCAGCATGCGACTATAGAAGCCTGCTGGCAGAGCACCGTGGGGCGCTGGATTATGGCCAGTAGCCGGTGGAGGGGGAAAGCGATTGGGCAGGTTGATGGGGCAAAATACCTCTAGAAGGATATCATACCCTTTGAAACAACAATGACAGTGGTAAGGAACCGAAGTTGTAGACATAGGAAAAAGCAATTGAAAAAAGATTTGATATTTCGTTTCCCCACATTGCTCTTGCGCCAAGAATTGCATGGATGAAATCGCGCTAGCCGGCACCGGAAAATACATAATTCCGGAGTCCTAGCATAGAAATATGTATGCATTTGACCTCTACTTTATGTTGTAGCTAAGATATGGTATTATTCCCATCTCCATCTCCACCGAAATCTCATCTCTCACTGCTAAAGCTGTTACCTTCAGCATTGAATCAGATAAGATATCCTGTATCTTGCTTTATCTTCCTACTGCTGCCCACTTGAGGGACTGTCACTGGCAGGTAGAACTATTTCATAAGTTAGAGTGCAAATATGGTGAACGGTTCGTTTGGCTCCTCGAGTTCTGTGCAATTTGAAAGGCTCGGACTCTTGTCCTGGCTGCCACTTTTCTTGACTCTCGTTTACCTTACCCAGATGTGGATGAATACTTACAGTGGTGTGAGACTAGCTGAGAGTCTTGCATTAGCGTTGCATGCGGCACAGCTCAGTTGCAGCCTGGCGCACAATGTTTGTGCCCCGCCATCTATACGTCTGCCAATTGCTTTTGATTCTATACATCTTTCATGTACTCGACAGTCCGCAGGAATAGTCGCAACTACTTGTTGAAAGCAGCATCGGGAGAATGCATGATAGCCCTATGGAAGGCGAAGAAAGCGGGTGGCCCGACCAGCAACCTCCAAGTATCTACTGTGTATCACCTCCACAACCTTGCTACTTCTTCAACGTTCCTATAGAGATCCGTAACAAGATCTATCGTTACTTCGTTAGTAGTCGCCTCGACTGCCGCTCACATCCCCGGCTGTGGCGCCCACTTTGCGTTGATGCCGGCATATCGAGAAAGATTGGTTACTTTGACAAAGAGACTGTGCTACTTATATTCCTTGTATATATGCCGGTTCCGTCTCATGTATCTTGCACGATACTAGTGTAGATGCCAGCGCCTCGGAGGCTAGCGCTAGGTCGATAGTAGATTCGATATCACCTCTTTGCCACGTTTTCGTACCCCTGGGCAGCAAACTCTGGAGGGAATAGTCCACCATGAACTCGATTATGGGGTCGGCCTCCCCTTGCCGAGCAGGCGAGACGTGGTTACCTCCCCATAAATGATCATGCCGGTTAAAGTCACCCACTAGGATCACGTCGGGTTGGCTCCCTATGTTGTTACGAGTTCCTTGGATCGCCTGATGAAGTAGGCCTAGCGTGCTTTGTAGTGCCTCTTCATTCTGACCCTCCACATATACCGAGGCCACAAATATGGCGCGTACCGGGAATCGTATTACCACGGCTGTTATATCCGCCGATTGTATTGCTATTTGCTCTGCGTCTGTATCTTTTCGAACCCAAAGCATGCTTCGTACTGGCCATCTCCCTTTGTGTTGCGTCGTCGGTACCATCTTAGTTCAGTTTACGTGCCCCATTGGGACCGTTACCAATGTCTCATCTTGTTTCCATACGTGTGGTTCGGAGATTGCCAGCACGCTAAAATGTTGTAGTTCTTTATCGTTCAGTAAGCTCTGCTGTACCATACTCTGTTTTCTCACGTTCAGTTGAAGGATGTTGAGTGTAACACTCATTACCCTTCGACCGTAGTATTCTGTATGGGTAGGGAGGGCTGGGTAGCACTTGGCGTATTTATAGTAGCCGGAGAAGCATCCAGCTTCGAGCGAACCGGATGAAGCGCACGGCAGTTCCTGCTGAACGATTCATGGGGACCCCCACATGGTACACACTTGAGCACCTCCTCTATACACTCGCTGTGGCGGTGTCCTTCTTTGGCGCATCTGGCGCACCTCTGCGTCTTCTTGCACGAGAAAGCTTTATGTCCGATTGATTGGCAATTATAGCATTGCACTGGCCCGCTGCGAAGTTCAAAAACTCTCGTGAAGGCTGATTCCCCTTCTACATTGAGATATTGCTCCTGTAGAAGTCGTGTAGCCTCGCTGTTCTTCGTAACATATATGACCATAGAGCCATATGCCTTCGCCGTGTCTTTGTTGCTCAACCACGCTATCTTTGCAATATGTACGTTGTTTTCCTTTCCAAAAGTTTTTGCCGCCCCATCACGTATGGATCCATCTTGGTTTAGGATCGCGATTCTGTTCACATTATCGATTTTGAGCGGATAGAGCTGGTCTCTCATGATCCGGGCTCCTGATACGACTACCTTCTTGGCCGCTTTCTTGACCAGGTGAAGCTCTTCCTCCGTCCTGCAGGTTACCCTAATCCGTTCGGTATTCCTGGGGTCCTTGGTGACTGCGACACAGCGCCAGTTTCCTCGGTCAATGTGTGCACGCATCGCGGTTTCAAGCGTTTCCCTAATAACCCCTGGTTGTGTCTTGCTCTTGCCTCCTTCCTCAACCCTTGAGGTGTCGATTGTGCAGTACAGTGTGTCGGTTATGGCCGATGGTGATGGGCTTCCGGCGGAGAGCGATTGCAGATTGCTAGGATAACTGTTTGGCGGTGTGCGGGCGATTGCTGCATATGACGGTGACGGTGGGGTGCCAGATGGCACCTGGATGTTCGCCGATTGCGTTTCGATTGTCGCGGTCATCTCTGCCTTGAGAGCTTCAACTTGTGCCTTGAGCGCTTCGCCTCAATTTGTGTCATGGAGGCTTCAGCCTGCTTAACGGATGTTTCCTTGTAGTCTTCTAGCATCCCGGTAAGTAGCTCGATTAGCCGTCTATACTGTACTTCTGAGGTTGCCCAGCTAGCAGCTGCTGCTTGTTCATGGTTTGCCTCCTCGTTTGCCAGTAGAGTTTCTTTAGCCTTCGCGGAGGGCACCCGGACTCTGCCTGGGGACTTCGGCATTTTCGCCACTCGGCGCGTGATCTGATAAGGATGGTAAGGTATCATACACTTTGCTTGATTGGTGGTAGTAGTAGTCGAAGGTCTGATAAGCTTGTATTGTACACACCTGTCCTTTTCTCCCTCAGTTAGTATAGGCAGAAGCGGCCTTGCACTAGTGTAAGCTATGTGGAAGTCGCATTACTTTAGTAATGAAAGAACAACAATGGGTGAGCATCATGAATCTAAAATTAGTCAGCCGATTATGCAGGGAAAGCGTTTCGCCGGCACACCGGTTTGGCGTTTCATTGGCTTCGTTTCGCAGCCTCACCTTTTCACTTCAACGTGGCGGCTACATGAGTGACCTGCTGGCCTCTTTCGATTCCGCTCACCATGGCCAGCCCTCAAAATGCTCTAAGCGCCCAAAGGAAACCGCGGGCTTCGAAGAAAACAGACCAAGGTACGCTCCGCTCGCTGATATACAGCGCTGCTGTTCGATCTGACCCCACCTGCAGGAAAGCGGCCTCAAGGTATTGCGAAAGCAGAACCACAAGTCCGAAGAAGCCCACGCATTTCACGATTTCGAAAGAGCATTCAGGAGAGAGACATTGAGGATAGAGAGGCTGAGCAGGTATCTCCCACTCGTCCAGCAAGCAAAGTTCCCGAGGGAAGGGTAGTATGTGCCTCCATCGCTCCTCTTGCCATGTTAGTATCGCTGACTAGACCGAGGCACTACAGCCTCCACAGAGCCTCCATAGACCCTCGAAGCTCCACCAGAAACGTAAACGAGAAGCTGGACATTATTCCCCTCAAGACCAAGACCGGCCTCCTTCGAAACGACCTCGAACCTCACCTCCAAGCTGTAAGGCCGAAGGAGAACCACAGAAGGAAGCAGAGAGGGACACCAGCAAGAATAACGCTGACCCGGTCGAGACTTGGGTTCGGACCAACAAGTGGCCAAGCCGATACGTCGAACAAGACAGCCAAGCTGGGCAAGATTTTTTTGAACACGACAGCTGGCTAGAGGAGCAAATGGAGCAGTCGTCGATCCCAGTCGTCCAGTATGTGGAAATCAATGGGATGAAATACCCGCGTCCCATCCGAAAAGTTCCAACCTCGCTCCGTCGGAAACAGTCAGACTCAAGCTTGACTGGCTCTAGCGACCAACTACCGCGGGAGGCCAAAAGTGCACAGTACAGGACTATAAACTACAGTACTATACTTGCAACTAAAGGCAGCTTCATGGATGAATCCGACTTCGGTATCACAACTTCGAGCAAGAGCATGTGCGAAAGCTTACTGCAGACGGAACAGACAGTTCCTCAGGACTCGTTATTTCGCGATGACCTGTTCTATAAGACTTGTCGAAAATTACAAGATAGGAACGAAGCTATGGTTATTCGGGATATCGCTTTGCTGATTATCCCCTCTGCCCAAACCCTGGCCACGTACGGCGCCACGCACCTCAATCATTTATTCGAATGCGTCAACGAAGGCTGGAACACTGCAATCCCTTTTCATGGTACGCGTCCACAACCCGACTATTCTATTGGATTCGGCCGATCTGCGTTCACAGAGCAACAACTAAAAAGGCTCGAACCTCTCGTGGGCGACATCTTGTACGACTCCAAACTTACGACCTTTTTCATGGCCACCTCACGGATGTACTTCCCGTTCTTCACGTGCGAAGTGAAGTGCGGTGCTGCAGCGCTTGACATCGCTGATCGACAGAACGCTCACAGCATGACTGTTGCTGTAAGGGGCGTCGTCGAGCTCTACAGAGCTGTAAAGCGCGAAAAGGAGCTTCATCGGGAGATCCTCGCCTTTTCGATCTCGCACGATCACAGCTCGGTGAGAATCTATGGTCACTACGCTCTGATCGATGGAAGCGAAACTACCTTCTACCGCCACCCGATCAAAGAATTTTATTTCACGAGCGAAGAAGGCAAAGACAAGTGGACGGCTTACAAGTTCACCAAAAATGTCTACGACGTTTGGATGCCGACCCACCTTAAACGCATCTGCTCAATTATCGACCAGCTGCCACCCAACCTCAATTTCGAGGTTTCTCAAAGATCTGAGTTGCAATTTACGGAAGCATCGGGGCTATCGCAAGAATTGGGTGGCCTTCTCTCGGAACAGTCTAATGTTGAATCTACTTCACGGACAAGCCAAGACGACAGTGAGCTGGCGCCAATTATTCCGCAAACGGTCACTCCAAACACCTCGGTCTCTCAAGGAAAGGAACGAGCGGCACTCAAAAAGCCGAAGAGGAAGCATACGAAATAGCTACACGGGGTGCTACAGCGCATCGGATAGGAGAAAGCAGCCAAGCATTGAGGAGGAGATTACGCTGCATGCGCTACCAAACTCTGGTCCCTCAGGAAGCAGGCTTCCTGGGTGGGGACTAATAAAGCGCTCTCTAATCTCTAAGGCGAGATATAGGTGCTGGACGGGTGGGCCAGACGTAGCTGGGTGTTCACGCGCTGGGTTTGGCGTCTTTATCGTCGGGTCCTTTTTTGGTTCCTCCTTCGGCAGAGCCCGTTTTGGCTCCCCTCTCCTTTCCTGATCTAGAGCCTCTTTTAATGATCAAATGCAAATGAAGGCCCACTTTCGATCCCTTGCAAAGCGGTAGCTTGTGTATCGCGAGCATGATTCCCTGTCATCTTAACAATCGTATCTGCGCTCGGATTCACTACGAGCCGCGCTCTCTACCAGTTTCCCTTGATGATTCGATGAGCAAGGACGGTGGCCCAGAAATGGGCCGAGTCAGCGTCATCTCTTCTCTCGTACAAGCGCTTTTATTTTCTCATTCGCCGCTGCACAACGACGGTAATTATCCAATAGATGCTTGAAGATGTGCGGAGCAGCAACTATGCCGTCTGCCAATACTTTTGTCAAAAGGTTGAGAAATAAACAGAAAGCCGCGTGTCAAGTGGCCTCAATTCCAAGACTTTGGATCATGCACTATTGAAATGCAGAACAACATTTCGGACGCTTTGCCCGTTCCGTTGCTCCATTCACGTGCCACTACCGCACTAGAGGGTGGGGCAACAGCAACCGTAAGGTGGCTCGAACCGAGGAAAAGACTACTCGAGCAGATAGAGATAAGGAGGGGCTGCGTAGCCTTCTACCTAGGAGGAAAGATACTATTAAACCCTAAAAAGTAGTCACCGAAGATAATAATAATCCGAGCGATTATTTAATATATATTAAATACTAGACGTTTAATAATAAAAGAGAGATTATTACTTAATACTTTATAATTATAAATACCCTAATATACTTGTATTAATATATATAATATACTCTCGTATTTATATATCTCGCTTTAACCGTCGAATATAAAATATTTAATATTTGGAAAAGAATCTTTAAATATCTTTACTATTAATTATTTATAAACCTCGTCGAGAATTAAGAAAATCAACTAAGGAAATATAAAAAAATAATTATAAAATAAGAACTTTAAGGAGATTAGAACTATATTAAAGAAATTAATATTACTTAATATAAACTTAGACTCTTTAAATTTAGTATCTCTAAATATAATAAATATTTATTAAAACGACGAGTTAAATTCTACTACTAACTTTATCGAGATTAAAATAATATTAGAATTCTTATATATTAAAGTTAAATTCTCTATAGAATAATTAATATTTTTTATTTTTTATATTATATATTATTATATTAATCTTGTATTAGAAATATTAAATTTATTTAACCCTATTATAAAATCTTATAGTAATAATTATTTATATATAAATAACTACTTATTAAATTATATTTATATAGAAACGATAACGAGAAATAAACTTAGTTATATAGGGGGTAATTATCTATACCCGGAATATTTAAAAAAATACTTTTTAAGGTTATTTAAATACGTACTAAGATTGTAATTACTTTAAATACGAATAATATATACTATTTAACTAAATAGGCCAAAATCTATAACAATAACTCTATTTATATTTATAATTTAATAATTAGTACGCGGTGCGGCCGGCCTCTATTATTATATTAAAAAGAAATCGACTATATAACGTAGTTATCTATATTTAATTATATATAATATTAGAAAATATAAGTAGCGGTAGCCCGTAAAGTACGTGTTAAAATATTACGAAAAATAATAAAGAAGGCCTTTTAAAAGGCGGGATTAAATAAATATTATCTATATTCGAAACTTAATCTTATATTAAAGATACGGGAGAAACGCTATAACTAGTACCTAAATTATATATATTAGGGATTTATTCTCGGCTAGGATTTAATTATTTATATTAACGAGATATTAATTAAATTAGGCGAGAACCGGGGTAAAATATATATTATTTAATTAAAGAATCAAGAGTAAGAGCCTACGTATTTAGAAAATTCATTTTCTAGATTTATAACGTTTATATTTTAAGGGGTAATTACTTGGAATTAGAAATACCTATATTATATTTATTAACCGGAAGAATTAATATTAAGAGATATATTTATTCTCTAACTAGTAACTACGGACATACTACGAAAATAAACGGAAAAGACTATATATATAGAGAGAGTCACGATTCTTCTCGGCGAGAGGGTTATATATAACCGGGTTTTATCTTATCCTAGATATTTTAACTTTTTACTCTATAGATACTTAAAATAAAATAGAATTAATTAGTATTAGTATTAGAAATATATCCTAGAATTACTACTATTATCGATATATTACTACTTCGCTATACTCTATTTAAACCGGCCGGTATACTTTATATAAAATAGTATTAATAATTATATATCGTAGTAGTAAAAACCGTTATTTATTTAATATTTTATTAATTTTTTAAACTAGCCCGGTAATAACCCTAATTTAAACTTTATCGAGTATATTTAGAATTTTATAAAGAATTATATAATAGCGCGCCGGCCGGTTATTAAAGAGAAAAAAATATTAGGAATAATATAATTAAAAGAATAAGAAAATCTTAATATAAAAAACGATATTAATTTATTTATTAATAACTAGTAATATCGTTATAATTAAATTATAGAGTATAATAATAGAAATAACTTTTATAGATAATAAACTAGGATTATAATATTATTACTTTATAAATAAACGACTTTTTTTAAAGTCTACGCGCTAGTAGTAATTTAAAAAATTTAAAAAGAGCGAGTAATTTAATTAATTAATATAATATTAATATTAGAGAAAGTATTTAAAATAAATTTAAATTCGAAGAAATTAAATTCTTCGATTTTAAAAATAATAAAAAGAATAATTTATTTATTTAAAAAAATAATATTATATATAAGAATACTTTCGTTTTTAAAAATCGTATTAATAATATAATTAAATAATACGACGAAGAGAAAGTATAAAAATTCCTATTTTTATATTATAAAATGAAATATAATCCTTATATAGTTCTCGAATAAAAGAAATATTAATATTATAATATTAATACGTACCTTTATTAACTCTAAATAAATAAATTATTTTAATAAATAATTTAAAATAAAGAAAATAGAAGTTATATATAAACTTCGTATTTCTTATATAATAATAGTTACTCGTAAAGGAGTAAATAAAAAAATAAAAAAGTCGGTTGAAAATTATTTATCACGGGGTAGACTTTAGTAGGAGTATTATTATAAATATTTATTAAAATAGCGAGTTGAGCCCTACCGCTAGCTCTATTAGGACTAGAGTAATTTTAAAATTCTAATATATTAGAGCTAAATCCTCTATAAAATAATTAATATCTTTTATATTATTTATTATTATATTAACCCCGTGTCAAATAGTAGTAATAGTAATACTAACGTAGAACTATACCTTTTCTATATTAGTGAGAACGATTATATTAGTTATAAATAGTAAAATAACCCCTAAAACGACTAATATACTCCCTATTAATTACTATATTCAAAATAGTTTACTCCGTATCGATAACGAGTTTTATTTATATTATATATATTTAGTACTTCCGTACCGTACTCTACTACCTTGAATAAGTATTTCTAAACTCTTTATTAAGTTATTAAAATAACTTATTTAGTACCCTTTTTATTTAGGTTATTTATAGTAAATATTAAATTAAATATTTAGAATATCCCTTTATTTATTTCTCTTTTATTAATATAATTATTTATTTTAATAAGTTATTTATTAGGTAAATATCTAGCCTAGTAAATATATTATTAATTATATCTCTTATACTTCCGCTATAGAAAAAAAATACTAGAATATTAGTCTTTTAATACTACTTTTATTATTCGTTTAATATTATTACTTTTAGTATTTATTATTAATTATTACTTTAGTTATTACTCTAGAAGAAATTTGACTAAACCCTATTATAATTAATTTTATTTTCTATTTATAAGAATTCCTACTATTAAGTAAATATATTTTAAAATAAGTAAAAGTTACTTTTAATATTAAACGAGTAATTATTTAAATAATTATACGGTCTTTTTATCCTCCTATTAAAGTACCCCTTTAATATTTATTAAGAAGGGGCCGGAAAGCGAAGTAATTTAATAACGACCTTTCGAAATATATTAAGTTTAAATAACCTACTATATAACTACCCTAGGTTATAAATAAAATATTTATAATACCGTTTATCGGTACTTTCCGAAGGGATATTAAAAAGTTACGTTAATATTTATAAAAAGAGTAATCTTTAGAGGACGAATTTAAAAATAAAGAAATTATAACTCCTCCTAAGCCCGAGTAGCCTACTATAAATTCCGAATAAATAATATAATTTATAGAATCGTTAGAAATTTAGGTTTTTATTATTAAGTTAGTAATTAAGATAAAGGAAAACCTAGTAAAATTTTGAAATTTATTAAAAGTAAATAATTTAACTAGTTAAAATAGTACTAGTACTAAAGTAAACGCTTAAAATAAATTAAAATTCGAAGAGATTAAATTCTTCGACCTTAAGGGCGATAGGAAGGATAATTTATTTACTTTAAAAAAGTATATTATATATAAGAACGTTTTCGACTTTAAGGATCGCGTTAACGATATAATTAAATAATACGACGAAGAGGAGGTACGAAAACTTCTATTTTTATATCTTAAAGGAGTAACCCTTAAATAGTTCTCGAATAAACTAAATATTAATATTAAGATATTAATACGTACCTTCGCTAGCCCTAAATAGATAAGTCGTTTTATTAAACGATTTAAAATAAAGATACTAAAAGTTATATATAAACTTCGTTTTAATAAATATAAATTCGTTTAAACACGTATTAATAAAACGCCTAAATAATATATAAATAAAATATTTAATTTAACTAGAGCCGCCGATATTCTTAATATATATTAATAAATATTTATAATCTACGACTATATTAGTTTTAATTTCAAATCTTTTATTAATCCGCCTAAATTTAATATCTTATTAAATAAATTCTTTAATTTATTTAATATTAAGAAAGAAACCTAGCTAGGAATAATATAAAATAATAAAATAATTAAACCTCTACCGCCTCCTAAACTAGAGGGTTTATAATAGAACTAGTTACTTTAGGTTATTTTTTATTAATTTATTAATTCGGTTTATTAGAATATATTAAGTATCCTTTAAACGTAGTAGTAACCTCGTTAAATTCAACCGTTATTTATTTAGTTATAAATTATTAGTAGTAATACTAGAAATATACCTTTCTCTCCTAGAAATAGAAATCGTCTTAATTATTAACCGCGCTAAGAAAACCGCGGGCCTATAACCGGTAGTTATAATTTTAATTATTTCGGGTAATAATAAATACCCCCTAGATATATAATTATTTATTATAGAATTAAGATATAAAAGGACCGCTCTTAAGAAAACGGTATTATAGAGTTATAAATAAAAGAATAATCTACACCTAATATTAATTACGTTAATAAATAGAGCTAGGATTAGTAATAAAAGAATTACTATAATAAATAAAACGAAATAACTAGTTATTAGATAATTATTATCGATTCGCCTAAATAGGTCGAGTATTATATTTATAAAGAGTTATTCTCTTCTAAAAACGTATTATATACGTATTTTAGAAGTTAAAATTTAAATAAAAACCCTACTAAAGCCTCCTACCCTAGATGTTTAATTATAAATATTATTTAGAAAAGTAAATAATCTTTAATAATAGACGAGAACACGGAAGTTTATTATTAAATTAAAATGAATAACGAATTACTAAAATAGAAGCCTATTATTAAATTAAACTACGACTCTTTCAAAAATATAGGAATAAGATAAACGTTTAGGAAATACTAGTATACTAGTATTCGGGTCGGCTTAGACTCTAGAATTAAAATAAAAAAGAGTTATAAAAATACTAATTATAAGGTAATTATCGCCGATTATAAATTTATAGTATATTTTCTTTTAAAAGTTAGAATCCGTATTATAATAACCCTACTCCAAGTTACCGGTATTAGTATTAACTATTATATTATTTCTAAATATATCGTTACCTCTTTATATTTCCCTAGGAAAAATAAAAGCGGTAATAAAATAATAGCCGAAACCGCCCCTAAAAAAATCTATATTATAGATAATTTTAAAATAAATATATTTATTAATATAGACGTTATAGCCCCTTATTAATATATTAATATCTCGGTAAATCGCCTATATCGGTAGCTGCGATATAAAGTACCTTATCGATATTTATTTAAAAAGTATAAATATAAACCGGCCGGTATATACTACGAAAATAAAAGTTATCCCTCTATAAATTACGATAATTATCGAAGTCTATAATTTTAATCTATTAGCACGAGATTACTTTTTTGAATTAATAAATACTAACTTATACCTCTTTACCGGAATTATTAATAATAGAATAAAATTAATATTTATAAAGAATAAGATAAATAAATATATTAAAATCTCTAGGAATATAAAACTAGGTTAAGTAGTCGAGGTTCAATTTAATAACTACTATAGTATTATTATAAACGATAACGACGTTCGTGAGCTCGCTATATAAAGGCCTCTTTAAGAATATAAAGAAATTTTTATTAAAAACGCTTTTAATAGTATAATTACTACTAACTCTAGTTTATTACTTCTTAAATAATTTTCAGGGGGTAAAGATATAAAGAATTTAACTAGTTCTCAACCTTTTATTCTATTAATAGAGGTAACTATTTCGGTAAAGAATAATATCCTCTTAAATAATATTATTATTTATAGTAAATAACCGGAGCTAGCGAAGATTATTAATTAATTCTCTATACTTTAGGTAGAAGGAGGCTTTATTAATATTCTAGAAAATAAATAAATATATATACTACTACGCGCCGACTAGGAAAATAAAGTATTTAAAACGGTATATATTTATCCTATAAATAACGAGAGCTAGAAGATTATTAACGAAATCTTTAATAAACTATATATTTAGGGACGGTTTAAATAGACGATATAAACTACTCTATTTAATTTCCTAGTCTTCGTTATTTAGATTATAAGATTAGATAGTATTAAGAAGAGCCGTACTATTATTAATATTCGAGATTTAAATACTATAGTTATAATAGACGTCTATTATTTACCTTTATAAAATAATATAATTAATACCGTTAAGAGTTATCGTTAGATTATCGTTATCGACGCGGTTAATTTCTTCTATTAATAGTATATATACCTTAAGGATAGATATAAACTCACCGTCGTATTATACCGCGGTTAAGAGACTTTTAATATTATAGTAATAGGATTCAAGAACTCGTTTATATATATATAGCGATAAATAGACCGGATCCTACGTATTTATAAAGTATTCGCCCGAGTATATATCGATAACGTTATAGTATTCTCTTAGACCCTCGAGGATTATATTTAATATTTATATATAATATTTTTCTTATTCGTTAAGTTTAATATTTTAATTAACCCTAAAAAGACGTTTATTAGTTATCCGTTAATTATATTACTTAGTTAGAAAATTAATTTATTCGGGCTATTAACTTCTAAAGAAAAGTTTATAGTTATTAAATAACTAACTTTCTTTTAAATACTAGTAATATTTAAAACGTACCTAGGAATAACTAGTTAGTTAAGAGATTATATTAAAGATTATACTACTCTAGCTAGGCCTTTATAAAATAAGAAAACCGCGTTATTAAATAAAATACCCCCTATAAGTGTTTAGCGATAGGAATATATTAAGAAAACTAGTTTCAAATTACTTTCTTTATAAGAGATCCGTTTATTTAAAGTTATTTAAAATACTCTTTCTAAATCTTTCTTTCTATATTATTTCGATAATAAAAAGGAACTATTTATCGACCTTAATATTAATAAAGAATTCGGTTACGAGGTTATAATTTATTATATTATAAAAGAACTAAAAGACTTTTATCCCGACTAGAAATAAATTTAGTTTATTCTTTTCCTTAACTAACTCTTTAAGGATATAGAAATATATTATTAACCTACTAAAATAGAACTAGTAGGAATAATATAAGTATTTATGAAAGTTAAATATATAGTCGAATTAACTTTTAAGACGGTTATTTATATTAATTATAAAGTTATACTTAATATAGTTAAATAAATAAATATAACTACTTTATTTATAATAAAGACTAATTTACGTATCGTACGGGCCTTAAATTATATTTAGTGTTTTTAAAATATAAAAATCCGTTATAAACTTAATATTAAATATATAATACTAGACGCTCTATCCCGACTATAGTAGAAGAACGTAGTTAGGAACTTTTCGGAAAGCGAGTTAAATATACTTTAAGTATATATATATAAGGTCTCTATACTAGTAGAAATAAATACGTAATTTAAATAAAAATTATTTTAAGGGTACTAGAATAACGACTATTAAGTTAAAATAAATTATATATTTAATTATAACGTAGAAACCGGTAAAGACGCCGTAGATCTTTTTTTTTCGAAGGGGGAGAACGGCTTAATATAACGGACTAACAATTTAGTTATTAATCGTATATATACACCGGAGCGCCTATATATACCTTCTTTATATATTAAAGTCATATTTAATATCGTATATTCTAACTTATATATAGGAAGATATAAATACTATAAAATAATAATTAAATATTAGTATATATATAAACTAGACAAAAAACTAGAAAAGTATTTATAATACTATTTATAATACTAGTTATTTAATACTCCTAGGTATAAACCTTATAGAGTATTATAGTTTATTCTTACACCGCCCTCTCTTTTTTATATAATTTCTATCGGTTTTATCCTAGCCTTACCTCTTTCGTAGGAAGGATTCGATAATATTATAATTATTATATATAAATTTTCCCGAAAGGTGACCGCGATTCTAGGAAAATTAATATAGAAAATAAAGTAATAAGTAGATATACTTTTACGTTATTTATATTTAGTAGACTAGGGTATTCCGAAAGTTATTCTTTCCAACCGCGACTACAAGTTTATAAATACCCTATAGAAGGCTCTATTTAATAAACTTAGAGTAAATTTAATATTTTCTATTACTTATTATCTATAAACGGATAGATTAAGCGAGTATATAAATTAAACTATTAAAATTATATTACGATTCTAGATTACTACTTTATAAAACCTTAAAGCCTAGAAAGAAATACTACTTTTTATAACTATATAATATAATAATATATTTTCTTAATTTATTAATTATACTCTAAATAAAGTAGCTTTCGATTTCACTATTAATAATATATTAAACCTAGGAAATTAGGAGAATAACGTTTTATTAAAGAAGTTAATATATATTTAAACTTCGGATATAATTACCTTCGCTTAAATATACGATAAAGAGTATTATAATCGTATTTATTACCTTTAATACTTCTATAAAGGGGACTAGGCTTTATTATATTTATATAAAAATTATAATATTCCGGTAAATAAATTTACGGGTCGTAAATATAATTAGTAAATAACTAGTCTATTCGAGGTTTTTAATTATATCGGTAGGCTCGTATACCGCCTTAATATCCCGGAAAATTAGAAGATTTATAACGTATTTTTAATAGTATAGTTAGAGTAGTATTTATTACCGGATTAGGACCCTTTTAAACGTCTACGACTCATTAACCCTAGAGTCGTAGAAACCGAGCGAGACGACTTAGAGCTAGAATAGGAACTAGAGTATATCCTCGATAATTACGTTATTAAAAAGAGGAAGGGTTATACTACCGAATACTTTTTATCCTAGAAAGATTAGGGATTTATATAAAATCGTTAAATAAATATTAAAAATATTTTCATAAACGAATTTATTAAGGAATACGAATAGTAGGTTAGATACTAAACTAATTTCTTCTTCTAGGGTCGATAACTTTAAAAGTATAATTATATTTCTTTTTTATATTATCGCCCTTTATTTACCTTTATTAAGAAATAACTATTATATTAAATCCACTTATCGAGCTTTATTTAGAGTATAGGTACTACGATAATATTAAAGGGGTATTATACCGAGAACTAGTAAAACTACTTTTTAATAATTTTAAATTATTCGTTTAATCGTACGTAGAGCTATATAGCCCGAATATTTTAATATAGTATTATTTATATACTCCTCTATATAGATTTAGGTATATACCCCTCGTTATCGTTACTTCTTAATTAAATAATATACTTATATAGGAAAGAGTTTCGGATAATATAAAAATTATATAATTATTTAATTAAATCGGGACTAGCTCCGCGTTAAAATAGTTTTAATTCTAAAAATATTATTAAACGATTTTTATCTAGATCTAGCCTAGATCTAGCCTAGATTTATATTAAGACTTTATTTTATTAATATATATTTAGGGCCCTAGTCCTTTAATATTAATACTTTTATAATATTATATATATACGCCCTTATTTCATTAATATTATAGCTCCTATTATTAGTTACCTACGTTATCTCTATACCTCCTTATCGCTTTACCTCGCTATCGCGATTTTAATACTAAACTTTATAACTCTATATTAAACTTTAAGGCTCTACGGGCCTACCCGTAATTAAATAATAATTTAGAATATATACTACTTATTTGTTTACTTCTATATATAGATACTATTTATATTATTACTAGCGATACCCTATATAAATATATTAACGAGGGCGTTAACTTCTTTTTTTTAAATTAAGCGATTTATTACGGGGTAGACTTTGGTAAAAGTATTATTATAAATATTTATTAAAACGGCGGGCTAAACCCTACCGCTAGCCTTATCGAGACTAGGGTAATTCTAGGATTTTAATATATTAAGGCCAAATCCTCTATAGAATAATTAATATTTTTTATATTATTTACTATTATATTAACCCCGTGTCACTATTATATCCGACTCGAGAAGACGAAAACTAAATTCATAGAATTTCACTACTTTAAAGAGTTACGAAATTAGTTAAAATAAAAGAGAATAGAGGTAGTAGAGATAGAATTTAAAATATTAAAGTAGGGAGTAGGCTATTAATATATTTTAATATAACGAAAATATCGTAATAATAAAATAAAACTAGTAATTAAACGAGAGGGTATAAAGGGGGTATAAGAGTTTTAAAAGAATTAATAATAATTATAAAAAAGACTATAAAAGATATAGAATATAAGGAGGTATAGTAGATAATATACCGCGGGTTATAATTAACGTAAATCGCGTTAGAAATAATCTTTAATTATATATAAAAATCGGTAGAAGAGTATAGACTTTAGGAGGCTTAAATAGACTCGTTAAAATAAAAAGTTTAGAAATTTAGAGCGAGGAGTATACCTACGCTATTAATATAAAACTAGGTTAATATTACCCGTGGATATATATTTATCTTATCGAGATATATAGCCGAAACGAACCCCCCTCCCCTAGTAATAACGACTAGCGCGAAAACGAAGTAGTTAATAATTAGGATAAATAATAGTAAAATTAGAAAATAATTTAAGAAAGTAATTAACTTTTAATTAATTAAAATATTCCGGAACGAAGTTTACTCGGTAACGGAGTCGATTATCGGAGTAAAATAAATAATAAAAAAGGACTTCGTTCTATACTATATAATAATAAAAGTAAGGTAAGAGTTAGAGAAAATAATTAAATAAATAAAAAGTATTAACCCCTCGGCGAGAGTATTAAAATAAATCTATATAATAATAATATATAGTATAAAGAAAGAGGCCGTCGATATAAGTAAATAAAAAACAACGATAAAGATATTAAAGAAAGATAATTATAAGTTATACCCGGGACTAGATATTATAAATATAAAATAACTAGGATTCGCCCTTAAGCTAGACGAATATAACCGCGAGAAAAAATATTTAATACTCTTTCTCGAGATCCCGGACCTAGATATAATAAATAAATTAATAGCGGACGGGTTCCTAAAAAGCGAATAATTATTATTATATAAAAGATAGGAGAGAATAAGTAATTTAAAATAATACTTTAATTATTAAAAATATAGTTATATAGCCCTAATTTATAAAAACTAGTTTAAATACGGGATATATATAGAACTTTATTAATTATACGAATATAATACTGAAAGCCCGAAGGAAAAGCGCTATACGGTTTACTCCGGATATTATAAATCCTAGAGTAGAGTATACCTAATTAGGTAAAAGAAGATATATTAAATTTAATAGAGATTAGAGAATAAATTTAGGTAGTTCGCGGTATTACCGAGGATAATAACCCTAAACTCCTAGGTATAATTAACTAGTAATAGATTTATATTAATACCGGCTAGGGGTATAAAGAAGAGGAAAATAATAATAAATATAATTAATAAAATCTAAAACGCGGTTACTACGCCTACGAAGGTAGGGAGGCCGAGATAAAATAATAAATTAATAATAATATCTAGGTAAATAGTCCTCTAAGTCCTAAATAACTTTTTAATAATAATATTCGATTAACTAGATAAAAACCGGCTAGAATTAATACTATTAAATAACTAAGAAATAGACGAGGAATTTATAAATATAATATTAATATATAATAAATTATAGTACTTAATTTAAAGTCGTATAATATAATATTAAAAAGGAATCGAAACTAATAATAGGGTTACTCTAAAACGAGTAAATTAAAAATATCGATATTATAGTTATTTAAGAGCCTAGTTAGAATCCTACTACCTAGGCGCTATATAATAATAATATTAATTATTTCTACCTAGTATATAAAGGAGGCCTAAAGGCCCGTATATATTTCTATATAAATAAAAGGATTAATACGGGTAGTTAGGAGTTAGTTTATTATAAAAGCGATTTATACTCTATAAGAATTATATTAAATAAACGAAGAAATAAAAAGGAATCTCGGTCGGATAAAATCGGGGAGGAGGAGGTTATTAATTAAAAAATTCTTTATTATAAAAAGATATAAATCTATAATATATATAACCTATTACCGATATAGTATACCTCGATTAATAATCCGTTAATATTACTACTACTAGAGGAAGCGTTAATAGAGGAAGACGAATATATTTTTTTAAGAAATTTTAACCTCTACTACCCTAACTAGAATAATATTAGGCGATATATATATTATATTATAACTAATTATCTCCTAGGAATAATAAAGTCGAGGGAAATAAAATTAGGGTTATTAAAAATATCTATTATATATAAAGCCCGAGGATATGAAAATATAATCGATTTATTATTTTTTACGAGAGGAGTATACTAGGCTATAAATAACTCTATAATCCGCGAAGATTTATATTATAACTCCGATTATAGGTTAGTAGTAATAGAATTCGAGTAAATATAAAAAGGGGTAATATTATATACTCGGTATATTTAAAAGAAAATTAAAGATAATATTATTTAAAAGAAAATATAATAGAGTATAAAGTCTCTTTATTAAATATTAAAGAAACTAAAACTCGAGAGTAAAGAAAATATTAACTAATATTTAAATAAAATAATAGGAGGTTTTTAAGAAATTATCGAGTTTATAATTTTATAAACCCGTTTATATTAAGGAGCCAAATCCTACTAGAACTCCCGTTATATTAATATTATATTAAAGGTAAAGGAATATATAAAGGAGTATAAACGAAATCGAAATACTAAAACGGAGGAGGCCTTAAATATAATAAATAATAAGAGAATATATATAATTCGAAAAACGAAAACGTTCTTTTAACGGGAGAGTATATATAAAGCCTCGTTAAAATCAACGGGAGTATAGAAACTCGTAAAATAAAAAAGAGAGGAAAATAACTATTTAAAGAAACTCCTTTAATTCTTAATTATTAAAAATAATAAAGGAGGAAAAGCTAGAGACTTCGAGGGTAAAATAAAAACTCTATAAAGAGTATTATTTCCCCCTTTACGGATAATAGATTTAAGTAATATCGATAGAATAAGGTACCCGGAGCCCGTTAAAATAAACTAAAAAATAACTAGGATAAAAATATATAAGGTAATATAATACCTAACTACCGATAAAGTATTAGGAATAATTAAAATTCTAAACTAATTCTTAAAAACTATAATAGAAACGGAAGTAATAAATATTATTATTTATTTATTCTAGGCCTACTTTAGATAAGGATATTACCCGAGGTACTTTAAAGAGGTTAATATAATAATTTTTAAAAAATCGAAGAAAAGCGACTATTTAGAGTTAAAGTCGTATAAACTTATTATACTCCTCGATATATTTAATAAAATACTAGAAGTAGTTATCTCTAGAAAGTTAAATAATATAATAAAGAAGTACGAATTACTACTACTATAATAAATAAAAGCTAGATAAAAGCGTTTAATAAAAACCGCGCTACAGACTCTTATAGATATAGTATATACTATATAAAACTATAGTAAAAACGGGAGGGGAAAGATAATAAACCTATTATTATTAAATATAACGGGAGCGTTCGATAACGTTTTATATAAAAAATTATTATACGATTTATAAATAAAAGGCGTACCGAGCCTAATTATCGATTAAATAATAAACTTTTTATCGGATAAAACGGTATCCGTAATATTTAAAGGAAGAACGAGTATAATAAAAGAAGTAATAACGGGTATTTTATAAAAATCGTTTATTTTACCGGTACTCTTTTTATTCTTTAACGCGCTATTAATCGAGGAGTATATTAAAATAAACCTATTAATATAGGTCGGAGAATTCGTAGACGACGTTTATTTACTCGCCTATAATAAGAGTATAGAGAAGAATTATACGAATTTAAAACGGGCCTATAATATCTATTTAAAATAAATAATTATTTATAAAATATCGTTTACCCCCTAGAAGTACGAGTTAGTCTATATATCTCGAATACCAAAAAAGTTTAATATAGAAATAACGATAAATTTTAGGAACGTAATTATTAAATCTAGAATAAATATTAAAATCTTAGAGTTATATATCGACTTAAAACTAAAATAGAGATTATACCTAGCCTAGATTAAAATTAAAGCGGTTAATTAAAACCGCGCTATAAAGTACTTAGTTAGTTCGATATAAAGCGCTACCTTCGCGAAGTATAAGATAATATATAATATAATAATTAAACCGTTATTAATATTTACGGCTCCGATATAGTATTAATTAAAGAGAACGATAAAGGCTATAAAAGGATATACGAGGAAATTAATAATTATCTAGAATAATTATTTTAGGACGGTTCTAAGAGTATTTGAAACTATTTTAATTTTAATACTCGAGGCCGAGTCGGTAATCGCGTTAATCGACCTTTAATTAAACCGCCTAATAATACGATATTAAATAAATCGAGGGACTTATTTAGTTATAATTATAAGAAATATACGAATTTAAAATAAACTCTAGCGTAGGAGAGGGAGGTAACGATAAGTATCTCTAATATTAACGACGGAAAAAAAAATCTAAATAATTCGCGCTTTAGGATTTAAAGAATAATATAAAGTAATTATAATTATAAAGAGGGGGAAAAACTAGATAAACCTAATCGAAAATATTAAAGAATATTATAATATTAAAGTTATTAATTAAAAAGTAAAAAACTAGGCCCGTTAATAATAACTAGATAAATAAAAGAGTTATAAAATAACGATTTTTATATAAATTATTAACTCGGCTTAAAAGGGAGATTTATTCGGGGACTAGTTTAATTATTATAATTAATTAAAAAAGGCTAAAAACTCTATAACGATATAATTAAAATATAATAAAATCGGATTAAATAAATTCTTATACCGAATAAAGATATTTATAATCCGTAGCGCTAGTTACTAGTATAAATAGAGGAGATAAAGTATAAAGTATATACTACTATTTTACCCGGAACTAACTAGGGATAAAGCGGAGCTTATAAAATAAATAAATATATATAATTTTAAGAAGATATTAACCTAGGCTTAAAGTATATATATAACCGCGCGGTAAATAATAAAAACGGGGTAGCTCGGCTAATTCTCTTTTATTAAAGAATAATTAATATAATTTAAATTATTACTAGGACCTAGCGATATATTTAGGCCTATAAAGAAGAGGAAGAAAAGAAAGAAACCGCCGGCCGGAGGGCCGTAGATATTAATTATTTAATAAATATATAATAAAGCGGCCTATAGGCCCACGAGATAAATAAATAAAATTAAGAAAATTAAAATAAAAAGGAAACGGAGGGAAGGGATAAATAATATTTTAAAATAATTATAATTATCGGTTACTAACTAGTAAGAAGAGGAGATAAATTATCGATAAATTAGAGTTTTTAACCGACGAGGTCTCTTTAACGACTAGTAGGAACTACTAGTAACCCTATTAAAAAAATATTCGCGGAACTCCCTTATTAATAAAGTAGTTTTCCTAGAGTAGGTATATAAATTAATTAATTAATTAATATAAACTTCGTTTTAATAAATATTTATTTATTTAAATATATATTAATAAAATTCCTAAAAATATATATAAATAAAATATCTAATTTAACTAAAATCGCCGATATTCCTAGTATATATTAATAAATATTTATAATTTACGATTATATTAACTCTAATTTTAAGTCTTTTATTAATCCGCCTAAATTTAATTTCTTATTGAATAAATTCTTTAAATTCTTTAATATTAAAGAAGAAACTTAACTAGGAATAATACGAAATAATAAAATAATAAAATTTTTACCGCCCTCTAAATTAAAGAGTTTATAATAGAATTAATAGAATTATTAATAATTTAACTAGTTTCGATTATAATAAAATTAGTCATTTTAAATTACTTCTTATTAATTTATTAATATAATCTACTAGAATATATTAAATATCTTTTAAACGTAGTAATAACCTCGTTAAAATTAACTATTATTTATTTAATTATAAATTATTAATAATAATACTAAGAACGTATTTTTCTCTTCTAGAAAAAAATAATCCTAGTTATTAACTATACTAAGATAATCGTGAGTCTATAACCGGTAGTAATAATTTTAATTATTTCGGGTAATAATATATACTCTTTAGGCGCATTATTATTTATTATAATTTCGAGATATAAAAGAATTATTCTTAAGAAGATAATATTATAGAGTTATAAATAAAAAAGTAATTTATATTAAATATTAATAACGTTAATAATTAGAATTAAAATTAATAATAAAATAATATTTATAATAAATAAAACGATATATACGGTTTTTAAATAATTATTAATAAAGTTTAACTATTTAGTTAATTATAATATCGTATCTATAAAGAAGATTTTTAATTTAGAAAGATATTATATATTTATTTTAAAAGTCGAGAATAGAGTAGAAATACTAGTAATGAGATTTAGATTGAAAATTTAATAGTAAATATTATTTAAAAGAGCTAGTAGTTTTTAGTAATTAACGAAAATATAGAAATATATTATTAAATTAAAACGAATAACGAATTATTAAAATAGAAGTTTATTATTAAATTAAACTACGACTTTTCTAAAAATATAGGAATAGGATAAATATTTAGGAAATATTAATATATTAATATTCGGGTCGGCCTAGATTTTAAAATTAAAATAGAAAATAATTATAAAAATACTAGTTATAAAGTAATTATTATTAATTCTTAATTCTTAATATACTTTATTCTAAAAACTAGGATCCGTATTATAATAAACTTATTTTAAATAACTAGTATTAATATTAACTCTTATATTATTTCTAAATATATTATTATTTCCTTATACTTCCTCGGGAAAAATAAGAATAGTAATAAAATAATAATCGAAACCGTCTTTAAGAAAATCTATATTATAAAAAATTTAAAAGTAAATATATTTATTAATATCTCGTTAAATAGTTTATATTAATTACTACGATATAAAATACTCTAGCGATATTAATTTAAAAAGTATGAATATAAACTAGCTAGTATATATTACGAAAATTAAAATTATTCCCTTATAAGCGACCGTAGTTATTAAGATTTATAAATTTAATTTATTAGAATAAAATTACTTCTTCGAATTAATAGATATTAGTTTATATCTCTTTACGAAAATTATAAATAACGGGATATAATTAGTACTCGTAAAGAATAAAACGAATAAATATATTAAAATCCCTAGGAATATAAAACTAGACTAAATAATCGAAGTTTAATTTGATAACTATTATAATATTATTATTAATAATAATAATATTCGTAAACTCGTTATACGAAAGTCTTTTTAAAAATATAAAGAAACTTTTATTAAAAATATATTTAATAACGCGGTTATTATAAATAACTTTCTAAAAAGTAAAGAGAGGAGAATCTAATAAATTCTCGATCTTTTATTTCGTTAATAGAGGTAACTACTTCGGTAAAGAATAATATTCTTTTAAATAATATTATTATTTATAATAAAAAATCGGAGCTAGTAGAAATTATTAATTAGTTCTTTATATTTTAAGTAGAAGAAGGCTTTATTAATATTCTTAGAATATATCTCTAAAAAAGAATTAATTAATATAAAATAGAAATCGGACTTCTTGAATTGGAAAGATAAAACGAAAGTCGAACTAATTAGATTTCGTAACTTTAAAGAGTTTTAAAGGTATAAAATTAAAACTTAAAATACTAAAGTAAAGAGTAAATATAAATTACTAACGTATTTTAACGCGACGAAGATATCGTAATAAATAAATAGAAGTAGTAATTAAATAAAAGAATATAAAAGGGGTATAAAAATATTAAAAATATTAATAATAATTATAATATAAATTATAAAAAATATAGAATATAAAGAGGTATAATAAATAATATATTATAAATTTTAATTAATATAAATCGCGCTAGGAATAATCCTTAATTATATATAAAAATTAATAAAGAAATATAGGCTTTAAAAGGCGTAAATAAAATTATTAAAATAAAAGATTTAAAAATTTAAAATAAAGAGTAATTCTTTAATTTAATTCTTTAAATCTTTAATTAAATATTAAATATCTATTTTATTTATTTTACTTCATTAATATTAAATATAATATTATTTTATATTTCGGTTAAGTTATCGGTATTCTTATAATTAAAGAAATTATTTAATAATTCGAGTCGAATATTATAAAAATAATTATTATAATTATATTTAATTACTTTTTCCTCGTAAAATTACGAGGCGAGCGCGTAATTATATATATTCGAAAATAAATAATATACTCCTCTAGTTTTATTAATAAATTAAGAATATTTATTAAATTTAATAAAATTAATTTTTATTTCGTCGAGTTTAGTATTTATTTCTATATAATAATTACTACTTTTCGTATACGTTTTTACTCGAATATATAAGGATATAAATAAAAAACCTTTACACTCGATATTAAAGAATAAAATTAATAATCTTTTTTATTTATTATACTCTAAATTATTATAACTAGGCCGATTCGAGAGTATTTAATAAATAATATATACTGTATTTATATTAATATCTTTTATATCGAGAACGAAAAACTTTATATTAATTTCTTTTATAGTATTTATTTTTATAATTTTTTTTTTCTATATATACGTTATTAATTTTATTAATTACGAGAGTCGTCGAGGTATAAAGAATAAAACTTATAATTTCTTATATAAATAATTATCGACGAAGATATTATAATAAAATAAATATTTATTAAATCTATTAAAATTCACGAAATTCTATTTATAATATTTATATATATATAGTATTATAATATTTATTTACCGCGGTAATATTATTACTTTATAATTATTATATTTTAAAATATAGTAAGATTGAATTAAATAAATTTCTATACCGAATAAAGGTACTTATAGTCCGTAGCGCTAACTATTAATATAAATAGAGGAAATAGAGTATAAAGTATATACTATTATTTTACTCGGAACTAGCTAGCGATAAAGTAGAGTTAATAGAATAAATAAATATATATAATTTTAGGAAGATATTAACGTAGGTTTAAAATATATATATAACCGCCCGGTAAATAATAAAAATGAGATAACTCGGTTAATCCTTTTTTATTAAAGAATAGTTAATATAATTTAAATTATTATTAGGACCTAGTGATATACCTAGACTTATAAAGAAGAGGAAGAAAAGAAAGAAGCCACCGGCCGGAGGGCCGTAAATATCGATTATTTAATAAATTTATAATAAAGCGGTCTATAGGCCTACGAGATAAATAAATATAATTAAAGAAATTAAAATAAAAAGGAAACGGAGAGAAGGATAAATAATATTTTAAAATAATTATAATTATCGTCTATTAACTAGTAAAAAGAGGAAATAAATTATCGATAGATTAGAGTTTTTAACGGATAAGATTTCTTTAATAGTTAATAAGCGCCGCTAGTAACCTTAATAGGAAAGAATTCGCGGAACTCTTTTATTAATAAAGTAGTTTTACTAGAGTAGGTATATAAATAAATAAATAAATAAATATATAAATAATTATATTATATATATAATTAGGTAAAAAACAATTAGATATCCGAAATAAAAATCGAAAACGAGTTATTTAATAACTAAATTTAATATTTATTAAATATATTTTCTTATATAATATATATTATTAAATAAAATCTAATTTATTTCCTATTAATTTATAGTTTTCCGTATAATAATAAAAGTAAATTCTTCGTATAAATACGCGAGTAATATCTAGATTTATTATATAATAAAATTTTAGAGGTTATTAACCGTGAGTCGATTTATATTAATAAATATTTTAATATTTTAATATTTTAATATTTTAGTATTTAGATTTTTTAAATTCTTATCTTTAAAATAATTTACTATTAAATATTCCGTCGATATTAAAAAGTAACGGTTAATTTATTTATAACTTTATTAATTTTTATATATTTAGTCTTCTATATTATCTAATTTAATAATTACTAAAGAGTAAAATTATTAATAACTATTATAATAAAATAAATAAACGGAATTATTATTAAAAAATCCGAGACTTATATACGTTCTTTATATTTATATCGATAATAAAATAGAGAATAATATAGCTCCGAAACCCTCCTTTATTAAGAAAGTAAAAATATTAGAAATTAATAATAATAATAAATTGTAAAAAATTATAAATAATACTTAATCTATAGTTATAATAAATAGGACTATATAATATAATATAATAATATAAATAATCGATTTCTCGAAGATTTTTATATTATATATTAAGCGAAAATCTTCTTAACTAGCTCGAAGATAAATTAAAATTAAAACTTTTATTTCTTCGAAATAGTATATAGTTTTTATATTATTAATATTCTTAATTTATTTATTTATAAAAAGAATAAACGTTTAATTCGTAAAATATCTCGACTCGCTTTTTATTTAATTCGACTATATTATTATATCGAGAATATATATAATTAAATAGAAGGGTTATTAGGGTTATGAATATATACTATTAATTATATAAAATATATCGGTTTCGGTAATCGAGATAAATATTTTATTTATAAATATCCTTCGTACTACTACGATAATTAATCGTAAATAAACCGGATTTATTAAATTTAAAATCATTCTTTAGAAATATACTTTGAAGATTAAAGTAAAAGTTAATATTAATATTATTATTAATAATAAATAAATCCTTATTACTATTTATAAGAAAAAGGTAAATATAAAATATAATATTATTATCGTCGAGTTTAATTTAATAAATAACAAAGACGCTAATAATAGTATTACTATAAAAGATATTATTATTATTAATAAAAATACGAATACCGAAGATACTCTCGTTAAGAAAAAGTTTATTTATAATTATAAATTTAAATACCTTAAGACTCTTTTAATTAAATACGTCGAGAAGTACTATATAACCGTCGTAATCTTCAAGAATAATAATATTACCGGTATAAATATTTAACTCGTGAAAAAGAGTTAATATAAAAAAAGTTTATTTCCGGAAATTAGATTAAAAAGGAATAAAAGAATAAATATTATTCTTTAAATAAAAAGTTATTATATTATAGATTAACGGAGATTTTTACAATAAATATTAATAAGAATTATATTTTATATCGAATTACTTGAAAATATAATATAATTTATTTATTCTATTTAATAGTTTATAAAGTCGAAGCCCGAATATAAAATTAATAGATAATTATAAATTTTTTTATCCTATTCCTATCCTTATTAGAAATTATTTATCGAGGTTTAATTTATAAAATAAAATAGTAATTTAATTTATTTAAAACTAAAATCTCTAATTTCATTTTTTTATCGCTTTATTCCCAAGTACCTCGGTAATAACATCGGTAAGTCCGGAAAAACAATTCTGCAAAATCGCTACTTAATCGGTGCAAAATGCGTATTTTGCAGCCTTGGTAAATCTTGGCGCCAAGATTTTTAAGTTAGAGTTAAGGTCTACGCGGGAGCGCTAAATTTAATCCTAAAAGTAACTTTATAACCCTATAGGGCAACGCTAGTAAAAATTTAATTAAAAATTCGGAATCTAGGCTAAAAACAGATTTAGTAAAATATTTATATCTCTATATAGGGGCCCTAGTCTAGATACTCTTAAAAGTTAAAATTAAAAAAAAAAGTTACTAAATCGGTGTAATATCGCTACTTAATCGGTATATAATATACTTAGAATACGGGACATAAGTAGATACGTATTTCTAGTATTTTATATAATTTCGGTATAAAATACGTAAAAATCGGGGTTTCCCAAGTTGCCGATAAATAACCGGCGAATATACTAGTATTTATATATATATTAAAATATTTACTACGTAACGAGTTAACGTCTAAAATACCCGCCGATTAAAGATATTTATTATCGAAAAATTTATATTATTATATTTATTAATTATTTACTTTAAAATAGTACGAGCTTTTAGGAATTTATTTTTTAAAAATTTATATAAATATTTAATTATAAATACTCTACTATTAGAATTCTTATCTTTTATAAATATTATTAATTAGTTATAATAAATAAATTACTACGATTAATATTTTACTTTATTTATTTAACTTTTAATATAATTATATTATAAATAATTTAATATACTTTTAATTATTATTAAGACTCTTCGTTTACTACTTTAATATAATATCGATAGAACCTAGGTTAATACTCGTAGAGATAAGTATTAAGAATTAATAGATAATAGGCTTCGTATAAATAATTAAATAAAATTAAATAAATTTAATAAACTTAATTAATAATTTAATAAATATCTATATTTAGAATTTATAATTAAAAGTTTTAGGGGAAGTTAAATACGAAGCTCCTACTTATTAAGAAAATATATAATTTATATAAAAGAAGGAAATTATATTATATTATTTATTTATTTATTTATTTATTTTTTTATTAAATAGTCGAGTAGTTAAACGTTTATTTATTTACTAGTCTATATATTATATCGAGTAATAGATAATCTTTTAGTCTATTAAATTTATTAAATATATTAAAATCCGACGAGAATTTTAATTATAATATTATTTCTCCCTTTTAATCTTTTTTATCCTAAAAAAAAATCCTATATCTTCTCGTTAGATAAAGTAACGTAATAATTTATAAAAATAAATTATTTTTAAAGATTTTATAATTATAACTACTTATACGCGCTACGTGATATATTAAATCGAATATTAGTTATCCTCTTTATCGAAGAAGTATAGGGAATATATTAAGACTAGGAAAAAGTACGAGTCTTTAGAATTAGTTATTAATTTCTCGGGTATTAATAAGGTTTTAGAGTATTTAGAACGTAAAGAAGAAAATAATTAAAATTATATAAAAAATAACTAATAAAATCGTTATTATAACGAACGAAATCGTTTGTTAAAAGAATACGAAATTAAAAAGGCTTCGCTAATAAAAGAATTTCCTAAAGGAGTATAAATAAAAAATACTCGATATAGATTTTACGGATATAGAGGAATTAAAGTATCTAAAAGAATTTAAGAAGTTTAATAAAATAAAATATATCGTAGTTAATACTTCTTATCTCGACGATTTTATAAATTCGAGATTCTTTTCGTTAGGAATTTACGATTAAGTCTTTTAAATCGTAGTTCTTAAAACTTTTTTAAAAGCTTTCAATAATTAATAAAGTTCGTTAATAATTTCTAAATATTTTCTAACTCGTTATATCCTTTTTATTTAATAAAGTAGTTTTAATTTTTATTATTTAGAATTTCTTCTACCTCGAACTCTATTTCTTCTTTAATTTAGAAATAAAAAGTATTTTATAAAGAAATTTGAAAGTCCGCTTACTTTAATAAAAAGATATAAAATATTAAATATATTTTAATATCGGCTAGAAGATTTAGTTTATAATTAATTTTCTTTATTCTTCTTAATTAAAAATAGTCCGATTTTAATATAATCTAGTTTCTTACTCGGTCTCTTACTTTTTATATTTTTTATTAAGAGATATACTTTATCCCTCTCCTTTAATTAAAGATACTTTTTTCGATATTTATTTACTATTTTTCTCGTTCGAGTATTCTTTAAATTAATCTAGGTTTATATATTCTAATATAAAGTCTTTATATTAATTATATAAATTAATATTTTCTAAATATTTAACCTCTATTTAGGTTCGAGAAATATATTAATATATTTATTATAATTTATAAAGAATAGTATAAGTTTCGTTATATTAAATTAGTCGTTATTAAATATTAATTATATTATAAATAAAAGTCTTACTTAATTATTCTATTTCTTATTAACGTAATATCGTAAATCTATTTTTACCGTTTAGTCCGTCCGCTCTATTTATTTATTTATTTATAAATAATATACGGTAGCTAGTAACGAGATCTAGGTATATATCCTATTAATTACGAATCTTTAATTATTATTTATAGTAGTCTAGAGAGTTAAGAGATCT